>PVBE010986699.1_pt1 | contig 19412 bp, 16 predicted proteins | sample 1631181 | NCBI WGS metagenome assembly PVBE01 (sample SAMN08397723, study PRJNA350692) | Marine metagenome, whole genome shotgun sequencing project. | isolation source: water | place: Pacific Ocean | collected 2012-04 | reverse complement strand
TGGGGCCAAACGGCGCGCGGGAGCGGCTGCACAAGGCCGAGCAGATCCTGCAGGTGGCGGTGCTCGAGCCGGCGCCGGACCCGGAGTAACCGTGGAGCGTGCCTCGCTGCACTTCACGGCGGGAACAGTTGAGCTGCGCGGCCTGCCGGCCCACAGCGGCGCGCTGCCGGCTTGCTGCGTCTGGGATCCGCGCACGGCCTGCTTCCGCGCCATGGCCGTGGACTACGACCAGGTGGTGCTCTCGCTGATGGCCGCCAAGGTGCCCTTCGACGACGAGGCCCGCCGCTACGCCGAGCTCGACCGGGGGCTGCGCGTGCGCCGGCAGCCGCGGCCGTTCCAGCAGGAGGCCCTGGACGCCTGGCAGGCCGGGCGCGGGCGCGGCGTGGTGGTGCTGCCCACCGGCGCGGGCAAGAGCCACATGGCGCTGATGGCCCTGGACGCCCGGCGGCGTGGCGCGCTGGTCATCGCCCCCACCCTGGACCTGGTGCGCCAGTGGTACGACCTGCTGCGGGTGAGCTTCGACCTGCCGGTGGGGGTCGTGGGCGGCGGAGACTACGAGGTGCACGACCTGACCGTGACCACCTACGACTCGGCCTACCTGCACATGGAGCACCTCGGCGACCGCTTCGGGTTGGTGATCTTCGACGAGTGCCACCACCTGCCCGGCGAGGCATACGCCAACGCGGCGCGCTGCTGCCTGGCGCCGTTTCGGCTGGGGCTCAGCGCCACGCCCGAGCGCACCGACGGACGCGAGCAGCTGCTGGAGCAGCTCATCGGCCCCACGGTCTACCGCCAGGACATCGTCGATCTGTCCGGCGAGTACCTGGCCGACTACGAGACGGTGCGTATCTCCCTGGAGCTCACCGAGGAGGAGCGCGCGGAGTACGAGGAGGCCCGCGGAACCTACCGCGACTTCGTCCGGCGCCACGGCATCCGCATGTCCAGCCCCGGCGGCTGGTCCGAGTTCATCATCCGCGCCTCACAGAGCGCCGACGGGCTGGAGGCCCTGGCCGCTCACCGACGCCAGCGCGCCCTGGCCTTCGCCGCCAGCGCCAAGATGGAGTGCGTGGAGAGCCTGCTGGCCCAGCATCGGGAGGATCGGGCCATCCTCTTCACCCAGGACAACGCCACCACCTACCAGATCTCACGGCGGTTCCTCATCCCGGCCATCACCCACCAGACCCGGGTCACCGAGCGGAGCGAGATCCTGGCCGGCCTCTCCGAGGGCACCTTCGGCGCGGTGGTCACCTCCAAGGTGCTCAACGAGGGGGTGGACGTGCCCACGGCCAACGTCGCCATCGTGGTCTCGGGCAGCGGCTCTGTGCGGGAGCACGTGCAGCGGCTGGGCCGCGTGCTGCGCAAGAAAAAGGACAACCGCGCGGTGCTCTACGAGCTGGTCACCAACGACACCAGCGAGACCTACACCAGCAGCCTGCGGAGGGACCACAGTGCTTACCGCTGATCTGGTGCGAGCCCGGCGCCGGGGGGACCGGCTGCTGATCCAGAAGCTCGACGGCAAGAACCGCGAGCTGGCCGGGGACCTCGCCGCCCAGTACATCGCCATCGCCCGGGCCAGCGTGGGGCAGACCCGCCAGGAGATGGACGACGCCTGCGGCGAGGTGACCTTCGCCGGCTACCAGCGGCGCCTGGCCCTGGGCCTGCTCAAGCTGGTGCGGGACCGCTGCCAGTTCGAGGCCGAGCAGGAGGTCGATCCGCTGACCCTGCGGCGGGAGGTCTTCACCCTGGCCAGCGCGCGGCGCCAGGCCAGCGGCCCCGGAGAGCCGTTCTCGCCGGAGGCGGTGCTGCAGGAGGTGGCCGCGGGGAGAGGCCTGGAGGTGGAGGAGCTGGAGCGCCAGCTCTACGCCGACCTGCGCGGCGCCCACCGGCTGCTTTCCTTCGACGAGATCGGCGCCGCGACGCTGGTGGAGGCCTACGACCTGGGCCAGGCCCAGGCGGTGCTGCTGCGCGCCGAGCGGGTGGTGGCCGACGTGGTCTGTCGCCACCCGGGCACCTTCCGCCGCCTGTTCCACAAGCTGCGCTTCCTGCAGCTGCTCTTCACCGTGGAGCGGCGAGACAAGGGATACCGCCTGGTCATCGACGGGCCGTGCAGCCTGTTCCGCTCGGTGACGCGCTACGGCCTGCGCCTGGCCCTGGCCCTGCCCGCGATCCGGGATTGCGACCGCTGGGAGATCCGCGCGGACGTACAGTGGGGCAAGGAGCGTCGCAGGCTGGAGCTGCACCTGACCGGCGAGCTGGAGGGCAAGCGCCCGCGGCGGCGCGGCGGTGCGGCGGCGCACCTTTCGGACGAGGTGGCCACGCTGCTGCAGCGGTTCAAAAAGCGCAAGACCTCCTGGCGCGCCGCGCCGTGCAAGGAGGTGCTGCACCTGCCCGGCGTTGGCGTCACGGTGCCGGACCTGGTGTTCACCCATGAGCTGGGCGGGCAGCCGGTCTACCTGGAGGTCATGGGCTACTGGAGCCGCGACGCGGTGTGGAAGCGGGTGGAGCTGGTGCAGGCCGGCTTGCCGCAGCGGATCCTGTTCGCGGTGTCCAGCCGCCTGCGGGTGAGCGAGGCCGTGCTGGCCGACGACCTGCCCGGCGCGCTCTACGTCTTCAAGGGCGCGCTCGTCGTCGGCGCCGTGGAGCAGCGGCTCAACCGCCTGGCAGGGCTGGACGAGTAAACGCCCTGCGTCCAATCAACATTGATGGCCGCGGCTATACAGCGCTGCTCCTTTGCGTCGATCACTCCGGGAAACGTAGGGCGGGGACAAGCCCCCGCCATACGAGGAATCAGTCCATTCGATCTACGCGGTAGAGGTATCAGAGGTTGCCCAGGTCCAGGGCCGACTGCGGGTCGTCCAGCTTGCGCTGGAGCATTTCGAAGAACCGCCCCACGTGGCGTCCGTCCACGACCGCGTGGTGTGCCTGCACCGAGAGGGGCATGGGGGTCTCGTCGCCTCGGCGATAGTACTTGCCCCAGACAATGCGGGGGACCGAGTCCACCGGGCTGTAGTGCATCGCGTGGGCGATGGAGGTGAAGGCGACCCAGGGCAGCGAGGAGAGGAACAGGTAGTCGTCCCGACCCTGGTCGTCCTCGAACACCGGCGCCCGGCGCATCATCTCCATGCGCCGCCGCGCCTCCTCGATGAACCCCCCGTAAGGGCGCTGGAAGGTGACCTCGCAGAAGCTGAACACGTCGGCCACGTCGGTGGCAACGGCGAACGATGGGTGCACCACGTCGTGCTCCACGACCTCGTCACCCCGGATGCGCCAGCGAAACTCGGGGATGCTGTTGGCCACATCGGAGACCAGGTAGGCCACCGTGGGCATGAACGGCAAACCCCGCGGCTTGATCTCGGGAAGCAGCCGGCTGATGTCCACCTCGGCGCAGACGTTGAAGTGCGGCTGGTCCATGCTGTTGAAAAACTGAAAGTGCTTGCGGCGATGCTCGTTGTCGAACCTGATCCTCTTCATCCTTCGTTTGTACTATGTGGTGCAAAAACCTAAAAACCTAAAACCGCCCCCTGTAGAATGATGGGGATGCGGGTTTTGCTGGTGATGTGCGTTTTTGCGCTGTGCTCCTGTCGGTGTGATGGGCGGCGGGCTGCGGTCGACGTGGGCTCGCGGCGGCCGGCAGCGGTCAGCTGCGGACACGGGCAGCGGGTGGACGCGCCGCGGGCATCGCGCGTGCGGGCGCTGCTGCAGCAGGCGCCTGGGGGCCGCGGGTTGTGGGGCCGCGCGCCGCGGCGGCTACGCATCTGCTTTATCGACACGGGGATCCCGTCGCTGTCCACCGAGGGCGTGATCACGCTGCTGGGGCGCGCCAGCGACGCCGAGAGCGCTGCCCGCCTGGGCCACCTGCTGCTTCATGCCGCGGAGGGACCGCCGCTGCAAGACAGGATCCCGGCGTCGCGCACCTGCGCCGAGGTGGTGCGAGACGCCGTGGCGGCCGAGGCCCGGGCCCACGCCCTGGAGCTGCTCCTGCGGCGGCAGCTCGAGGTGCCCCCGCGCCGGGACCACCCCTTCGAGGGAGCCTTCTGGGCTGCGCCCGCCGGCGAGCGCGTGGAGCTGCTGCGCGCCCACTTCCGCGCACACCCGGAGGGCGGACCGGGCTACCCCGGCTACGTGTCGGCCTACACCAGCCGCTGCAAGGCGCAGAAACAGGAGAAGCCGTGAAGCCCCCCAGAGAGCTCGGGCTGTCCCAATACTGGCCTCAGGATCTGCGCGACCAAAATTGCCAACGATCCGTAATCACGTTACTATCAAGTATGCCCCTGAACATGAGCAGAAGTATAGCGGGCGCGGGGGCGGCGTGGATCCTCGCCCTCGCACTCTGGGCCTGCGGGGTCGATCCGGTGGACCCCGGCGGGCGCCCCTGCTCGTCCAGCCAACCCTGCGGGCCGGGGTTCACCTGCGTCGATGATCGCTGCGTGGTGGCCGGCCAAAAAGACAGCGGCCGGGACGTCACGATCGGCGCGGACAAGACGCCCACCCCGGACAGGCTGCCGCCCCCCGACACCCTCAAGCCGGACAGCTTCAAGGCCCCCGACGGCGGCTGCCCCAAGGGCATGGTCCGCTGCGGTGGCGTCTGCGCCGACACCAAAAAGGACGCCAAGCACTGCGGCGGCTGCAACAAGCCCTGCTTCGGCAAGGTGGCCAACAAGTGCCTGGCAGGAAAGTGCGTCTGCGGCAGCGGCACGTCCCCCTGCGTCAACGGGCTCAACTGCGTGGCCGGCACCTGCAAGTGCTTCAAGGGCGGCCTCTGCAACGGCTGCTGCAGCAACAACGTCTGCCACCCGGTAGGCGCCCCCCAGTCGCTGACCCGCTGCGGCCTGGGCGGCGAGGACTGCCGCGCCTGCAAGACCTCCACCTGCAAGACCACCAAGTGCATGGCGGGCAAGTGCGCGCACACCTCGCAGTCGGGCGGCAAGTGTAGCGAAGGCCTTGCCTGCAGCCACACCGACACGTGCGTCTCCGGCACCTGCGCCGGCACCAAGTACAGCTGCGACGACAGCGCCGCCTGCACCCAGGACAAGTGCACCGGCAACAAGCCGCCCTTCCATTGCAACTACCTCGTAAAGAGCGGCTACTGCGCCATCAAGACAAACAACACTCCGGTCTGCTACACCAACGGCACCAAGCACGGCAAGGATCCCTGCCTCAAGTGCGACACCACCAAGAGCAGCACCAAGTGGACGCCCGTCTCGGGCTGCAGCTCCACGGTCACGGTCACCACGGCGGTCACCGGGCTCAATCAGCCCCGCGCAGTCGCGGTGACCACCGGCGGCGTCGTCTATATCGCCGACTCCTACAACCACGTGATCCGCCGCTGGGGCGGCAACAAGCTGACCACCCTGGCCGGCAGCGCCAAGGGGTTCAAGGACGGCACCGGCACGACGGCCTCCTTCTACACGCCGGTGGGCCTGGCCCTGGACGACAAGAAGGGAGAGCTCTACGTCGCCGACTCACAAAACCACGCCATACGGAAGATCAGCATCAGCAGCGGGGTGGTGACCACGGTGGCCGGCACAGGCTCGTCGGGGCTGGTCAACGGCAGCACCACAACAGCCAAGTTCACCTTCCCCTCCGGCGTGGCCCTGGACACAGGCGGCAAGCTCTACGTGGCCGACATGAACAACCACGCGGTGCGGCTGATCAGCGGCGCGTCCGTGAGCACTTTCGCCGGCGGCTCATTCGGCATGGCCGACGGCAGCTATCAGGCGGCCAAGTTTGCCTACCCCCACCACATCGCGCTGAGCAAAACATCGGGCGCGCTCTACGTCACCGACGTCAACAACTTCCGCGTCCGCAAGCTCTACTCCGGCACGGTGACCACCCTGGCCGGCAGCAGCTCGGGCTACGTGGACGGCTCGGTCTCCCAGGCGAAGTTCGGCTTCGTGCGCGGAATCGCCATCGGATCCAAGGGCAAGATCTACATCGCGGACTCGTCCAACCACCTGATCCGGGTCATCAGCGGCAGCACGGTGAGCACCCTGGCGGGGGGCACAATTCAGGGGTACGTCAACGGCTCCGCCACGGCGGCCCGCTTCCGATACCCCTACGGCATCGCGCTTCACAGCTCGGGCAAGATCTACGTCGCGGACGCCAACAACAACGTGGTGCGGCTGATTACCTTGACGGTCGCGCCCTGAAAGCCTCGTAACCTCGCTCATTTGCCTTGACAGGTTCCTCGACCCCCACTATACATAGCCACTCTTATTTTTGCGGCATGTAGTAATGTCAAGGAGTTAGCTATTATGGCCTTCAGGATGGGCCTATTGGGCAAAAAAGTGGGGATGACCCAGGACTTCACCGAGAAGGGCATCTACCAGGCGCTGAGCGCCGTGGAGGTCGGCCCCTGCGTGGTGCTCGACGTTATGACCCCCGGTCGTAACGGATACTCCGCGGTCAAGCTCGGCTTCGACATCATCAAGGAGAAGCGGTGTAAGAAGCCGAACATGGGCGTCTTCCTCAAGGCCAAGACCGCCCCGCGCCGGTTCGTCCGCGAGATCCGCCTCCCCAACGCGGAGGCTGAGAAGTTCGAGGTCGGCCAGACCGTTACCCTGGACGAGGTGTTCAAGCCCGGCGACATCGTCGACGCCACCGGGGTCTCCAAGGGCAAGGGCTTCCAGGGCGTGATGAAGCGCTACCACTTCCGAGGCTTCCGTGCGACCCACGGTACCCACGAGTACTTCCGCCATGGCGGCTCCATCGGCTGCCGTCTGACCCCGGGGCGCGTCTACAAGGGCAAGAAGATGCCCGGCCAGATGGGCAACAAGAAGGTCACGGTGCAAAACCTCATGGTCGTCGAGGTGGTCGCGGACAAGAACGTGCTGCTGATCAAGGGCGCCGTGCCGGGCGCACCGGACGGTTACCTCGTGATCAAGCAGTCCGCCAAGCGCGCGGCGAGGCCCTTCGAGGCCAAGGCCAAGCCAGAGCCCGCCCCCGCGCCGGTACCCGAGGCCCCCGAGGCCACGGAAGCCCCCGCGGCCGCCGAATAGCCACCCCTCTATAGCCTGTAGCCCCAATGTCCCGGCTTCGCGACAAGCGCACCCGGCACGACCGGTACTACAAGCGCGCCAAGGACCAGAACTACGCCGCCCGTTCGGTGTACAAGCTGGACGAGATCGACCGGCGCTTCAAGCTGTTCAAGAAGGGCAAGCGCGTGCTGGACCTCGGCTGCCGGCCAGGATCCTGGCTGCAGTTCGCCCTGGAGCGCATCGGGCACAAGGGCTTCGCCGTCGGGCTGGACCGCCAGCCGCTGGACATCGCCCTGCCGGGCAACGCCGCCGTGGTGGTGGGCGACGTGCTGCAGATGGATCCCGCGGAGCTGCGAGCCGTGCTCCCCGGAGACGGGGGCTGCTTCCACGTCGTTCTGACCGACATGGCGCCCGACACCTCCGGGGTCGCCTTCGCCGACCAGGTGCGCAGCGTGGAGTTGTTCTGTTGCGCCCTGGATCTCGCCACGCAGGTGGGCTGCCCGGGGGGCGCCTTCGTGGGCAAGCTCTTCATGGGCGAGGGATTCGACGAGACCCTCGCCCGGGTCCGCCAGCACTACAAGAAATGCAAGACCGTGCGCCCGGACGCCACCCGCAAGTCCTCGCGGGAGGTCTACCTGGTGGCCCAGGGGCTCAAGTCGTGACCACGGTCCACTTCGGCAGGCGACTTGACTCTGGTCGCCGAACTCTCGACTCTTAGCTTCATGTACCGCGAGCGCCGACGCATGGTCCGTCGATCCCTCTCCGGGGGGGTCGTGCTCGCAGCGCTGGGCGCCCTCCCCCTCTGGATGATGGAGCTGCTCTACGTGCTGCTGGTGCGAGATCCGTCCTTCGGATCCACCGCCGGCGGCTTGGCCTTCGCCGCCTACAGCCTGCTGGTGTTGGTGGCCGCGGCCGCGCTGCTGGGGGCCGCGCAGGGGATCGTCTTCCTCGGCATCTCGCTGCTGACCAAGCGGCTGGCCAAAAAGAGGGTCCACGAGCCGCGCTGGATGGCCATCATCTGCAGCTTCGTGGCGCTGCCGGCCATCGCCATGGTGGCCTCCCGCGTCTTCACCGGCCGGCAGGCACAGCAGATACCGGGCAAGGACATCATGGCCCTGGCCCTGGGCCTCGGCGGGCTGGCCGCAGCCTACGGCGTCTTTCGCCTGGTGATTCACCTGCGCGACCTCTTCCGCATCCGGCGCTGGGGCCCGCGTGAGGGGCACATGCTGGCGCCGGTGGTGCTGGCGGGCGCCGTGGCTGTCTACGCGGCCGACCAGCTGATCCTGGCCCGCCTCTACCTCTGGTTTCATGTCTGCCTCACCATGGGCGCGGTGGCCCTTTGCCAGCTTGTGGTGGGCACCATCTACGTGGCCCACCGCCCGCGCCAGCACTGGATGGGCCGGCTTGCCGAGCCCGGCGTGGCGTTGCTGGTGTTGGTGGGCGCGGTGGCGGGCGGCGCCCTCGGCCTGAGCCGGCTGGGCGCCTCGGAGTCGCTGCGCTTCGTGGCCCATGAGCACACCGTGGCCCAGGCCAGGGTGCTGATGCTCACCGGCAACGTGGGGGTCTCTCCACGCAAGGCGTCGACCTTGCCCCAACCGCCGCCGAAGAAGGCGGCGCGGCCGCTGCCGGCCGGGCCGCGCACCCCCGACGCCAATGTGCTGCTCATCACCGTGGACGCCCTGCGCGCCGACCACATGGGGACCTACGGCTACAAGCGCAGGACCACGCCGAACCTCGATCGCTGGGCCCGCGGCGCCACGGTCTTCGAGCGCGGTTACTGCCAGGTGCCCCACACCTCTTTTTCCCTCACCTCGCTGATGACCGGCGCCTACATGTATTCCCTCGGCAAGCGGGGGCGGGGCGGCCGCGTGCGCACCCTGCCCGAGGCGCTGCGACGCTACGGCTACAAGACGGCCGGCTTCTTCCCGCCGGCGGTGTTCTACATCGACCGCAAGGACTTCTCCTCCTTCGAGGAGTCGCGCTTCGGCTTCGAATACGTCAAGTACGAGTTCCTCAACGCGACCCGCCGGGTGGACCAGGTGCTGGCGTTCCTCGACAAACAGAAGAAGACGAAGAAGAAGAAGAAGCTGTTCATCTGGGCCCACTTCTTCGAGCCCCACGAGCCGTACATCAAACACGCGGGCTTCGACTTCGGACCGCGGGCGGTGGACCGCTACGACAGCGAGCTGGCCTACGTGGACCACCAGCTGGGGCGGCTGCTGGCCCGGGTCAAGCGCGACCACCCGCGCACCATCGTCGCGCTCACCGCCGACCACGGCGAGGAGTTCGGCGAGCACGGCGGCCACTACCATGGCAACGCGCTCTACGAACCCCAGGTGCGGGTGCCGCTGATCATCAGCGTCCCCGGACGGGGCGGCCGGCGCGTGCGCGGTTGGGGCCAGGTCATCGACCTGCCGATGACCTTCCTCAGCATGCTCGACGTGCCGGCCCCCGCGGCCATGCGTGGCACCGACCTCGGCCCGTGGATCGCCGGCGCCAGCCCGGCGCGCCTGCCGCCGGCCTTCAGCGAAATGGGCCACAAGAAGATGGTGGTGCATCGCCACAACAAGTTGCTCTGCGACCTGTCAAAGAGCTTCTGCGAGCTGTACGACCTGGCCCGGGATCCAGGCGAGCGTCAGAACCTGATCTCGCAGCGGAGGGCCGAGCGGGATCGGCTCCAGGCGCTGCTCCAGCGCTGGATGACCAGCCACTCGCCGCGGCGCGCTGCCACGGACAAGGAGGCCACGCCCGAGGAGCTGCTGGAGCGCGGGCGGCAGCGCGATCCCGGGGCCGTGCCAGGGCTGATCAAGCTGAGCAAGGCCGGCAAGGGCGAGCTGCGCCGCCGGGCGGTGGAGATGCTGACCTACATTCGACCGCCGGCGGCCCTCGGGGCCCTGGTGGCGGCCTCCGACGACGCGGATCCTGGCGTGGCGATGCCGGCCACCGTCGGGGCTGCGCTGCTGGGCCACGCGGCCAGCGTGAACCGGCTGGAGGCGCTGCTCCGGCGGCCGGACCTTCCGCCCCGGCTGCGGCGCCAGGCGCTGCTGGCTCAGGCCCGGGCCGGCAAGCGCGAGGCCGCTCGCCCGCTGGGTGACCTGCTCTCCTCCAGGGAAATAAACGTCTACCAACGGATCCAGGTGATCAACGCTCTCGGCAAGCTGGGAGACGCGGCCGCCACCCCGTCGCTGATCACACAGCTCGCGCCGCTGCGCACCCGGCTGTGGGCCATCAAGGCCCTGGGCCGGGTCAAGGCCAGGTCGGCCGTGACGCGGCTGACCCGGGCGCTGCAGCGGGACCGCTTCACCAGCTGGCGCAAGGCCGCCGCCCGGGCTTTGGGCCGCATCGGCGACGCCCGCGCCGTGCCCGCGCTGCAGCGCGCCGTGTCTCAGGAGCTGGAGATCGACGTGGTGGCCGCGGCGCTGATCTCTCTGTCGGCCCTCGAGGGGCTCTCGCTGCCCGGGGCCAACCAGCTGGCGTTGCCTGCCTGGCGCTGCGCCGGGGGAACCTGCTCGACGAGCCTCGATGTGGACTGCAGCGCCATGGCGGATCGCGACCTGCTGCTCGTGCTGGAGGGCGAGGCCGACGGCCCCGAGGCGACCCCTGGCGCCGCGGCCGGGACGCTGAAGGTGCGCTGCGGTACGCGGACCATCGCCAGCCACGCTCGGGCCCAGGGCCCCGCCCTGGTGGTGCCGATCCCCCGCGACTCCGCCGGTGGGCTGGCGCTCAAGTTCGAGGGGAAGGCGCCGCGTGTCGACCTGGCGGCGTGGCGAAAACGCCCCAGACAGCGACGGCAGAAGCAGGCCACCAGGGAGCGGAACTGAGCCTGGAAATTGCTCGCCCCGCGCAGCGCGGTCTACGATCCCGTCTTAATTAAAAAAAGGATATTGTGATGCAAGCCCTGCTTTGTTCCATCGTGCTCGCCCTGCTCATATTCGCAACCCCCTCGGCACAGGCAGTGGAGTCCTACGACGCCAAGAGCAAGCGCGCCTGCATGAAGAAGTGCATCGACGCGCAGGACAAGTGCAACAAGAGCTGCAAGAAAAACAGCACCGTGGATCGCGGTTGCCAGCGCAAGTGCGAGGTCGTGCGCAACACCTGCATCAAGGCCTGCATCTAGCTGGAATACCGAACAGCCAGCCCCCTTCCAGGTTCACTGCTTACACTGACTGCCCACCAGCCCGGGGATCGGCCGGGAGTCCTTGCCGTCCTGGTGGTCCACCGTCTTGACCTTGCCCGAGATGCGTACGGTCCACTTGCCGATCTTGACCCCTTTTTTGAATGCCCCTTTAGAGCGCAGCTTGCCGTCGCGGTACCACTGGCCCACCGGGCCGTGGAGCTTGCCCATGATCCAGGTCCCCTCGGCCGATTTTTTTCCGTTGTCGTACCAGGAGACAGCCGCGCCGTGGGGCCGCCCCTGGTGGAAGGCGTTGAACCGGCGCGGCTTGCCGCTGTCGTACCACTCCTTCCAGGGGCCGTGGCGCTTGCCGGCCTCGTAGCTGCCCTGGAGCTTGGCCTTGCCGTTGTCGAACCACGTGCGCCATTCTCCATGCTTCTCGCCGCCCTCGTAGGTCCCCTCGCTCTCCTTCTTGCCGCTGTTGTACCAGGTGATCCAGGGCCCTGAGCGGGCGCCGGCGGTGTGGGCGCCCCTGGTCTGCGGCTTGCCGTCCTCGTGCCACTGGAGGTACGTGCCGTGGAGCTTGCCGCCCTTCCAGTGCTGCTCGGTGCGCGGCTTGCCGTTGGCGTGCCAGTCGCGCCCCACGCCGTCGTAGACGCCGCCCTTGTACTTCCCCGCCGCCTGTTTGACGCCGTTGTCGTGCCACTCTTGCCACGGGCCAACGCGCTGGCCGGCCTCGTAGCGGCCGCGCCGCGCCTTCTTGCCGTTGTGGTGAAACGCCTCCTCCTGGCCGTGGAGCTTGCCGCCCTTCCAGTGGCGCGTGGCCTTGACGCGGCCGCCCTTGAACCACTCCTGCTCCTTGCCGTGCTTGAGGTCCTTGTCGTAGCGCTCCTCGGTCTTCAGCTGGCCGCTGTCGTGCCACTCGCGCCACACGCCGTGCTTCTTGCCTTCGAGGTACTGCCCCGACATGTCCTTCTTGCCGCTGTCGAACCACTGAGTCCAGGCGCCGTGGCGAACCTCGGCGCCGTCGTTGCCCGTCAGGGCGCAGTACTGCTCGTTACCTGCGGGCGGGGCCGCGCCGCGCCGCGTCGCCCCCGGCAGGCAGCCCTCGGCGTTGACCTGCAGCGCGGTCTTTTTGGCCGGCGGCTCCTTGACCCGGGTGCAGCCGACCAGGGCGATGGCGGCTGCCAGGACCAGCGGCGTGGATATTCTCATCAAAAGCTCCTGACGATGTTTATGACACATTGACTACTCTATATCAGGTGACTACGCCGCATCCACCGCATGTGGCTCCGGCGGCGGGTCCGGTTGACGCCCCGATCCGCGGCCCGTATCCTCAAAATATGGAACAGCAAGACCACAAGTACGTGACCATCCTCGTCACCGCGCCCCCCGACAAGGTGGCGGACATCGGCCGTACCCTGGTCCAGGAGAGGCTGGTGGCCTGCGCCAACATCATCTCCGGAGTCCGCTCCATTTACAGCTGGGACGGTGGCGTCTGCGACGAGGGCGAATCCTTGATGATCCTCAAGACCCGGGCGGCCATGCTGGAGACAGTGCGGCAGCGGGTGGTTCAGATCCACCCCTACGATGTGCCGGAGGTGATCGCCCTGCCGATCGTCGGCGGGCACGGCCCGTACCTGCAGTGGATCGCGGACAACACCGGGAAAGAGCCGGCGTAGTGTACAGACGTTTAGCCGCGGCGCTGCCGCTGGCGGCGCTGCTCCTCGCGGCCGCTGCGGCGCGAGCCGAGGATCCTGCGCCGCCTGACGCCCAGGCGCGCAAGGCCCTCCTCGCGAGGCTGGACAAGATCCGTGATCTGCTCCCCGACTCTCCCCGCAGGGAGCGCAAGATCAAGCACAACCTGCTGCGCCTCTCGCTGAGCCAGGACGAAAAGCGCCTGCGCTGGCTGCTGGGCCGCAAGCGGCTGCGCTGCGATCCCACCCCCGAGGTCCGGCGCCTGGAGCGGGACGTGGGCCAGGCCCGGCAGGGGACGGCAACCTACCACCGCCCGGGGGTCCACCGGCTGTGGCACCGCTCGCGGCTCGACGGCAGGCCACACCCCTTCGTCGTGGCCGTACCCCGGGGCTACCGCCCGGCCCGGCGGTATCCGCTGGTCTTGATGCTCCACGGCTCGGGCAGCACACCGATGCTCGCCGTGGGCCGGCTGCTCGGCGTGCCGGACGGCGAGCTGCTCAAGGGGCGGGAGCGCTGCGACCGCCCGCGCATCCCGGCCGGCCGCGCCGCCGCCATCATCGTGGCGCCCAAGGCCTTCGGCAACGCCCGCTACCGCGGCGCCGGAGGCGAGGACGTGCGCGACGTGCTGCGGCTGGCCACGCGGCTCTACCGGGTGGACCGCGGCCGCGTCACCGTCACCGGGCTGAGCATGGGCGGCACAGGCGCCATGGAGGTGGCCCTGCAGAACCCGCGCACCTACGCCGGCGCCGTGGCCCTCTGCGGGTACTTCGACCGCCGGCTGGACCGCAGCACCCGAGGCAAGCAGCTGCAGCCCTGGGAGCGACGGATGATGTCGGTCTACTCCCCCGTGGACTGGGCTGAAAACGGCCTGCACCTGCCGCTGCTGTTGATCCACGGCAAGCGCGACGGCATGAAGCGGGCCGTGGCGATGAAGGCGGCCTACAAGCGGCACGGCTACCTGGCTCCCATCGAGGAGCACCCCGTGGGTCACGACGTCTGGACGCCCGGCTACCGCGACGGCCGCGTGCTGGAGATGCTGGTCAAGCACCGCAGGGTCCGCGCCCCGAAGGTGGACACCTTCACCACCTGGCGCGCGCGGACCAACCGCTCCCACTGGATCACCGTGCGGCGCTTCGCGGATCACGACCGGCGGGCGCGGGTCAAGGCCGCGGTGGTGTCGCCGGAGCTGGTGCGCGTGGAGACGGAGAACGTCGTCGGCCTGCGCCTGGACCTGCCCGCGGCGCACCTGTCGAGCACGCGGCCGGTGAAGCTGCGCTTCAAATTCAACGAGCTGACCTTGCCGGCCGCCCGCGCCCGGGGCGCCCGCACCGTGGAGCTGTGGCGCCAGGGCACCACCCGCGCCTGGCAGCTGGGGACGCCCCCCGCCGCCGCGGGCCTGCGCAAGGGGCCGGGGCTCTCGGGCCCCCTCGATGACATCTATCACGAGCCGATCATGGTGGTCTACGGCACCGGCGGCGGCCAGCGCAAGCGCCTGCGCGCCGCGGCCTGGCGCATGCGCCGGCTGCACCGCTACGCCACCATGCGCTACCCCGTGGTCTCGGACAGCTGGTACCTCAAGGCCCTGGACAGGGGCGGCCGGCGCTGGGCCCGTTTTGGCAAGCGCGCGGTGATCCTCATCGGCAACGAGGCCGAAAACTCCGTGCTGGCGCGCATGGGGCCGAAGCTGCCGATCCGGGTCACCGCGGGCGAGGTGAAGATCGGCAAGCAATCGCACCGGGGGCCAGACGTGGGGGCGCGCTTCATCTACCCCAACCCCCTGGCGCCGGGCCGCTACGTCATGGTGCTGGCGGGCGCAGGCGCGCGGGCCTACAAGCTGGCGCGCAGGCTGCCGAGCTACCTGCCGGACTACGTGATCTTCAACGAGCAGATCAACAAGAAGCCGCGGACCCCGGTGCTGGGCAAGCACCGCCGCTACCTGGCGGCCGGCACCTTCGACGAGCAGTGGCGGCTGCGCTAACCTTCGCCTGACTCCGCGGACTCACGAGACGAAGAACGGCGCGTGGTTGGCGCCGAAGACCGCCGGGGTGCGGCGCAGGATCGGGGCCACGTCCGGGTGGCGGGCGAACTCCCGCTCGAGGAACCGCCGGGCCGCCCGCCGATCCCAGCCGGTGTCGTGGGCGAACTCCTCGTAGAGGGACAGATCCGGCGCGCCCGGGTAGGGGCGCCGGGCCAGGTCCTCCTCCTCGGGGCTGGACAGCGGCAGGTTGAGCAGCGAGGTGTTGAGGAAGCCCACGTGAGCCGCGTGGTCGGCCACGAAGCGCAGGGTCTGCGCGGCGTCGTCGCGCTCCTCGCCCGGCGTGCCGAACATGACGTAGAGGTACACCGCGACGCCGGCGCCGGAGAGCGCCTGCAAGGCGGCGGACGCCTGGCCCAGGTTGATGCCCTTGTTCAGCCGCCGCAGCACCGCGGGTGAGCCGGACTCCAGGCCGAGCTGGAGCATGACGCAGCCCGACCGCCGCAGGTCCCGACAGAACTCCGGCCGGGTGAGCAGCGGGTGAAACCGCGTGAAGCCGTACCACCGCCCGGGCCAGGGCCGGCGGGCCAGCTGCTCGAGGCTGGCCGGGGGCACGGCGCTGTCGGTGAGGTGCATCAGCGCCGCGCCGGTCCGGTTGTACACGCGGTCCATGACCTGCGGCAGGGCGTCGCCGTGGTGCAGCGTGGGGCTGCGGCGGAGCTCCGCCTCGGGGCAGTAGCGGCACCGCCCCCAGAAGCACCCCTCGCTGGTGGACAGGGTGGCCACGCGCCCCGGGGCGAGGTAGTCGTCCCAGGGGGCCCACGAAAAATCGGGCTCTCCGGCGGCACAGGGCGCCTCGTCGACGCCGAGCACCGCCAGCAGCGGTCCGGTGCCGTCGCCGAAGATCAGCCGGTCCACGGCAGGCGCCAGGGCGTCGGGCTCCAGGCGCCCGCGCCAGCAGGTGACCAGGCCTCCCCCGGCCAGGATCGGCGTGTCCTCGCCGCAGGCTCGCCGCAGCGCGCCGGCCAGGGCCAGGGCGGGCAGCGCCTGGTGCAGGTAGTTGATGGAGAGCCCCACAGCCCGGGGGGACAGCGCGGCCACCCGCCGGGCGAGTCGGCGCAGGTAGTCGGCGAAGGGCCAGCGGTCGGGCACGCCCGCCGCCTGCACCAGGTGCTCGTGGAAAAACGGGCTCAGGGTGTGATCCTGAAAGTCGCCCAGGTTCAGGCGGGCGCCCGCGTCCCGGGCGGCCAGGGCCAGCGACCGGCGCAGATCGTCCACCGCGCTGCGGTGTCGGTCCACGTCCTGGTAGGCCGAGCGTCCGCGGAGCTGGCTCAGCGCCCGCTGCCGGTGGGCCAGGGCCCGGCGCCCGGCCACGTCGCTGGCCGCCTCGTCGGGCACCCCCGCGATGGTGCCCATGAGCGCCTCGGTGTTGGCGTCGATGACCTCCACTCGGACCCCGGCCCCGCCCAGCCGCCCGGCCAGTAGGGCCAGCCCGGGTGGCGGCTCGCAGGGCAGCGAAACCGGCGGGTGTATCAGCACGAGATCGGTCATCGGCGGTGGTACGCCAGTTTCAGCGGTCGCCCAGCACCCGCGCCGCGATCTGCGCCGCGTCCTGGCAGTCCTGGCGGCTGACGTCCATGTGCGTCACCGCGCGGATACGGCTGGGCCCCATCTGTGAGAAGAGCAGCCCCTGCTCCGCGCAGGCGGCGAGGAAGGCCTCCCCGGCCGGCGCCGGCGGCGCCAGGTCGAAGATGACGATGTTGCTCTCCACCTGATCCAGGTCGAGGGTCACGCCGGGCAGCGGCGCCAGCCCCTCGGCCAGCAGGCGGGCGTTGTCGTGGTCCTGCACCAGGCGCGCCACGTTGTGCTCCAGGGCGTACAGCCCGGCGGCGGCCAGGATGCCGACCTGGCGCATGCCCCCGCCGAACATCTTGCGGTAGCGCAGCGCCTGCTGGATGAAGGCGCCGCTGCCGGCCAGCACCGAACCCACCGGCGCGCCGAGGCCCTTGCTCAGGCAGATGGAGGTGCTGTCCACGGGCGCCACCAGCTCTGCCGGCGTCAGCCCCGTGGCCGCGGCCGCGTTGAGCAGGCGCGCGCCGTCGAGGTGGACGTTCATCCCCTCGGCGTGGGCCAGGGCCGCGATGGCCTCCACCCGCGCCTGGGGGAAGATCCGCCCGCTGCCGCGGTTGTGGGTGTTTTCGATCCAGGCCAGCGTCGAGGGCGGGAAGTGGACGTTGGACGGCTGCAGCGCCGCGGCCAGATCGTCCTCACTATAGAGCCCGCCCTCGCCGAGCGTGCGGTACTGCACGCCCGAAATTGCCGCCGCCGCGCCCCCCTCGAAGCAGACGCAGTGGCTGCCCCAGCCCATGAGCACCTCGTCGCCGTGGTGGGTCTGCACCTTGATCGCGATCTGGTTGGCCATGCTGCCCGACGGCACGTAGAGGGCGTCCTCCTTGCCGAGCATCGTCGCGACCTGACGCTGCAGCTCGTGCACCGTGGGGTCCTCGTTCCAGACGTCGTCTCCCACCTCGGCGGTGGCCATGGCCTGCCGCATGCCCTCCGACGGGACGGTCACCGTGTCGCTGCGTAGATCGATCTTCACTTTGAGTCCTTCTTCTTGTCCTTCTTGGGCGGCTTCTTCTTGCGCACCTTTTCTGCCGGCGGCGCGGTGCCCTGCTCATCGCGCAGCTTCTGCTCCAGGGCGTCGAGCAGGGCTACCTCGATGTACGACGGCTGGTGGGCGATCTTGAGCTGCACCCGGATGTGCTTGAACCCGTCCGGGTCGACGGTGGCGAAGACCTCCATGGCCGCCGCGCACAGCTTGACCGAGCCGCGGCCAGGGTAGACGAACAGGACGTAGCCGGTCTCCTTGTCCTTGTCCGTGATCTTGTAGCCCTTGTCGGCGCGCAGCAGGCGCACGGTGCTGGACCAGATGGCGTCGTAGTTGTAGGTGAACACCTTCTTGCTCTTGGCCTCGGCCACCGCGGGCGTCAGGGCCACGGCCAGGGCCAGGACCATCAGCACCTTGCGCATCTTCATCACTGCTTCTCCTTCGGGTCAGAGGCCGTCCCCGTGTCCCCTGTCGTATCTTTATCCTTACCCGGCTGCTCCTCCGAGTCCACCGACGTGGCGCGCCACACCTTCTTGAAGGTCACCTCCGGAGACAACATGGCGATGGCCCCGGTGACCGCGTACCACATGGCGTTGGTGGCGTGGAAGGAGAGGATGTAGGCGATGCCCTTGTCCTTGACCTTGTCGGCGGAGACGTACATCAGCAGGGCCTTGCTGGCGAAGAGCTCGAAGTTGCCGATGAAGCCCGGGCCCGCCGGCACCATGATGCCGATGCCCACGCAGACCATCACGCCGATGCCCTCCCAGAGGGCCAGATCCAGACCGAACGAAAAAGACAGGATCCACACCGCGATGCCGTTGAGGAACCAGTAGGACAGGGTGCCGAAGAGAAAGGACAGCAGCGGCTTCGGGTTCGGCAGCACCTTGAAGCCGTCCACGATGCCCTCGGCGACCCCGGCCAGCTTATCCCCCAGCTTGGGAGAGATGATGGAGAAGAGGTTGCGGCACAGAGTCACGGCTTGATCCTTCTTCCACAGCGCCATGATCAGCGCCACCAGTACGCCGAGGAACAGCCCGAAGGCGACCCAGCCAGAGACGAGGATCAGATCTGGCACCGGCGCGCCGCGGCGCTGGGCCTCGGCCACCACGAGGAAGCACATCAGCGACAGCACGAGGCCGTCGAACACCCGCTCCACGGCCATGGTGCCCAGGCCGTGGCTCATGCGCACCCTGGGCGGGTCGGCGATGAGGTAGGGGCGCACCAGCTCGCCCATGCGCAGGGGCAGGGCCACGATGGCCAAAAAACCCACCGAGGCGATGGGCAGGATGCGCGAAAACGGCACCTTGACGATGGGCGCCAGCAGGTGGGACCAGCGGGCGGCGCGGAAGTAGTGCTGGACCACCATGGCCAGGAAGTAGGGCACGAGCCACTTCCACTCGGCGGTGCGAAACTCGTTGCTGACCCTCTCCCACTTGATGTTCTCGAAGGCCAGGTAGAGCATGGCGCCGCCGATGAGCAGCGACACCACCAGGCGGGTGAGGAACGAACGGACCCGTGAGCCCCGGGGCTTCCCTGGCTCGGCTGAGGACGGCTCGGTCACAGGGTCACGATCTTGTCGCCGAAGCGATCCTTGAGATCGCGGGTGGCGTTGCGGGTGTCCACGATGAGCCTGGCCTCGGTGCAGATGGCCTCGTAGTCCAGGTCGCTGTGGGCGGTGACGATGACCACGCAGTCGGCGGTTCCGATGTCACTCAGCGGGGCGGACTCCATGGTGCCGCCGCCGCCCACGCGGATGGAGGCCACGTGGGGATCATGGTAGCTGACCACCGCGCCGCGTCCCTTGAGCAGCTCGATAACGTCCAGCGCGGGGGACTCCCGCACGTCGTTGATGTCCTGCTTGTAGGCCACGCCCAGCACCAGCACCTTCGATCCCTTGACCGGCTTCTCGTGCTCGTTGAGCGCGTCGGCCACGATCTGCACCGACACCTCGGGCATGCCGGAGTTGATCACGCCGGCCAGCTCGATGAAGCGGGCGTTGTACTTGAGGGTCTTCAGCTTCCAGGAGAGATAGTGAGG
>PVBE011180590.1_pt1 | contig 19413 bp, 16 predicted proteins | sample 1631181 | NCBI WGS metagenome assembly PVBE01 (sample SAMN08397723, study PRJNA350692) | Marine metagenome, whole genome shotgun sequencing project. | isolation source: water | place: Pacific Ocean | collected 2012-04 | reverse complement strand
CTGGATGCTGAGTGGAACGCTTGCTGTTGCGCCAAGTCCTATACCGCGTTCCAGTTCGTACGACCTCGTCGTACCGCCGCCGGGTTGCGCGCGACAGGTCCCGCGAGTCGCCGATCTCTCGGCACGATCGACCAACAGGTTTTCGCCGATGGCGCAGGCGACATCGGGAGTCAACCGCTGTGGAGTGGTCTCCGAGATGCTGGGTTGGAGCCGTGCATCGACGAGCTCGAGGTCTACTCAACCGGCGAGACGTCTGCCAACATCGCCTTCGCGATCGTGGGTGCCAAGGCGACGTCATCCGGCGACTATCCGAGCAACGTGCGCCACAAACTCTCGCACATCAACGATGGTCGGTACGGCAACGAACGCAGTTGGATCTCGAACCAGAGCGGTCGCGGCTGGGTGCAGATCGAGCTCGCCAAGCCCACGAAGATCGATCGCGTCGTCTGGGGTCGCGACCACAACCCCGACGGCATCCAGCGCCGACTCACCGACGTCGAAGGCCGCGTCGTCACCGAGATCCTGGCGTAACGCCGGTCGCGGAGCCGGGTATTGCGGATGCCGTTCCCATGAACGCGCGAGTCCTCTTCCGGCTCTGGGAGTCCGAGCTGGGCGATCCTGCTGGATGTCGATGGTCGCGAGTTTTCTCCCAAAGATGAGGGTGATTGGATCATTCGTCTCACGGGTCGGTGCCGCTACGATTCCAGCCCCTTGTGTCACCGAGAGTTCCGCCATGACCGCCGATCGTTCGTTCCATATCCCAGAAGACCGTCACTACCAGAGGGAGCACCACCTCTGGGCGAAGCCTGACGCCGACACCGGTAACGTGCGCGTCGGCATCGACGCGATCGGTCTCGAGTCGCTGGGCGAGCTCGCCTACGTGGCGCTGAAGGACGTGGGTACGCAGGTTGCGCGAGGCGAGTCGATCGGGACGCTCGAGGCCGCAAAGATGACGACGAACATCGTCGCGCCGATCTCGGGCACGATCACGGGACGAAATGACGCAGTGCTCGCAGATCCGCTTATCGTGAACACGGATTCCTACGACCGCGGCTGGCTCGTCGAGATCGCGGCGACGGATTGGGATGCTGATGCCGCGACGCTCGTGTCCGGCGCCGCGATCCCCAAGTGGGTCGCTGCCGCCGCGGCCCGTTTCGAATCGGAACCGGGAGCTGATTGATGGCGTGGCGGTTCCTCGCTGCGGCGGGCGTCTCCGCCCACCAGGGTCTCGCGGGTGACGAGGTCCTTGTCCGCGAGGTAGGAGTTGGCCGGTCGCCGCCCACGCTCAAGCTCTACACATACCGTCCGCACTGCGCGCTCGTCGGTCGTTTCCAGGATGTCGACAACGAGATCCGACTCTCGTTTTGCGATGAACACGATGTGCAAGTGTCACGGCGTCCCACCGGCGGCGGCGCGATTCTGATGGGGCCCGATCAACTCGGCGTCGCGCTCGCACTCAGAGGCAGGGGCGACCGGCACGGTCGACCTCGAGAGCTGATGGCCCGGTTCTCGGACGGCCTGTCGCGGGCGCTGCGTCACTTCGGAATCGACGCGGCCTTCCGCGGAAAGAACGACCTCGAGGTTGCCGGTCGCAAGATCGCAGGGTTGGGGATCTACCGGGATCCGTCGGGCGGATTGCTTTTCCACGCGTCGTTGCTCGTGGATCTGGATGTCGAGTTGATGACGAATGTGTTGCGGTCTCCGTTCGAACAGAACACCGAGCGCGAGCTGCGCGTCGTGGCGCGACGCACGACCACGGTGCGCGAGTGGTGTCGCGGGGTGGTGATGGCGGATGTCCAGGCGAAGGTTGCGGAGAGCTTCGCGAGTTCCTTTGGCGTCGCTATCGAACCGTCGCGACTCAGCTCGGACGAGGAGAACTCGATCGAGACACTCGCTACTGAGAAGTACCGGTCCGACGAATGGGTGTCTTGTCGCGGGGATGTGCGGGACGCCGCTGGTTCGGCTTCGATCGACACATCCGCCGGCACGTTGGATGTACACGTCGCTCTCGCAGGCCGCATGCTCAAGGCCGTGCACATCCGCGGCGACTTCTTCGCCGACGACGACGCCATCGCGGATCTCGAATGGAAGCTGCGTTGGCACTCCTGTGAGGATTCGGGTGTCGAGGCTACCGTTCGAGCCTGGGCGCGGACTCATCCGGGTACCGACATCTCGCCCGGCGCCGTGACCGAAGCGATCCTGAGCGCGACCGCCGCCGCCTTCGCAGTCGAGCCGCCCTACGGCTGCTTCGTCAGTCCGGGAGGAGTAGACACATGATGGATCTTCATCAAGTGAGTCCAGAGTGCATGGAGATTCGTCGGTCGAACTTCCCGAACCGAATGCGTTTCCACGCGCCGGGACTCAAGCGGTACTCGACTTCGGAGTTCACGAGCCAGGACGCGGCGGAGTTCGTGTCGATCAGCGTGACCGGCAATGCGTGCGCGCTGAGTTGCGAGCACTGCAACATGAAGGTGCTGCACGGCATGACGGACCTCGGGGCGCACGACGGGACCCTGTTCGATCTCTGCGCCGGCCTGAAAGAGCGCGGTGCCCGCGGTGTGCTGATCTCGGGCGGAAGCGACAAGAAGGGTCGCGTGCCGCTGCTCCCGCACATGCAGGACCTGATTCGAGTGCGGCGTGAGCTGGACATGGTCATCCGAGTGCACCCGGGTCTCCCGGACGAGGAGACGTGCGCGGGGCTCGCCGAAGTCGGCATCGGCGGCGCGATGGTCGACCTGATCGGCCACGAGGACACGATCCGCGACGTCTACCACCTCGAGTCCACGCCAGATGATTACGACGCCTGTCTCGAACGCCTCGAACGCAATCGCGTGCCCACGGTGCCCCACATCATCCTCGGGTTGCACTTCGGCAGAATGCTGGGCGAGGAGCGCGCGCTGCAGATGGTGTTGCGTCACCCGCCGCGCCTGCTCGTGTTGGTCGTGCTCATGCCGCTCGGAGGCGCCAACATGTCAGGTGTCGTCCCGCCGTCGCTCAGAGAGATCGGCGGGTTCTTCGAAGCGTCGCGCACGGCGTTGCCGAACACCGAGGTCATGCTCGGGTGCGCGCGGCCCCTCGGCGCGATGAAGGAGAAGATCGACCGCCTCGCCGTGGACGCGGGGTTCAACGGCATCGCATATCCAGCGGACGGCATCGTCGCGTACGCCCAGGAACGTGGCTTCGAACCAGATTTCATCAACGCGTGTTGTGGAGTGGCCTTTTGACCGTCGAACTACTGACAGAAAAGAGCGAACAGCACCTCAGCCCCGAGTGGGTGAGGATCAGCATGGCCGCCGCGATCGAGCTTGGCCTCAAGCCGGGCAAGATCTCCCGTTGTGGCTGCGGCTGCATCAACCTGCTGCAGAACTACCCTGCGGGCTGCGCGGCGAACTGCAGTTATTGCGGCCTCGCCCGCGAACGCGCAGGCCTGGCCCAGGACAACACTTTCATCCGCGTGAGTTGGCCGTTGTTCCGCACGGACATCGTCGCCGAGAAGATCGGCGAGCGTGATGTGGAGACGAATGGTGGCGTCGGTCGTGTGTGCATCGCGCAGGTTCACGATGGCCGCGCGTACCGCGACCTGATCGACATGACCGAACGTGTGCGACACGCCGCGCCGGACGTGCCGATCTCGGCGCTCGTGAGTTCGGGACTGCTGAACGAAGATCGACTGGCCGCGATCCAGAAGGCTGGCGTCGACATTATCGGCATCGGTCTCGACGCCGCGTCCGAGGAAGTGTTTGAAGAAACGCGCGGCAGCGGCGTGCGTGGTCCGCACGATTGGGACCAGCACTGGGAGATCGCCCGCGCGGCGCGACGGCGATTCGGACCGTACAAGGTCAACTTCCACGTAGTCGTCGGGATCGCGGAGATGGACCGTGACCTCGTCGACCTGTTCCACAAGTTGCATTCCGAACAGATCGCGGCCTACCTCTTCTCCTTCAATCCCGAGCCCGACACGGCGATGCAAGATGTTCCGCGCGCGCCGATTCAACGGCTGCGACGCATTCAGCTCGTCAAGCACCTCATCGAGCACAAGGGGCTCGAACGCGGGAAGATCACGTTCGACGACGAAGGCGCGCTGATGGATGTCGACGCGCTGCAGTCGACGGTGGCGGAAGCGACGAATAGTGGTGTTCCGTTCATGACCGATGGGTGTCCCAATCGGCAGGGCGAAGTCGCCTGCAATCGACCGTTCGGTTCGTACCGACCAAGCGAGGAGTACCGAGACTACCCATTCCAGCCCAACGGCGAGGATCTCGAGACGATTCGGAGCGAGATGCGACCGTCTGAAGTGTTCGGCGAGTCGCCCGAGAAGAAATGAGCGAAAGGATCCAGACCTGGTTGAGTGATCCGTTCTTGCGGGAACTTCACGACGCGGTCCGCGCGGCGGGTCCGATCCGTTCCATCTCCGTTGATCTGACGCATGCGTGCAACATCCGGTGTGAGGGTTGCTACTTCTTCGCGGAAGGCATGGACGCACATCGGGCGGCGAGCCATGCGGACCTCGACGAGTTCATCGTCCGAGAACGCGCGCGCGGGACGAACTTCGTCACCGTCGTCGGCGGCGAGCCGAGCCTGGAACTCGATTGCTTGAAGAAGCTCTACGACGCGTTCCGACTGAGCGTCGCGACCAATGGCCTGAAGCGGATTCCTCACGAGGGGTTCGAAGATCTGCCGATCGGCGTCTCGGTGTGGGGCGATCACGAGGCCGACAAGAAACTGCGCGGCGGTGGGCGTCTCGACGTCTTCGAACAGGCTTTGCGCAACTACGCCGGAGATCCGCGCGCGTTCTTCTACTACACGGTCGCGCCCGGATATGCGAACGAAGTCGAAGGCGTGGTCGCGCGGTGTGTCGAGAACGGCAACCGGGTGTTGTTCAACTTCTACGGTGACCTCGAGCACCGCGGTGGACGACTCGACTACGCGCAGGGCTTCGCCGCCGTCCGCGACGCGATCGATGCGGCGATCGCTCGCCACCCGGAGGACGTCCTGATGACATCTCGCCTCGCCGAGGTCGTCTCCACCGGCGAACTCTTTGGCGAGACGTGGGGTCATTCGACCTGCACGAGCATCACCGCGGACCATCCGGTCAACGCGGAGCGGATCCTCAACGGCAACGCCTACAACCCGCACTTCCGGTCGTACAACGCGGATTTCGTGACCGCTCGCCGTTGCTGTACCGGAGTCGACCGTGACTGCGACTCCTGTTTCGACACCTGGCAGCACTTCTCCTGGGTCATGCTCAACTTGCGGAAGCACTGCCGTTCGCAGGCAGACTTCACGCAATGGCTGTCGACGATGTACCTGTTCTACTTCGTCAATCGGCTCATCGATTGCACGGAAGGTGGGCGTGTATTGCGCGAGATCCACCATCGCACTGGCCGTCTGTCAGGTAAGATCAAGTCGTAGCCCGAAACCGCACGGGTCAGTCGCCCTCTCCTTCCGACAAGTCGATAAGGAGAGGGCCCCGAATGACCGAGTCGCTGAACGAGACGATCTTGTTGGTCGACAAGAACGAGAAGACCCGAGTGGCGGTGTGCGAGCGCTTCGGCGACGACTACGACATCACGATGTCCGAGGGAAGCGGGGAGGCACTCAAGATCCTGGCCGACTCCGGACCTTTCGCGGTCGTGGTGGCTGACTATCGATTGCGGGACATGGATCGAAACGTGTTCCTGAAGCGAGTGCGGGCCATCGATCCTTGCACCGTCCGTGTTCTGCTCACCGGTGGAAGCCACCACGACCTCGCGGTGCAGACGATCAACAAGAACGAGGTGTTTCGCTTCCTCAAGACACCGTGCTCCGAACGGTCGTTCTCCTGCGTCTTGAACGCGGCGTTGCAACAGTATCAGATGAGGCGCGCGGAGAAGGAGCGCCCTCGTGTCGACATCATGGGTTTCGTGAACTACGAGATGCAGGCGCCGATCGCGTGTATCCGCGCGTGCGCGGAGACCCTCATCAACTGCAACGAGATCAATGCCGATACCCAGGATGAGTTCTTGAGCACCATCCTCTCCGAGGCCGAGCGTCTCGCGGACCTGGTTCCCAAGCTCCTCGAGACCGTGAAGACGGCGCTCAGCGACGCAGTGCTCGAACCGTCACAAATCGAACTGGCAGAGGCGATTCAGACGATTCACTCCTCGCCTGAAGAGGTCGAACCGAGATAATCGTCAGAATCGTGAACCCCCGGCGCCCGCTCATGGAGATATCGGTCAGTCCGAGGAGAACCGACCATGACGTCAGCCGACCACGCCTTCGATTCCTACTGCGTCAGCGAATCACCTGAGGATCTGGCTCGCGTCTTCGACGTCTGCGCGCCGCAGTTGCTCTTGCTCGCCAACCACGTCGCGGGCGACGGTGGCGTGGCTGAGGACCTGGTGCAGATGACGTTCCTCCGCGCGATCGAGATCGCGCACACGTTCGACTCCGGTCGACCCGTGCGGCCCTGGCTGGTCGGCATCCTGATCAAGGAGGCGAAGAAGCACCGCCGTCAGGCTGGGCGCAAGCCGAACGCGGATCGGCTGACTGGGCATGGTGGCGAGGCGATTCCTGATGACGCCGCGGAGATGAAGGAGTTCCAGGAGGCACTCGCGAAGGCGCTCGACGAACTACCGCAAGCCTATCGAGAAGTCCTGACACTCCGCCTGATCCACGGGCTGACGCCGACGGAGATCGGCCATGCGCGGGGTGTCTCGCCGCAGACGATCAAGACGCAGATCAGACGGGGTACCGATCGCCTGCGCCGACTGCTGCCGGCGAGTTTCGCGACGGCGCTTGTCGCGATGGCGACGACAGGCTACGCACTCCCGAACGTGCGCGAGACGGTCCTCGAAGCCGCTGCTGCGGCGAGTGAGGGCGTCGTGACAACCGTCGCCGCCACAACCGTTGCAGCCACTGCTGCTGCCGCGACGGGCGCGTTGTCCACGTCCGCGGCTGTCGCGGGGCCGGCGCTCGCGACGACCGCGGCCAAGACTGCTGCGGGAGCAGGTATCGGGCGGACGATCGCGTGGTTGGCTGGCGTGGGCGGGGCGATCACGCTCGGCGTGTTCGCGTGGGATCCGTTCGGCAGCGAACCTGATCCGCAGCCGGTCGAGGAGCGTGAGTTCATCCCGGAGCCTAAGCGGGGCTTGCCCGCCATTCGTTCCGCCAGCGAACCCAAGACGGTGGAGGAGAAACGACCGAAGATCGACAGGTCGCTCATCACGTTTGCCGGTCGCGTACTCGGTGACAGTGGCGTGGGCCTCTCCGGGATTCTCGTCGAGATCGTTCGTCTTCACCCCGACCTGCTCGTCGTGGAGGCGTCGGGACTCCCGAGTTGTACTGCCGCGCCGAAGTTCGTGGCCGGCACGGCGACCACTGACGACAGGGGCAAGTTCACGATCGGTCGCGTCAAGCCGTCGGGGTTGTTCCTCGTAGTGGTGGCTTCCGGCACCGACCGCGTCGACTGGCATCTCGTCGACCACACCCCCGAACCGAAGGCCGTCGTCGATCTCGGCGAACTCCGCCTCGGTCGACGCAAGGTGATGCGCGGGCGGGTCGTCGACAAGCTTGGCTTTCCGGTCGTCGGCGCGCGTCTCCGCCACGCGGGGTTCCCGTGGGTTGCCGGGGGTTCTCTCGGCATGGTGGGGGCCGCGCTCGAACAAGTGTGCGCCGACGAGTTCGAGCCCGAGGGCGGCATGGTCGTGAAGATGGGGCGGAGCACGCAGGTCGTCACCGTGCCCCAGTGGTTCCGCGCGATCCATGATCGGATCCTCGCGCGCTCGGCCACGACGGACGAGAACGGTCGATTCGAATGGGTGGCGACTCGTACCGACGACTTGACACTGGTTGTGTCCGGCGAGGGAATCCGACGCAAGCGCGTGACGATGCTCGTTCGCGGCGAGAACCACGACGTAGGCCAGTTCGTCGTGCAGCGCCTGGGCAACATCCGGGTGCTCGTCCGCGATGAGAACGGTGACCCGCTTCCCGACGCGGAGGTGATGATCGGAAGGTTCTCGAAGACCGCGACGTGTACGCCGATCCGGCGGGTGGGATCGACGGACGCCTCCGGCGAACTCCAGGCGGCGTGGGATGAGAAGCGTCTCGTGACCGTGGCGGTGCGCCGCCGCGTCGGTGAGCCGTGGCACGTGACGGAAGCTCTGTCGCCGACGGGTCGGATCTCGATCGCGATGCCGCGCAGATTCGAGGTGACGATTCGTGTCACCGCGCGCGTTGGTTCCGCGATCACTCCCTTGGAAGATACTGTGGTCGTTCGTCTCCTTCCGGGGAAGTTCGCGCCAGAGTTGCCGATCGGCATGCTGACCATGCATCAACTCGGCTGCGTAGAACCGCTCGATCTCGCGGGACGTCGCACGGATGAAGCGCTGGGTGTGGTCAAGATTTACGACGTTCCGGTCGGGCAGTGGATCCTCATCGTCAGCGCGGAGGGCCACTCTTCCACCGCATTGGCGCTCGATGTCGACGGCTTTGAGCACGTCGATTCCCAACTCGTGCCTCTCGAACCGACGGTTGTGTCATTCGATAATCCTCGGTTCCAGCGCCTCAGCGACTACCCCGTCTACGCCCGAGCGTCCGAAGAGGTCGACCGCGTGCACGAGTTCCCCGTTTTGATCGGCCAGACCGACGAGGAGGGCGCGATCACGCTCCAACGCAGTCGCGATCGACGCCACTCGGTAGGGACGCTCTCGACCGAACTGGGCGCGTGCACCGTGCGCGCCGGGGCGGGGGTCGATCGACTCTCGATCGCGCTGCGACAGCGCGGGCTGATCGTGGGTCGCGTGACGGAGCGAGGCGAAGCACCACTAACTCAGTGGACGGTGTTGGCTCAGTCGCGACGCCGGGTTCAAGATCCACCGGCGGCGTTGGGAGTATCGCCGGTGTTCATCGCCGTGCGGAGGGACGGGACGTATCGTCTCCCGCCGCTGGAGTGCGGACAGTGGGAGTTGCGCGTCGTGAAGCTGCCGGGGCGGATGAAGCACCCGAGCCTCCTCCTTCCGCTGTTGTTCCCGGAGGACGGGTTGAAGACGGTGAAGGAGCTGATGCTCGAGTCCCGCGCCGAGGAGACGGTGATGCTCGAGGCGCTTCCACCCGAAGAGGAGAAGCCCGAAGAGGTCGAGGACACGAGCTCGATCGTTCTGCGCGGAGTCGTGCGCATCGAGCCACAACCCGCGAGTGGATTGAAGCTCGGCGTCGAGCGTAATGGACGGTGGATGTGGTACAGCATCGCTGGAAATGGTGCGTTCGATACCGGCATCGAATCGAAGCGACCACTGCACGTCGCGGTGATCGCGGGCACGAAGATCCCCGCGGGTTCGCCGAACGAGTACTTGTGGTCGAAGTCGGTGCTCGCGACGCGTGCCGGTGTCGGCATTCAGATCGCGCTCCTACTCGTGGACGTCTCGTTGACCACGGCCAAGAAGAACCACGCTTCCGGCTTTGACCTCACGTTGGAAGGCGTCGACAAGGCTGGGGCCCGTTGCCGAATGCGGGCGCGCACCGACAGCGGTGGCTGGTTCCCGCTGTCGGTGCCCGCGGGTCGGTACTCCCTGCGCGGTGAGCATGCCGCGCACGGATGGTTGTCCAGGAAGGACGTAGCCGTGAACTTCCCGCGCGCTCTCTCCTTCCAGCTCGAAGCGCTCGTCGTAGCCGCCGGAGTTGCGGTGCCCATCTCGATAGACTCCGGTCTTTGGGTGGGATCGAAAGTGGACTTCGTGAGGATCGACGCGGGTGCGGTGAAGATCGAGCGCACCGTCGAGTTCGATCGTTCTTACGGGTTCCGCGTCGAAGGACTGCTTCCCGGGAAGTACCGCGTGACGATCCGCCCGTCGCGCATGTTGTCGTCGGGAGCCATCGTCCCGCCGAGATTGGTCAAGATCAGCATTCCGCAGGGGACCTTGCAGATCGGTCCGGGGGGTCGTTTCGGTATCAAGCTTACGAAACGCAAGTAGGAATCTCCTTGACCGCGTGGACGGTCGATCTCGACACTTCGAGCCGTGGCACCTCCAACGCCTGAGTTCGGCTCGCTCGACGTCGCGGTCTTTGGGTCTCTAAACCAAGACTTGACCATTCGTGTCCCGCGCCACCCGGGCCGGGGAGAGACGATCCTGGGCACCGGGCACTCCACTGGCGCGGGAGGCAAGGGCGCCAGTCAAGCCGCTGCGGCGGCGCGTCTCGGTCGGTCCGTTGCGATGATCGGCGCGGTCGCGGCCCCCCTGGGTTCACCCAAGTTCGCGGTTGCGCTGTCGGGGGCTCCTGCGACGAAGCCCGCCACCTGTTGCCTCGGACTCAAGACTACCTCGCTCGAACTCGGGTTCATGGATGCACCGGGTTGCCACCTGTTGCTCTCGCTCGACCTCCTCCTTGGGACGACGACGGACAGCAGCGGCAAAGCGCTTCAGAGCCTGCCGATTCCGCCAGTTCCGTCGTTCGCGGGACTGATCCTGTACGCGGAGTGGTACGTAGTCGACCCGGCGATCAACAAGGCCGGCATCGGGACCTCCGGCGGGTTGGCCATCACGATCCTGAAGTGAGCTTTGTGCTCTGAACTTGCCCGAAGTGTGATCGGAATGTGTAGGGGCCCAAGATCGACCGGAAGTTATCGTGTTGGTCGTGATCGAGAACGACGATGAAGAGCCGACGCGACAGCCCGAGGCGGAACACTCCGCCTGCGGGGTAGGCTTTGTAGTTCGTCGCGACGGCGCCCGCGACCACGACACGCTGAAAGACGCTCTTCGAGCTCTCGAGAACCTCGAACATCGAGGGGCGTGTGCCGCCGACGGTCGCAGCGGCGACGGGGCAGGGGTTCTGACCGACATCCCGTACGAACTGCTCGGAATCGAGCCGGATTCGGTCGCACTGGCGACCATCTTCGTCACCGACGACCCGTGGGTTTATCAGCGTGCCATCGACGTCTTCCAGGTGACGTTCGAGTTCTTCGGGCTCGACGTGGTTAATCTGCGCGAGGTGCCCACGGACTCTTCCGTGCTGGGGCCCCAGGCCAGGGAGTGCATGCCGAGAATCCTGCACGCCACACTCAAGAGGCCCGAACACTGCGCCACGACGGCGTCATACGAGTCGTTGCTCTACCGCGGCAAGCAGGAGTTGCGCCGCCGCCTCAAGGGGGCCGGCTTGCACCGCGCGTTCTTCTTCGCATCGTTGTCGCCTGACACCTGCGTCTACAAGGCGCTGACCAATTCCGAGGATCTCTCTCGATTCTACCTCGACCTGCGGGATCCACGGTTCACCACGCGCTTCACTCTGTTCCACCGGCGCTTCAGTACGAACACGCGCTCCACCTGGGACAAGGCGCAACCGTTCCGCGTGCTCTGCCACAACGGTGAGATCAACACGATCCGCGGCAATCGAACGTGGGCGCGGTCCCGCGAGATCGACCTTGGCCTGCCGTCCGAGGAGCTTCTGACCCGCACCGAGATCAGCGACTCGGGCAGCCTCAACGAGATGGTCGAGGCATTGACGCATCGCAGCTCGATGCGCCACGTCGAGGATCTGCTCGCACTCCTGATGCCGCCGGCCCAAGCCGAGTCGGGCTACTACCGATTCTGGAGCCGCGCGCTCGAGCCCTGGGACGGGCCGGCGTTGATCGCCTACGCCGATGGCAAGACGGTCGGTGCGCGACTCGACCGAAACGGTTTCCGACCGTGCCGTTTTGCAGAGACCGAGGACTGCTTCTACCTCGCGTCGGAAGCCGGCGTGTTCGATCGCGCCGACGACGCGGTGATCGCCAAGGGTGCGCTCGGTGCTGGCTCCGCCATCCGCGTCGACCTCGATAGCGGTCGTGTCTATTTTCGCGATCCGTCCGACTCGCGGGAGAACGCCGACGCGCAGTTCGAACCGCGCGCGGAGGCATTGTATCCGGACTCGGTGACGGAGTCTGTCGATCCCGAGGTTGAGTGGTTGTTCGGCGTGACGGCCGAAGAGATTCGACGCGTAATTCGACCGATGTGCGAGAAGGGCAAGGAGCCGATCGGTTCGATGGGGGATACCGCGCGGATCGCGATCCTGTCCGACGAGCCACGTCCGCTCTTCGACTTCCTCTACCAGCACTTCGCGCAGGTCACCAACCCGCCCCTGGACTACCTGCGCGAGCGGTTGGTGACGGACCTGCGGACCTTCTTGGGGCCAAAGCCGAATATCTTCGCGCCAAAGGAGATGTTGCCGCTCGAGCCCGTGTTCGAGGTCGATTCGCCGGTCCTGAGTCTCGGTCACATGGCGGCGATGCGACGGCTGACTGGATCTGGTGCGGAGTCGAGCAGGCTCCGAAGTTGCGAGATCGACCTCGTGCTCGACTCCGCTGCGGGGTCGTCTGGACTGCGACAGCGACTCGAAGAGATCGGCACCGAAGCGCTCCGCGCCCGCGATCAGGGGTTCTCGATCCTGATCCTGAGCGATCGCAACGCCTCTGCCGAGCGTCCGCCCGTCCCGAGTCTCTTGGGTCTCCGTTCCGTTGTGCGCATACTGAATCGCGCCGGACGGCGGCTCGACGCGTCCCTGGTCGTCGACACGGGTGATGCGCGGTCCGTGCACGCGGTCTCCGCGCTCATCAGTTTCGGAGCGACCGCCGTCTGCCCGCGTCTCGCGCTCCATTACGCGCAGGACGCCGGCGACGAGAACAAGTTGGTCCGCGCATTCGAGGAGGGACTCCTCAAGGCGATGAGCAAGGCCGGCATCTCGGTCGTGCGCAGCTACCAGAGTTCGAAGTTGCACGCGGCCCTGGGTCTCGGGCCTGGACTGATCGCGAAGTACTTCCCCGGCTTGCAGAGTCCGATCGGCGGTCTCGAACTCGACGACATCGGCGCCGCGATTCTCGAACGAGCGTCCGAGCCGGGATTCGGCCCGCGTCCGTCGACGTTCCAGCTGCGCGAGCAGTCGCGCGGCGAGAACGGCGAGAAGCACGGCATGACGACGGCTCGATCCCGTCTGCTGCATAGTTCCAAGAAAGAAGATCTGCAGTCGGTGGACACTCAGGACTACGAGTCGTTCGCGTCCGCTGGGCGCGCGGATGCGCCGCTGCACGTGCGCGACCTGATCGCGCTGCAGCCTGGCACTCCCGTCGACGTGGATGATGTCCAGTCCGTGGCAGAGATCATGACGACATTCGTGTCCGGGGCGATGTCGTTCGGCGCGATCAGCCCCGAGTCGCAGCGGGACATCATCCTCGCGATGCGCGAGATCGGCGGATTCAGCAACAGCGGTGAGGGTGGAGAGAACCCTTACTATTACGTCGACGGAACGACAGCGACGATCAAGCAGGTCGCCTCGGCACGGTTTGGCGTGACCGCCGAGTACCTGGCCACTGGCAAGGCGTTCGAAATCAAGGTCGCCCAAGGCGCCAAGCCTGGCGAGGGCGGACAACTGATGGGCGTGAAGGTCGACGAAGCGATCGCCCGCGCGAGGCATGCGACGCCCGGCACGGATCTGATCTCACCGCCGCCACTGCACGACATCTACAGCATCGAGGACCTCTCGGGGCTCATACACGAGCTTCGCGAGTTCTCGCCAACTGCCCCGATCGGCGTCAAGCTCGTCGCCAACTCGAACATCGGAACGATCGCCGTGGGCGTCGCCAAGGCCGGCGCGGACATCGTAATGGTATCCGGTGGTGATGGGGGCACCGGCGCGGCGCCCCTAAGCTCGATGAAGCACGCTGGGCTCCCGTGGGAACTCGGGTTGTCTGAAGTCCACCGGGCACTCAGCCAGCACGGGTTGCGCGAACGCGTGCAGCTTCGCGTCGATGGCGGATTCTCGACGGGACGGGATGTCGTCGTCGCGGCGGCTCTCGGTGCCGACGGCTTCGCGTTCGGCAAGCTCCTCCTCATCGCCCAGGGTTGCATCATGGCCCGTGTGTGCGAGAAGAACACCTGTCCGACAGGGATCGCCACTCAGGCTGCGAAGTACCGCAAACACTACCGTGGGAATCCAAGCGCGATCGTCGCGTTGTTGCGCGAGATCGCCACGGATGCACGGCAGCGCATGGCAGAGGTCGGCGTCCGAGGCCTTTCGGAGTTGCGTGGGCGTGTCGACTTGCTGGGTTCCGCGTCGGATTACGCGGTTTTCTGCGAGAAGCGGCACCTGTCACTGGACGATCTCCTCGCCCCGGTGGAGATGACCGAGAGCTTGCCGCGACCGCAGCGAAGATTGGGAGATCTCAACGCCCACGTGCTCGAGGAGTCTGCGAGCGCTCTCGGGGGTCGTGCCGTCGAACTCGAACTTCGGATTCGTCCCACCGATCGTGCCGTGCCCGCGCGCCTCTGCTACGCCGTTGCCCGACGCAAGCACGAATTGCGGATGGAACGGATCGCGGCGGCAGCCGAAGACGGATCGGAGAAGGCAACGCCGACCGACGAAGAGCTGGATCTCGCCTCGGACACGGTTCGGCTGAACCTGACTGGGAGCGCCGGGCAAGGCCTCGGCGTGTTCTTGACTACCGGCATCACGATTCATCTCGTCGGCGAAGCCAACGATTCTGTGGCCAAGTCGATGTCCGGTGGACGCATCACGATTCGACCGCCAAACACCGTGAGCTACGCGCCGTCACAGAACGCGATCATCGGCAACTGCGTGCTCTACGGGGCGACTGGCGGCGAGTTGTTTGCTTACGGGCGTGCCGGCGACCGCTTTGCAGTGCGCAACAGCGGCGCGACCGCGGTCGTCGAGGGCGTCGGCATGCACGGGTGCGAGTACATGACGCTGGGTCTGGTCTTGATCCTCGGTGAAGTGGGCGCGAACCTCGGGGCAGGCATGACGGGTGGCATGGTCTTCGTGAGGAAGGATCAGAGGCACAGCCTGAATATCGAGTACATCGAGCCCCACGATCTGGACAGCGAGCACATCCAAACTCTGCGTCGGTTGCTGAAGAGCCACCATGACGCGACGAAAAGCGACGTCGCCGAGAGTTTCATGGTGGAGTCTGACGCGGGCTTGAGCGCCACGTTCTTCGTCTGCAAGCCGATCGCATCCCCGGGTGCGGCGAGTGCGCATTCCTCGCGGGGAGTTGTGGGCTGGCGACTTGGCTCGGGCGACCACCCCGTAGGACATCCGAGTTGATCGGTCCGTTGCATCCTGCTTCGATAAACCCCGCTTCGCGCCACCAGAATCCCAAACCCAACTTTGTTGGAGGACCCGAACTTGAACCATGACCCGGATCAGTTTCTCGACTGCTCGGGGCTCATCTGCCCCCTCCCCATCGTCAAGACCCAGCGCGCGATCAAGAAGATGGAGATCGGGCAGGTGCTCGAGATGATCTCGACGGACCCGGGCGCGGTTCCCGACATGAAAGCCTGGGAGAATCAGACACGGCACGTATTGATGCTGTCCGAGGAAAGGGACGACGGCAAGTTCCGGTTCTTGGTCAAGAAGACTCACTGACGGGCCAGCGCCGAGATGAACATTCGCATCCACGAGGCGGGAACGGTCCCACACCTTCGCTCGCAGACGATCTACCACGGCCTCGCCTACGCGCGAACCGCGGGCACACCCGACACCATCGTCATCGCGACGCCCGGTGATCCGTACGTGTGCGTCGGGTTTCACCAAGACGTCGAACGGGAACTCGACGTCGAGTTCTGCGAGCGTCGAGGGCTTCCGATCCTGCGGCGTGAGACGGGTGGGGGCGCGGTGTTCCTCGACTCCGACCAACTCTTCGTGCAGTGGATAATGGCGAACGATTCTCTTCCCGCCCGCGTCGAACAGCGTTTCGAACTCTTCGCTCGTCCGATCGTCGAGACCTACCGCGAGTTCGGAATCGACGCGGAGTTTCGACCGGTCAACGACGTGCACGTCGATGGTCGAAAGATCGCGGGCACCGGCGCTGCTCGCATTGGCAACGCGGAAGTCCTCGTCGGGAACTTCATCTTCGACTTCGATACCGACGTGATGGCGAATGTGCTGCGTGCCCCGTCACCGATGTTTCGCGAGCAAGTGGGCATGAGCCTGCGTCGATACATGACCTCGATGCGCAACGAGGGTGTTCCGGTTCCACCCGCTTCGGAGGTCGCGGCGGTCTATCGGGCCAAGTGCGGAGCGGCGCTCGGTCGCCGCGCCGATCCCGGTGATTTGACCGCGAGGGAAGTTGCGAGCATCGAGGCGGCGGACAAACGGTTCCTCTCGGCAGAGTTCGTGCGCCAACCCGGCGGCCTGCGTTGGCGAGGGGTGAAGATTCACGAGGATGTGCACGTCGTCGAATCGACCCAGGAATTCATGAGCATCACGGCGACGATGCGGGGCGGCCTCATCGAAGACGTCGCGCTCACGCGAGACGACACACGGGCCGACGGACTGGCCGCAGCGCTGCGGGGCGTGAAATTGTCGCCCGAGTCCGTGCGTCACGCGGTGCGGCAATACCACGAAGAATGCGCGGCGCCGACCGATTCGTTGGTCGCCAATTTGTTGATTGAAGAGTGGGTGGACGCGATCCTCGAACTCCGGAGACAACCTCAAGGAAGCTGAAATGACCGAAGACCCCGAAGGCAAGAAGATCCTCGTTATCCAAACCCATGGCGTGGAGACGCCGAACCGCACGTATTCCCCGTTGTTCTACGCGATGGCGGCGGCGGCGATGGAGATGGAAGTGATGGTCTGGTTCACGATGGACGGCACCAACCAACTGAGGAAGGGCGCGGCAGAGAAAGTGCAGCTGGACCCCACCAGCGACGTGACTCTGAAGACGATGCTCGAGCAGACCATCGAGTCCGAGGTCAAGCTCCGCGTGTGTCAGCAGAGTCTGCTGCTCTTCGACATGACGCTCGATGACGTGATCGACGACGTGGAGATCCTGGGTGCGACGAGCATCATCGATCTGTCTCTGAATGCGGACCACGTGATGTATTTCTGATGCGGAGGCGGTGATGAAGGGAGATGACAAGCCCCGCTCACTGATCCCCACGGTTCTGGTCACCGGACTGCTGGCCATCGTCCCCCCATTGCTTGCGAAGTACGGCCCGGAGTCCGTGCGTCGCTCGCTGCAAGCGCTCCAGCGCGGGGTCTTTTGGGAGATGAAGAGCCCGAGCCACCTGCAGTTCGAGACCATCCACCGACAGCTGGGCGTGCTGTCCCGTGGCGCGACGACGGTTGAATTCACATTCGAGAACCGCTCGGACCAGCCAGTGAAGATCTCGAGGGCGACCTCGTCGTGTGGTTGCGTTCGCGTCTCGCTCCCCTCGAAGGCGACTCCAGCGGGCGGAACCGACAAGATCGTCCTGCATCTCGATACGACGGACACCATGTCTGGATCGATGTGGGAGCTCGCGAAGATCTTTACCGACGTGATCCCCGACGCGCCCTACATCCTGATGATCGAGGCGGAGGTCAAGTGATCCGGCTTCTCGGTCTCGCCCTCGTCGTCGCCTTGCTGCGCCACCTGATTCTGTGGGATGTCGTCCTCACGGCGCCGGGCGAGTTGGCGGCGAAGGTCGAACGGCGACCCGTCGTCGTGGCGTATTCGCGGGAATCCGCGCTCCGCTCGATCGAGAAGGCGGAGTTCCAACCCGTGGATCTGCGCCGCACGCAGGCACTGCCCATAGTCGGTGGCCAGCTGGCGTGGCAGTTGCCGATGCCGCAGTCGATGGCGATTCTCGAACGCTTCAGGCAGAGAGCGACGGCCAAGCATCTCATGTTCCTCGTGTCTCCCGACGATCGCGACGCCGGCCTGAAGGTCGCGCGCGCGGTGTGCGAGACGCTGGGTGTGCGAGACGCTGGTTTCGTCGTGTGGGGGAACAGACCGTGAGGGTGATCGGAGACATCTCCTGCGTGGTGCTCGGTTGCGTGTTCCTCGCGAGCGGCGCCCTGAAATCGGTCGATGCGCGCATGCCGGTGATGGCCACGGCTGCCTACGACATTCTCCCAGCCTGGACGACCGTCTTGGTCGGCGCCTTGCTTCCCACGATCGAGCTCGTCGTCGGCGCGGCGTTGCTCACCGGTTGGCACCGTCGCGCGGCGGCCTCGTGGGCTGTCCTGCTCGGCCTCGTCTTCGCCGCAGCCAACGGTACCGCGATGTCGCGCGCACTGCTGATCGACTGCCAGTGTTTTGGCGGCCTCGGCGGTTCTTCGCCGATGATCGCGTTCCTGGTCGACGCGGCTGTCGTGGTGCTGGGTGTGTTCGTGTTCCGCGGCAGCCGCCGGCGTGTCGAAAGCTAGTCCGTTCGGCTCGTGATCTCGATCAGGTGAAATCCGAACTGGGTCTGGACCGGGCCGTGCACCTTGCCGACTTCGGCCTTGAACACGACCTCGTCGAATTCAAGAACCATCTGGCCCGGCGAGAACTCACCCAGGTCTCCGCCCGTCGCCCCGGAGGGGCAGTCCGAGTGGTTTTTCGCCAGATCGACGAATTCTGCGCCTCCTTCGATCTGAACCTTCAGATCTTCACACGCGTCTTTTGTCTTGACCAAGATGTGTCGTGCACTTGCTGATGTCACCGTTGAGTTCCTCGTATTCAGTTCTAGTGGAGAGAGGGGCAGCTGTAAGGAGCATTAATCGTAGCTTTGGGCGGCGCGGTGAGCCACAACACAAACTGATAACCCCGGCGGCGTGTCAGGTGCTGGGTCGGGCGTCGTGATCCTCGGCGCCCAGTTCGGCGACCGGTCGGCGAATCCACCGAGCCAGGGTGATCTCCGCCTGCCGCTTGGCCTCCTCGAGCCGAAGTTCGAGTTCCCTCGCGAGCTCCTGGCGCGTGGCGCGGTCGATGCGCGGCGGCACGTGCAGCGGGTCTCCGACGAAATCGACGACTCGTGTGAACGGGTACGGCATTTTGAACTCGTCCCACGACTTGAACTGCTTGACCGTTTGGGCCGCGTAGCCGTGTGGTCGAATGGAGCGTCCGGAATCGGAAGCCATCTTGATGATGCCTTCCTGCACGACGCCTCTTGGTCCGCGGGGGCCGTCTGGCGTTACGACCATACCCTTGTCCTTGTGGCTCTTGAGCATCGTGGAGCGGTCGTCGCCTTCCTCGTCTGGCTCCGCGCCGCCGCCACCGCCCATGAGCGAGGATAACCAGCCGCGCTTCGGCGGGGGCGGGGGCTCGTCGACCGCAGGCGGCGGCGGCGGCGGCGTCTCGACGTCGCCGAGCTCCAGGCCGTGCTTGACGTCGCCACCGCGAGCCACCTGTTTCTTATTCGCCGTCGAACCTTTGCTGCGGAGGTAGAAGAACAAGGCCGCGGCGGCCAGCAGCAGCACGGCGCCTGCAGCAGCGCCGCCGCCTGCCACCGCCATTCCGCCGTCGTCGCCGCCGCCTCCGCCGCCGGAGCTGGAGTCTGTCGCCTCGGTGGAGCTCTCGGCGCTGTCGCCGACAACAACGGCGAGCGTGGGGCGCGGCGTCGGCGCGGGAACGGGCCTGACCGTGGGGTTGCCGGTAGTAGGCGTCGCCGTCGGTGTAGGAGTTGGGCGCGGCGTGGGATTTTG
>PVBE010311372.1_pt1 | contig 19416 bp, 18 predicted proteins | sample 1631181 | NCBI WGS metagenome assembly PVBE01 (sample SAMN08397723, study PRJNA350692) | Marine metagenome, whole genome shotgun sequencing project. | isolation source: water | place: Pacific Ocean | collected 2012-04 | reverse complement strand
CAATATTGCATGTATGTCTTCACCCGTAGGCAGACTCCCCTTCTTTGAGGGCAACCTGTAAGAGCAGGGGACTTCTTTCTTTTTACTTTATCTTTTCTTCCCTGATTAATGAGCTGGTTAATGGTGGGCATCTTTAAATATTACTCCTAAAAATCATACTTCATCAGAGGGAAAATATAGCTTAAGTAGAGATTTATTTGCAAAAACATTTTACGAAGCTAAAAAAAAACAGTTTTTAATCGAAAAAAAGAGCGTTATTTTTCTTTAGGGGGTAGTTGGTTTTTGACGTTCTGTAATTTGTTATTTATTTATAATTTTGTTTTACTCATTTAAATATAAGGTGGTTTTGAATAAAAGTTAATTAATAAATTGTTTAATTAGTTGTTTTAATTCTATAATCCAATTGGGGGTACTGAAGGTTTAGACCAAGCTACGACGCTAAGTTCGAAGCCACCATTGGATCTTTTCTCTGAAGGCCCCCAACTTTTTTAGATTGAGGGGAAAATGAAAAAGATATTACAAGTTTTTGGATTTGCTTTGATCTTTATCTGTCCGCTAGGGGTTAAATCAGAACCTCTTTCTACGGAACAAGTACCGACTATTATGGAGCGATTTTTCAAATATCATATAGAAAATAAAGAACTTACAGTGACTATTGTAAGACGATCTTTTAAAAGTTATATAGAATACTTCGATGGCGATAAAAGCTATTTTTTAAAAAGTGAAATTATTTCTTATCTTAAAATGTCTGATCGAGACGCTTCCAAGATCGTCGAAAGGATGAAGGGGGGCGATTTTTCTGATTTTAATAAATTAAACGTCCTCATTGAAGGAGCCATTCGAAGATCAAAAGCTCTTAGACCTCAAGTTTTTGAAAAAACATTTCAGGAATTAGCTTCAGGGATTCAGTTAGGGGCTGTTCCTTCCGATTATGCGAAAAACGAAAAAGAGCTTCAAGAAAGGATTCAAGGTAAATTTGTCCGTTTTTTAGCCTATCATCAAAGGCGTTCTCCGCTTAATAGCTACGAGAAAAAAATGAAGGTTACTGATCTTATGGAACGAAAGCTATCTCGAATAGAGAATTCTTACCTCTTTTTGGATAGCAATGGAAATAAGCTGAGCAATGTCCAAAGAGATCATTTAACCGCTACTCGTATTTTAAAGGCATTTGCGAAAAGCTTAGATGCGCATACTACTTTTTTCAGCGAGGAAGAGGCATATGAAATGCGCCTTAGCTTAGAAAAGCAATTTGAGGGTTTTGGAGTTGTTCTATCTGAGGGAATTGATGGAATTGTGATTGCTGAAGTGATTCCAGGAAGCCCCGCTGCTAGAAGTGGACAAATTAAAGAAAATGATCTTTTAATGGAGGTCGATGGTTCATCTGTTGAGAAAGTTTCTTTTGAAGACGTTTTAGAGTTGATGAAAAAAAGAGAAAATCCAGAGCTTACCTTAGGAGTTCAAAGTTATGATTTCAAAAATGGCTATGTATCGGGAGTCAAAAGGGTCAAATTAATTCGAGCCCCGATTGTAATGGATCAAGAAAGGATCAACTATAGCTATGAGCCTTATGGGAATGGAATTATTGCAAAAATTACTCTTCACTCCTTTTATGAAAATGGGGGAGGAATCAATAGTGAAAATGATATACGTATTGCTCTAGGAGAGCTTAGTAAGCATGGTCCTATTAAAGGTCTTGTGTTAGATCTTCGTGAAAACGCGGGCGGATTTTTAAGCCAAGCTGTAAAGGTTGCAGGTCTTTTTCTTTCAAGCGGAGTCGTTGTGATTTCGAAATATGGAAAGGATGAAATTCACTATCTTCGAAATATTGATCCTAGAACTACTTATAGTGGTCCTATGGTTGTTCTTACCTCTAAGTTGTCTGCATCTGCTGCAGAAATTGTAGCCCAGGCTTTGCAAGACTATGGAGTTGCTCTTGTTGTAGGGGATAGAAGAACGTTTGGAAAGGGTTCGATTCAGTATCAAACAGTGACAGATGAAAAAGCAGAGATCTTTTTTAAAGTAACTGTTGGAAAATACTATACGGTTTCGGGAAAAACCACTCAAATAAATGGAGTGATTGCTGATATTCACATCCCGAGTCAGTTTGCTCCTTTTAACATTGGGGAAAAGTATTTAGAATACCCTTTAACATCAGATCGAATGCCAGCAGCTTATGTCGATTCTCTTTCTGATTTAGATGAAAAGTTTAAAGGGTGGTTTGTAAGTAATTATTTACCTAATTTGCAAAGAAAGATTACTTTTTATCAAAAAATGATCCCAGAGCTGAAAAAAAATAGCGCTCAAAGAATTAAGAAAAATCCTGATTATCAAGCTTTTTTGAAAAATCAAGAAAGTATCCGCTCTAGGCTAGGTGGAGATCTTACTGCTCCAGTGGATCTTAATATGAATTTTGGATCGGAAGATATTCAAATGGCAGAGTCTGTTCATGTGCTTAAAGATATGATTTACTTAGAGATTAAACAGCGTAAAGCTGCATCAGCTATGAAGCAGACAGAAAAGGTTCCTTTCTCTATGCAAAACATGCAAAAAGCAAGCTGACATAAAAAAAAGCTTTCTCGAAAGAAAGCTTTTTTTCTAAATAAGCATTAGATAAGAATTGATTTTCTTACTTGTCTCGTGATTGATCAAAATTGATATTTGTATCAACTCCATCAGGATTTAATTCTTCTTCGTTTTTTTTCATATTTGCAGTGACACCAGCAAGTTCTTCTTTATAATCGTTTGCTATTTCACCCAAAGCAACTCTATTTTGAGAAATATTATTTACCATTTTATTAACTCCCTATTTTTCCTTAATATTATTATAACATATTTTTTGAATCAGGGAAAGATTTTTTCTGATCTATTTCATGTAACTCGTTAATTATAAGGGTTTATTGAAAACTATAGTATCCTGGGGCAGTTCTATGAGACCATCCAAATTAATAATATAGACCTATTGTATGATCGTTGATTTGAGAGGCTTTAGCCGATCAAAAAGCCAATTTTTGAATCAAGAGAGGTATAAGTTGCTCCTGATTCCATATTTAATAAGTCAAACATTGTAAAATGAATTGATAAACATTCTTTTTATATGACATAATAAAGAAAAAAGCGTCGTAAAAAATGATTTTTGATCCAAAATTTTCAATTACTATTCCGATTGCATCTGCACTTACAGCGATTGAGCGTACACGAGGATTTCTAGAAGCTGCTAATCTTTCAAAAGACTGGATCTCTAAAATGCAAGCTCGTGCTTTGATTTTGGAAGCTTACCATACTACTCACATCGAAGGGACTCATCTAAACCTAGATCAATCTAAGCGGCTAATTGCTGGAGAAAAAATGATTGATGTTGATTCTGAAGACGTAAAAGAACTACTAAACTATAAAAAAGCATTTGACTTTGTTTCTGAATATATTTCTTCCCAAGGCTTTATCACCGAAGCCCTAATTAGAGAAATTCACAGGCGGTTAGTTCAGGATGTGCGAGGAAATACTGCACAGCCAGGGCAATACAGAACTATTCAAAATTACGTAGCTAATTCAAAAACTAAAGAAATTATTTATACCCCACCTACACCGTATGAAGTTTTAGCATACATGAGTGAATTGATACATTGGCTACAGAATGAACGAACAATTCCACCTGTCCTTATAGCGGGCATTGCTCAATTTCAGCTTGTTCATATTCATCCATTTGTTGATGGTAACGGTAGAACTGCTAGATTATTATCAACATTATGTCTTTATCGTTCAGGCTATGATTTCAAAAAACTTTTTACTATCAGTGAATACTACGACCGAAATCGAAAAGACTATTATCATGCACTGCAATCAGTTAGGAAAAATAACCTTGATATGACCTGTTGGCTCGAATATTTCACTAAAGCATTAGAGACCCAGATGTATGAAATTCAACTTAAAGGATCTGATGCTATAAAATTAGATGTTTTAGTGCTTAAATATAAACTTTCAGATAGGCAAAAGAACATCTTAGAAACTTTTCTTGAAAAACAAAAAGATTTTACTATTCAAGAATACGAAATTCTTTGCCCTGGGGTTAATAGACGCACTTTACAAAGAGACCTTTCCGATTTAATTGAAAAAGGACTCATTTTTCAAAAAGGCATAAAAAAGGCAACTACTTATAGAGTAAAACCTCTATATTAAGTACTTATACTCCTTGTGATTTAAGAATTGGTTTTTTAAGCCACAAAAAAGTTCTCTCAATCAACGATCATAAATTGGTCACTATTTAACCTCAGTTTTGGGGCCATTTTACTTTTTCTCATGGAATTTTTCCTTATTTTTCCTTTGAAAAGGTCATTTGTCCCTTTCCTACATCAAAAAAAAGAACAATTTAGATAAAATCTTCTGTGAGAAAAGGCAAAATGAGCCAAAACTGGGTTAGAAGGAGTAAATTAAACTTTTGCGACATTTTTATGACATTTTTTGCGACAAAAATAAACAAAATCTGTCTTAAAAAAGTCTCCTATTCAATTTTATACTGAAATAGAACCATAAATTTAGTCATTTGCCTTTCTTTACAAGAAAACATTTGCGAAAATCTCTCATTGTGATTATCTTCTTAGGTTTCTAGTAAGCAATTCTGAGTCTTAAGTGACATCAGGCTTTATCTTTTGGCCAGATAGCTCAGTCGGTAGAGCAGAGGACTGAAAATCCTTGTGTCGCCAGTTCGATTCTGGCTCTGGCCAAATTTCAGAAAAAAAGAGAGGATTTTGAACGATTGCTCCTCGGCCGTACTATTCGTACTGTCCTCGTCGAAATCTTCCAAAAACCAGATCTTTTTTCGCTAAAATTCTCTTTAAATTTTTCCCTATCCAAAAGAATTTTTCCGTCCCTTGCTATACTCAAATTTGCAGGAGAATGAAAAAGCTAGTCCTACCTAGTGAATTACTCGATAAGAAAAATGTAACAGATATTGTGCTTGATACAACAGGGCTAAAAACTTACGGAGAAGGCGAATGGCGAGCTGAGAAATACGGAGGAAAAAAGCGTTGGAAAAAACTGCATTTGGCAATGGATGCGGAAAATGGAAAACTCGTCCTAGCCGAAATTACAGATGAACACGTTCATGATACAGTGCATTTAGAGAAGGCTTTAAAAAGAACGAACCGTCGAAAAGGAAAGGCCTTAATCGATGGCATTGCTGATAGCGGAAGATGTTATGATCTAGTGCAAAAACACAACAAAAGTTTACTAACACCACCAAAAAGAGGAGCCATAATCAGAAAAGAACCGGTATATGAAAAGCGGAATGAAGCTGTAAAAATAATCCTCGGATTGGAAAATGATCGTATAGCAAAATCAATTTGGTCAAAGCTGGTTGGGTATAATAGACGGGTGATCATAGAAAGCATGATTGCTCGATGGAAAAAACTCTATGGAGGGAGCCTTAAAAGTCGTTGTAAAAAAAGAAAAGAAGTGGAAGTTCAGCTAAAAGCAATGATGATCAATGCGATGATCGATGATCAGGTTGCCTGAGATAAGACTCTAGAAAGCTTGTTGCACTTTTAGAGGTTATGCAACACACCCGTTATCCATTATTCAAATCATTCTCCACAGATAAGTCATATCATTAAGAATTTGAAAAACTACGTGATTAAAGTCAGTCATTTATCATTAAGCAATGTTAAGAATAAAAAAGTGCAAAATCCGCAATAAAGCATCTCTTTTTCTTGTATGCTAGGGAGCAAAAATGCGCATTAATTTGGTTCTTTTAGTGATAATTCTGCTTCGATATCTTCTACTGAAGGTAGACTGTCTTTCAGATTTTCGGGTAAAGATTCAAGGATTTTAGTTTCAAAACTTGCGATACCAATAGGCTTTAAATTTTCTCTAAGGGCGTATTCGACAATAATTTTGTCTTTCATTTTACAAAGGATCATGCCTATCGTGGGACGATCTTCAGGATGACGAATCAGATCGTCTACAGCTGAAAGGTAAAAACTCATCTGTCCAGCATCTCTTGGATCAAATTCTCCTGCTTTTAATTCGACGACCACGTAACAGCGCAACTTGAGGTGGTAAAATAAAAGATCTATTATGTATTCTTTTCCAGATATTTCTAGCCTTTGTTGTCGTTTAACAAAGGCAAACCCAGTGCCTAATTTCAATAAAAACTTTTGAATATGATCTACTAAACCTTGCTCTAAATCTTTTTCACGAAATTTTTTATCAAGGGAGAGAAAAGAAAAATTGTAAGGATCTTTTAATGTTTGTTCTGCTAAATCAGATTGAGGTTCGGGAAGTGTTTTCTGGAAATTATTAATGGACTTACCTTGACGGCTAAATAAACTTGATTCAATCCAGTTTACTAACATACTACGGCTCCAGCCATTTTCGATCGTTTGTTCTGCGTACCAAAATCTTTTTTGTGGAGTATCAATTTTTTGTAGAAGGATAATGTTGTGTCCCCAGGGAATTTGTGAAACAGCTGTTTCAGAAATGCCTTCAGGATAGCTTTCAGCAAACTGTTTCATAAAATAAAAATTTCGATAAGAAAATCCAGAGATGTCCGGAAATGAATGGCATATATCTTTTGAAAGCTTTTGAACAACTTTAGTTCCCCAGCCAGCTTCCAAAATTTTTGTAGATAGTTTTTTTCCTATTCGCCAGTAAAGACTGATAAGCTCTTTAGTAACAGATAAAGCTGCCTTCAGCTGAGTTTTTTGAATATCGGATTTTAATTGGTTTAATAAATTGGAATACGCTGTTGTGTTAGCTATGAGGCTATCCCACTAAAGTGAATAAATGAATTTTTTGTCCATTTTTTGAGATTTTGAAGCCGAATTTTGCAGATAAACTTGTAAAGTTTATCAAAAAAGAGGCAAAAAAAGATCTAAAATGGAGGAAAAAGATATCATTCAATTTAGTGGGATAGTCTCATAGCATTTTGGCTTTTCATTAAATTCCCTTTGTTGAGAGAAGTTCATTTTTCATGGGGTTGTAAGAAACGAGAATTTAGGATGCCATAATTATTGATTTGTAAGAAGAAAAGATGAAGTTTTTTACTTCAATAGGTTTGTTAAAGACAGCCGTTGTTTGTTATGAATCAGGTCGCTATTTATTTGAATGATGTTTTTAATATCATTTAGGAATAGAAAATGTGGGCTCTATGCAATTAAAAGTAGTTTGAAACACTACCTACGGCCCATTGCTTGTGCAAAAGCAGCGCCTATATATAAGATACATGCACCTCCTATGAAGGTTCCTACTGCACCCATCACTCCTATAGCAGCTGGCACAGCTGTAAAAGTTAAAACAGGTAAAAAATGAGCATTTCCTGATGCGCTCAAAGCTAAGTAGGAGATAGCAGCTAAGCTCATTCCTGCTACTGCAACGATGAGAGCATTACCTGTAAAATTTACAACGGGAGATATAAAATCATAATCCCCAGAATGATTCACAAATGTAACGGGAAATTCGCAAGGCATCAATTTTTCCTTATGGATAAAGATTTTTTATGCGGGCAATATAATCTTATTCATCTATATGTTTCAAGAGTATTTTGTAGATCTAAAACTACTTGATAATTGAGTATTTTATATCTATATAAAAACCATGAGCTTTTTAAAAAACCAGTGCAGTTTTTCTCATTTAGAAAATATTTTCGATTTAAATATTTTTTTAAATTATGAACTAAATCCTGATTTTGATCTGGGCAAACATATAAAACAGGATATGTCATGGCAGGATTATCGTAGCTTATATAAAAGAATACGAAAAAAAAATCTGATTAAATGGAACGATAAGATTTGGCTCTATTTGCAATTGAAAAAACATAAGATTCCCTGCTCTCCTGTTATCCATTATTCAAATCACTCTCCACAGATAAGTCATATCGTTAAGAATTTGAAAAACTATGTGATTAAAGCTAGTCATTTGTCGTTAGGCAATGGAGTGATCCTTGTTAGAAATGGAAAAATACAAAATCCACCCAATCGATATAAAAGTAATGTAAAAAGCCTTGATTTAAACACTATTGATAAAGAAATAGAAAAATCATGGAAAAAAGAATCGAATAAAGAATATTACAAAGATCAGGATTGGATACGAAAACAAGTGCCACCTGGTGTATTGATTGAAGAATTCATTCCAGATCTTACGGAAATAAAAGTTTCTGTTGTATGGGGATCTGTAGTAGGGTTTTTCATAGATCCTATTAGACCTTTTGTTCCTTATTATGATTGTAAAGGCACTCCTTTAGGAAATCATAATCATCCATTACCTTTTTGGTGGAAAGATGCTATTCGATTAAGTGAATCTGTAGCTAAAAAATTTTCATATGATCATGTCAGGGTAGACATGATGTATTATAAAAACCAAGTTATCGTAAATGAACTGACCTGGAATCCAGGAGCTGGAACCAATAAAACAAAAATCGCAAACCTATTAAATGAAGGTTATGCATTCAGAAAGCAGTATCAGAGTATTAAAAATAAAACCCAAATTGACATTAAAAGTTATAAAAAAAAGATGTCTTCAAAAGACATAAATAATCTCCATCAGTGTATTGAATATGTATATTCACCGTTAGAAACTTATACTCCATTACAGGCTACACAAAAATATTCAGAATCTGATTGGAATTTGGGGTTTTTTCAAGGTTCACTTGATTCTTTATTAAAAGGAAAAGCCTTTTTTAATATCAAACCAATTACTCTACCTAAGGGGTATAAAAAATCCTTTGGAGCTGTAGATCCATTTATTTGGAAAGAATATGTTTTTGCTGAAATAATGAATGCAAAAAATAAAGGAGTCATAGCCGTTGCAAAATGGACTGAGGCTTCTTTAACTTTTAAAGTCATTATGGAAGAGTTTTTCCATTTATCCTTTCCTTTTATTTTTGAGTACTCTCAAGAGCTATATATGATACCAGAGAGTTATAAAAGTGTAAAAATTAGATTATATAAATGTATTCATTTTCCTTATCAATGGGAATTTTATAAGGATATAATCGAGATTCCTGGTTTTGATACCATCGTATTTCCTGCAGATAACCAGTATATTCTTTTGACTAACTTAACGTTAAATTATAAAAAAACGATTGTTTTTACGAGTAAAACACCTTTTGGACCTTGGAAAGAAAAAAAACAAATTAATATGAATCGGGGAGGAGGAGGCCTGCTCAAATCAAACACCCAAATTTATATTCCTAGGCAAAGGAAATACACATTATATGGACAATATATAGACCTATTTCCTTATGAAAAGGTTCTTACTTCTAAAAATCCTAAGCATGTAACGAGATTAATGGCGCAAAGACCTTTTTTTTGTGGTACACATCATGTATCTCAATATGGAAATATGTTTGTAGCAGATTTTTTAAGTGCAAATTTTGGTATGAAATCAGCTATAAACAAATTTAAATTGAGTCAAATGCAGGCAAAAAAAATTCAAAAATTAATTATTGAATCGTAATTGGTATAACATGAGCTGGCCTAAGGGGTTTATCTATACACCTAATTCTATATCGGAAGATATTCATCCAAATCTTTTAGATCATATATTTACAAGTAAAGATCCAAAAGATTGTGATGTCATTTGTCCTTGTATTGAAGAGAAGAGAGTGCATAGAGATATTCAAATTCGAAAAATCACGAAAAATATGAAGTGTAAAGGATCTAAACCTCATCCTTTAGCAAATCTTGATCAGTATGGTGTTTTTGCAAAAAAAAATATCGATTCTCATACTGTGCTTGGAGAATATGTAGGACAGTGGTTTATGGGAAAAAAAACTGTTCAGCGAGAAGGTACATATAGTTGGACTCTTTCTATAAATGGATGTGAACTTTTTCTGTATTCAGGAATTTATGCAAACGAAACTACATTTATAAATGATTTTCGATCTCTTGCTGATCAGTCTAACTGTGTGGCTGACTGGGTTGTTCACCGAGGAAAATATTATTTTTGCTATATAAGCTCTAAAAAAATTTTAAAAGGTGAAGAAATCTTAGTTGATTATGGAGTTTCTTGGGCTCAACTTTTTATGCTGAATCAAATCAAAAAAGTATTTTATGCACAGATTCAACTTGAAAAATCTAAAATAGGTTCATAATTCTAATTTTGCTTTAAAGCAAAAGCCTTGCATAGAAAGATCGCTTGTATAGAAGTTAACCGGATTAGAAAGAGAGTTTTGAGCTTTATTGGGAGAAAAAAGCATGTACTGAATTTGATCAGGCCAAAGATGTGCTTCGTATGCTGCTTCCAAGCCGAAAAAAGTTCTTTTCAATTTCATCCCCCACAGTACACCGATATTTAGCTCATAGGCGCTTTTAATGCTTAAAAAACGATTTGCATTTGAAACATCACTGCTTACGATCCCTCCAACATTATCAACTAGAGTAAATACTTGTTTATGTCTTTCGGTAATACGAGATAATAGAAGAGACATAAAAGTGTTGGAAAAAATACTCCAATGATTATTTATAATCCAATTAACCCAAAAACCGCCCCTTAAACCAATAGCTCGAAAGTGATTTTTTAAACGAGATTCATCACGAACAGGAAAATTGATGGGAGCTGTATTTTGTCCTGAATATTCAACAGTTAAATCATTATCGATCCATGCTGTACGAAGCCCAAAAGAAGGGATAAAGGTCATGGATTTATGCCAAGAAAGAAAATTATACAAAGACCAGTCGAACACATTATAGTTTAACATTTGTTTTGCCTTAGCTTGAGGCTGAACAGCGGGCTCACTTGCAAAAATAGGGACGGTTTCCCAGATAGGGCTTAACCTTTCGTTATTTTTGGGAACTGTTGTTTTTGTGTCACTTGTTCGAAATCGGGTATACCACCAGTAAAGTCTCCAAGTTTCAACAGGAAGATAAAGACCAATGGATAATCTAAGTCCTGGCTGAAAACCTAGGTCAACTTTGTGCGTTTTTTCTTCTGTAGATGCTAAAGTTGTTCCAAAAGAAATAGGCTTGCTTGTAAGCGCATAAGGAATTCTGGCATAAGGTCGCCACCAAAGAAATTCGCCGTTAAGCGAAAAATTTCCCGTTCTTAAAAAGCTTTCATATTCAGATGTAGAACTAGAGCTTCCATGTTCTTGGGAAAAACAGGGAGATAACAATAAAATTAAAATAAATAAAAATGCATTTTTATTCATGAAAAAACCAAGTCTTAAAAAATAATAAAGAATAAAATTTTTGTGGTTCTTACTATTATCAATCGAGCGAAGCTTGTCAAGAAATGTTTTTTTAGAGAAGCTGAAATTTAGTACGGTCAAAGTTCATGCTTTTGAGCCATGAAAAAGCTCTTAGAATCAATGATCACAAATGAGCTCATATTAGTTGACTAATTGATGATTGTTAATTCTAGAAGCTTTAGTACGTGAAGTGGAAGTAGTATATAAGAGGAGTTTTTGGAAGAACCACATAACTATAAAAAAGGGCTGATATTTGCTTTAATAGGTGCCCTTTCTTCAATTTTAATGATGACATTTGTAAAATTATCAAAAGATGTTCCTGAAGGAATGACTGTTTTTTTTCGGAACTTGGTTTCGTTTGTCTTGATCTCGCCGTTTTTGATTCATAAAAAATTCCCTGTTAAAACCAAACGTTTTAGGATGCATCTCCTTCGTGCTGCTTCAGGTCTTACAGCTATTTATTGTTTTTTTTATGCTGCGAGTAAACTTCCTCTTACAAATTTAATTTTACTTATGAACACATTTATTCTTTTTATTCCTCTTATTATTCTTATTTGGGAAAAACTCAAAGTATCTAAAAGAAATATAGTCGCTATTATTATAGGTTTTTTTGGTATTGTATTGATTCTAAAACCTCAGGATACAATTCCTATTTTTCCAAGTATTATAGGGTTGTTTGGAGGTATGTGTGCAGCCTTAGCCTATGTATGCATTAGAAAATTAGCAAAAACAGAAAGCACGAACTGTATTTTATTTTATTTTTTTAGCCTGTGTGTCATTTTTTCCTTTTTTCCTATGATTTTTACTTGGGAACAGATTAGCTCCTTAATGTGGCTATATTTGATCTTAGTCGCTTTATTTGCCGTAGGTTATCAATATGGAATTACAACGGCATCTAAATATATGCCTTCAAGTAAGGTAGGATGTGTGATGTATTCAGCGGTTATTTTTGGTGCTTTTTTTGATTGGCTACTATGGAATCATAAGCTTGATAAATGGACTGTTGCAGGTTGTTTTTTTATCATTCTAGGAGGGGCTCTCAGTCTTTTGGATAAATCAAAACCAGTTTCAATTTCGAAGAAACACTGAATTATTATGTTAAACTTCAGATATAAAGTGATTTTTGAATGAATCTCTTGTGCTGCATAGGTGCCTTGGTTATATTGTGATTATGGCTCAACGAAATATTAAGATAGGCAGATTTTTTATTTATGCTGTGCTATTATTGGGAGGTGTAGGTTTTGTCGCAACCGATCTTTATCTTCCCTCTATGCCTTCAATTGTTCGAGAGTTTTCAACGAATAAGGCAAGTGTTCATTTTACTTTATCATTTTATCTTCTTTCTTTTGGATCATCGCAACTTTTTTATGGCCCTTTTTCGGATAAAGTAGGACGTAAAAAAGCGGTCCTTTATGGCCTTTTAGTAACAATTATTGGAAGTATTGTCTGCATTTTTTCTCCAAATGTTAGCACTTTGATAGGAGGTCGATTTATCGAAGGACTAGGTGTTGGCGCAGGAGCTGCAGTTATGAGAGCTATTCTTCGAGATGCCTATGCAGGAGATGAACTTGCTAGGAAAGGCGCGTATATCGCTGTGGGTACGGGGGTCTTTATGGCAGCAGCGCCTATTTTAGGTGGCTATATCCAAGATTATCTTGGTTGGAGATTCAATTTTGTATTTATTGTTTTATATACTCTTCTAGTCATTGTGATTATTTCTTATTGGCTTCCAGAAACTAACAAAAAACTCGATTTGCATGCGATTAAACCTCACGTTATATTGAATAAATATTTCCAGCTTCTAAAAAGTCCTATTTTCATGGGATATGCAGGTTGTGGATGTCTCACTTTTTCGGGTTTAATGGCTTACTTGTCTATTAGCCCTTTTCTATTTCAAGATGTTCTTGGCATTACAGCCGTTGAATATGGGTGGCTTGCGGATTTTATTGCAGTAGGGCTTGCAAGTGGCGGTTTTATAAATAGTATTATGGTTTCTTATTTTGGACGACAGAGGCTTTTAATATTTGGAATATTGTTAGAGATTCTAGCTGGCATTTGTATGCTTGCGCCTGCAATTTTTGGTAAAATGAATATATGGGTCATTATGATTCCTATGCTGATCTATATGTTCGGAGCAGGTGCTGTTTTCAGTAACTCTTTTGCGGGAGCTTTTCATTTTTTTTCACACATGGCAGGTGCTGCAGGAGCTATCTATGGTTCTTTGCAAATTCTTGGGGGAACCGTAATTACAGGGATCATGGCAGCGATTCATGCAAGAAATCAAATCCCTCTTGCCATTTTTATGTTATGTCTTGGGGTTATTAGCTTTTTTCTTCAAAAATTAGGACATCATTTTACTTTAAAAAAAGATTATTGAAGATTGTTAGGATAGGGGTGTGGGAAAAAGGCTTTTGAACTTCTTTTTCAGAGGTTCTAAATTAAGGCTTTTTTCAGCAGAGATTTCAAAGAGAGTACTTGCATCAAAAGGATATTTTTTTAGAAATTCAGATAGGATTTCTTCATCTTTTATATCTATTTTATTCAAAGCAACAAGAAAGGGCTTTTTTAACAACTGAGGATTATAAGAGCCGATTTCTTCTCTGAGCATTTGAAAATCTTGAAAAGGGTTTTCGCTAACTTGTCCAGAAATATCAATAACAAATAAAAGAACAGATGTTCTTTCAATATGTTTTAAAAAAGAAAGTCCTAGCCCTTTATTGATATGAGCTCCTTGGATAATTCCAGGTATATCTGCAATAAGAAGCCGTGAGCTGTCTTCATATTGTAAAAGCCCTAAATTAGGTTTTAAAGTTGTAAAAGGGTAGGCGGCAATTTTAACGGGGAGGGATGTGATTTTTGAAATTAAAGTTGATTTTCCTGCATTTGGCATTCCGACAAATCCGATATCGGCAATCAATTTCAATTCCAAATCAATATCAATAAAAGTGCCTTCCTTACCATCGGTACATTGATAGGGAGCTCTATTTGTGGGAGATTTGAAAAATGCATTTCCTTTGCCTCCTTTGCCTCCTTTGCAGATCAAAAATTCTTGAGTGGGATCGACAAAGTCAAAAAGAATTTCCTTTGTGGTTGCATCCTTTACAAGAGTACCAAGAGGGACAAAAAGATGGATGTCTTGCCCGTTTTTTCCTTTTCGAAGGTTGGGGCCTCCACATCCGCCATTAGGCGCTTTTACTTTATAAGAATTTCGAAAACTCTCTAAAGAATAGATTTGAGGGTTGGCCTTGATGGTAATGGATCCCCCTTTTCCACCATCGCCTCCAGAAGGGCCCCCTTTAGGGACAAATTTTTCACGACGCCAACAGACAATTCCATTGCCGCCTTTTCCAGCTTCTAGACTTAATTTTACGTTATCGACAAACATAGGAAGGAGGGGATTTTAAGATTTTTGATCTTGAGGAGCGATTGATACATAAGTTTTCGCTTTTTTTTGAAAACTAACCACTCCATCCATCATCGCATAAAGGGTAAAATCTCTGCCCATTCCAACATTTTTTGCGGGATGCCATTTGGTTCCTTTTTGACGAACGATAATGCTTCCTGTTGTGACAAATTGCCCATCGGATGCTTTAATCCCTAGTCTCTTTGCGTTTGAATCGCGGCCGTTACGAGTAGAAACTTGCCCTTTTTTATGAGCCATAAAATAATCCTCTTATGTATTAGAAATTTCTGTAATTTTTACTCTTGTATACTTTTGACGATGGCCTACTTTTCTATGATAATTTTTACGTCGCTTGTATTTATAAGCAATTACTTTAGGCCCTTTTTCTTCGCCAATGACTTCGCCTTTAACCTTACATTTTTCAAGGTGAGGAAGACCTATATGGGATGATTCTCCATCATGGTAGAGTAGTACATCTGAAAATTCTACTTTACCTTCTGTTTCTTTTAAAAGTTCGACATCGATTATATCGCCCTTTTTCACACGATGTTGCTTGCCTCCGCTAGCAATAATTGCGTACATCTTTCCTCCAAACTTCTTTTTTTTAGATGTATATCCGTCAAGAAATATTTTTTGACTCATAAAAAATTCCCTCGGATGGACGATCAATCCATATTATTAATTTTGAGGGACTTTAGCAGGGCCTAAAAGCCAATTCTTGAATTGTAATTGGTATGGAATCATAAAAGATCTATGGACAAGAGTCAATGAAATTTGATGCGAGATTGAGTTATTCTTTTTTTCACTCCAAGAGTGAGTAAATAAGAAATAGCAGAGATTAAGGCAATGGTTGCTCCCATTGGCCAATCAAGTTGATAAGAGATCAAAATCCCAAAAAAGTTAAAACTTAATGCAAGTAAGACAGAAAGCCCCATCATATGTATTAATTTTTTTGAAAAAAGAGAGGCGATCATAGGGGGGAGGCTTAAGAGTGCAATGACTAAAATAATGCCGATGACTTGAATCAGAAGAACCACTGAGATGGCAATGAGGATAAGCAGAAAAAAATAGTAGTAAGTGACGTTCAGTCCATTAACACGGGCTTGTTCTTCATCAAAAGAGATCGCAAGAAATTGTTGATAATAGATTCCTACAGAAATCAAGATGATAAGATCTAAGATGAGAAGAAGGTAAAGGTCAGTGGGAGTGGTCCAAAGAATATTTCCAAAAAGAAAATTCATTAACTCTGTTGTATATCCTGGTGTGAGTGCGATAAAAATAACGCCGATTGCCATGCCTGTAGACCAGACGCTTGCGATAATTGCATCTTTTCTTTCTCGAAAGCGAAGATGAATCCAACCGATTAAGATCGAAGAAAAAATGGAAGCGATAAAGGCTCCAAAAAGGGGACTGAGCCAAGGGATGTGATAGGTTCTACTGAGCCAGAGAAAAAAGCCCATGCCTCCTAAAACAGAATGAGCGATCGATCCACTAATAAATACAATTCTTTTAATGATCACATAAGAGCCGATAATACCACTTGCAAAAGAGGCTAAAAATGCAGCAATTAAAGAAGTTTGGATGAATGGATTTAAAAAAACTTCTTTCATTTCTCCTCCTTTTTCTTCAAAGGCGCATGATACAGTCCTAAAGCAAAATGCTCGCAGACATCATGAGGAAGAAGAGCGCTTACTTGCTTTTCCACACAAAAAATTCGATCCACTTTTTCGATAATAACATTAAGTTCATGAGTAACCATTAAAATCGTTTTTATCCCTTTCAATTTTTGGATGATTTCAAAAATTTGAAGCTTTGCCTTTTGATCGATATTAGCTGTTGGTTCATCGAGGAGAATCAAGTCGGGGTCTTTCACTAGAGCTCTTGCAAAAAGAGTTCTTTGGGCAAGTCCTCCAGAAAGTTCACCAAACATTTTATCCTTATGCTCAGTGAGTTCTAGGTTTTCTAAGGTTTGAAGAGCTTTTTCTTTATCTTTTTGAGTGTATTTACCATAAGGCTTTACCAAGCCCATCAAAACAACTTCGAACAGTGTAATTGGAAATGCTCTATCATTCACATTGATTTGAGGCACATAGCTAATTTTAGTTTCGGGGATTAAAAAGCTGATATTTCCTTTTAAAGGCTTTAAAAAACCTAAAATGATTTTTAAAAGGGTGGTTTTACCGCCTCCATTAGGGCCGATGATTCCAATGAATTCTCCTTGATTAATTGAAAGGGTGATATTTTCTAAGACAAGTTCTTTTTCAAAAGAAAAATCTATATCACATAATTGAAGGAGGGTATTCATGAGGGATCTCTTAGAGTTTTTGCAAGATGCAAAAGGCTCTTTTTGTATTCCTCTGAGTAAGGGTCTACCATTTTAACAGGGAGGTTTAATTTTTTCGCAATGATCCGAGCGCTTTTACTACTGAACTGAGGTTCGATTAAAACAACTTTAACATTTTTTGTTTTAGCCAGGCTTGTGATGCGATTGATTTCTCGGGCAAGAGCCTCTTTTCCCTCTATTTCGAGAGAAATTTGTTCGAGGTTATATTCTTGGCAAAAATAACCAAAAGAGGGATGGCTTGTTAAGAAAGTGCGGTATTTAAGAGAGTGTAAAAGATCTTGGATCTCTATATTTAGATCATCAATCTCTTTGGTAAAAGATTCTAAATTTTTTCTGTAATCAGAAGCATGTTCAGGATCCTGGCTAGCTATAATATTTGTAATAAAAGCAGCTTGCTGAATAACTAAGGGAGGGCTCATCCAAAAATGAATATCTACATTGGAATGGTCATGATGATGATGATGGTCTGAAATCTCGATCGTGTGGTTATCATAATTCATTAATTTGACCGTATCGCCTAAGTCATAGATCAAAAGATTTTGATTGTGGTACTGCAAGGAAGCTTTTAATTTTTTCTCATAAGGATCTCCGATTCCAAACCAGATTTTAGCGGCAAAATAGCTTTGCATTTGTTTTGGTTTAGGCTCGAAGGTATGAGAATCCACTCCTGAAGGAACGATACTTTCCACCCGAAAATGATCACCTACAATTTTTTCAACAAAATATTTATAAGGAGGAATGCTGACTAAAATTAAGGGTTTTTTTTGCTTTTCGTTTTGAGAGCAGCCAGAAAAAAAGACCATAAACAGACATAAAAGGGGGAAGAAATAGATTTTATTTATTTTCATGGTTTTAAAATATATTTTTTAATCACGGGGGATGGAATTGTGAAAGTCATTTATAAAGAAACAATTTTATCGCATAGGTTTTGAATCCGGTTGTATTCTATCTGGGTAAGAAGGGAAAAATCAATCTCAATTTTTCAACTAGAAAAGATCCACTTCAAAACTTCATCTTGAGTAAAAAAATAAATCATACAGCTAGCCGATTTAATGTTACTTTTTGTTGAAATATTTAAATGCCTCTTTTATTTCTTTATTTTGAATTGTAATTGTCGTAGTAATTAAAAAAATATTTTTCTTCATATTTTTTGATTTTTTTATTACATCCATAAAATTTTATGAATATTTAATACTAAGTTTATTATATACTCCTTCCAGTTCAAAAGTATGATTTTGAGCCCTGAAGAAGGCTCTATTATTAATCAGTCATTAGAAATTTGTAGTCCATTTGTCTCTTCTGTTAACAGGTATTATTTCAATAAATCGGGCTGGTTGATAAATTTGATAATCTAAAAAGCCAGAAGCTGTTTTATCTCTTCTTCTGGAAAGGTCATAAATAGGAATTTGTAAGGCGAACTCAACGAGCCAGATCGATCGAAAATTGAAATCATATCTATATTCAAACTGTGCATAAAAGAAATCTTTCAGTTGTGGGCGAATCTTTGCCACAATTCCCTTTGAGTTACAGCCAGCTTTTTCATTTCCTCCTAGAAAATAGGAACCTGCGCTTAAAAATAGAAAAAAGTCTACACTTCGATATAGGTAATATCCCAATTCAGTATTAAATGCGTACTCTGTAAACCAGCTCTTTTTTAAATCGATAACATAATCTCCTACATAATCATCGTAGCGACAACGACAAGAACGTTTTTTATTTCCTAAAGGAAAGTAAACGTTAGCTATCCATTCCCATCTGGGATTTATAACTTCAACACCTGCATTAAGTTGATGAAAATGTACATCTCCTGCATCTTGTGCTCCACTTCGATACTGATAATAAACATTTCCTCCTATGATGTAAGGAGAACCGTTTTCGTAACAACAACAACAACAACAATCACAATTACTTGTATAATTGGGAACATATCTTCCAATAAATCCAATATTACCTGCGTAGAAACCGTCATTGGTACGGTGTCCTCTGGCATCAGCTAAAGGAAGAAATTTTCCAGAACGATATTCAGGTGCTACAACTGTTCCTACTGTTGTGTAGTTTGTAGCAAAAGGATAACAACAGGAACATTTACGTTTCCATCCCTCTACATGTTTGGCCCAAATTAATTTGGGTAATGGATACAGATAAAGAGTTCTTTCGTTATAAAAAAACGTATTTCTTCTATCCCAAAAAAAAGAAACAAACTGAGGAGAAACCGAGGGATCTTCGTGGCGAGAGAAAGGAAATGCTAGAGCTTTTGAGACATCTGTAATAGCTCTTGAGTTCCCTAGAAAAGAAGAAATATTTTTTGATTTTTGATCTTCTTGAAAGGCTGTGAACTCCTCTTCAGATTGGAAGTCTTCTTCTTGAGAGGCTGTGAACTCCTCTTCAGATTGGAAATCTTCTTCTTGAGAGGTTGAGAGCTCCTCTTCAGATTGGAAATCTTCTTCTTGAGAGGTTGAGAGCTCCTCTTCAGATTGGAAATCTTCTTCT
>PVBE010251240.1_pt1 | contig 19418 bp, 16 predicted proteins | sample 1631181 | NCBI WGS metagenome assembly PVBE01 (sample SAMN08397723, study PRJNA350692) | Marine metagenome, whole genome shotgun sequencing project. | isolation source: water | place: Pacific Ocean | collected 2012-04 | reverse complement strand
CAATTACAGCGTACGTAAGGGGGTTATACCCTCACACTATTTCACGCAGTTTTTCACGCATAGTGTGAGGGCACTATAAAACAAGGCTAATTTAGTGGAGCAGGCTACTGAAAATCCTCGTGTCGGTGGTTCGATTCCGCCCCTGGCCACCATAATCGTCGCACCCACCGCTACGACCCCGCCCGGCAACTAGGTTTGTTCGTATATGGGAGTGATGAGCGCCCGCGCCAGGGTATTAGCAAACATGTTAAAGCCACACACGGCCGGTGATGTGTGCTCATCAATAGGTAAAGAATCTATGCTGAGCGCATGCACTGCGAAGAGATAGCGATGGGGGCCGTGGCCAGGCGGTGGTGCTGAACCGAGGTAGCCGTACAAGCCGCCATCGTTTTTTAATTGTTTCGCGCCATTCGGCAGCGCCGCACCATCAGCAGTACCCGCGCCGCTTGCCAGTTCCATGACACCCGCCGGAATGTCGTAAACCACCCAGTGCCAGAAGCCACTGCCGGTAGGCGCATCGGGATCAAAGCAGGTCAACGCAAAACTTCTGGTCTGTGGCGGGGCGCCCGACCACACCAGGTGTGGCGAGATATCTTCACCGCCGGCGCCAAGAATTCCGGATACCTGAGGCATGGCCAGCATCTCCCCGTCACGAACGTCACCACTGGTCACGGTAAATGAGTCGACAGTGGGTAGAAAATCGTACGGAATGGGGGGCTGAGCCATGATCTCCTCCTTTGGGTATTTTACTGCTCGTTATATTACACAACCCAGCTTGCGTTATGGCGCAATGTATTCGTCTGCGCTTAAGTGAGCTTAGCCAGAACATAAGCTCATTAACCTGCAGACCTGTAGACCTGTAGAAAGCCTACAACATCACATGTCAGCCAACTACCTCGGTCGATCAGATCAATTGAGGTCGCGGATAAATTTTTTCTCCCAATTTTTTGAATAAACCATGTTCTCACCCTCAAATGCCTCTAACGAGGCTGAGAAATGAAACTCGGTAGGGGTAGACTGCAAAAAGGAATGGGTTTCGGTACGGACATCTACTCCCATTTCAGGTCGGCGAAAGCGAGTGGTCCAGTGCAGGTGTGCCTTATTTGAGTTCGGCTCATTGTCGGTAATTTCATAGTGCTGCCTGGATACCGAGCCGTGCTCCCAGCCAAGTTCTGTCAGATGAGCCATGCCAGAGTCTATTGCGACACTCAGACGGGTAACTCCATTGGCGTCGTCTCGTTCGATTTTTCGCTCAAACGAGTCTGGGGAAATTGGTTTTGCTGATTCGGGTCGTGCGCTTTGGGGTGCTTCGAAAGGCGCCAGATCTTCATCGCCTTTGCAATCTGTACGCACCGGGAGGGACAGCTGGCTTTTTCCAGTCTCGAGCGCCAATGTGACGGGCTCGGGTGATGGCCAGAACAGCGGCCAAAGCGTATTCGATAAACTGACTCGAATCCGGTGGCCGGCTTTAAACGCATGGGCGGTGTCGTTTAACTGAAGACGAATTTCATAGGGCTCATCGGGTACCAGGGCTTCTGGATGTTCGTGATCGTTACGATGCGTAAGATTCAGCACGCCATAAGTGACACGGGTCGAGGCGCCATCTGGGGCTACATCATTGATTCTGGCGACGATGAACGCGTTGGGTTTGTCAGAACTCAACTGTAGAGAAAGCGTGGGTGCACCAAGAATTTCAAGTGCTGCATCTAATGGGGCTGAATCGAAAGTGACCGAGCGACCGTCATCCTCACGCTGGTCTACAGGCCCGTCTGGGTCAAGTCCATGCGGGCACCACTCACCCTGGTTTGTGCCCATGTTCTGTGGTGTGTGGATCATGAGCAGTTCTGAGGGTTGGCGCTCATCCGTCAAACTGGCGCGGTTCAGGAATAACTTTCTGTTCTTTATTCTTGAACTGGGCCACGAGGACTCTGTTACCCAACGCCCAGGGCGATGCGGGTAGTAGGGCAGGGGTTCTGTGCTGTCCTGCATCCAGACGCGATACTGTGGTTCATCCATGATGCCGGTCTCTTTACCCTTTAACCAGTAATCCCACCATCGCAGGGTTTCTTGCAGGAAGCCGATGCGGGGACCCGGGAGGGCAAAATGGGGATATTTGTGAGCCCAAGGGCCAACCAGGCCTTTACATGGACTTTTCAGGTTAGCAAGCAGTCTAGGTACCGCATTTGAGTATCCATCGGCCCAGCCACCCACTGCATAGACCGCACATTCGATATCGTCGTAGTTTTCGCACACGGATCCGTGTTGCCAGAATTCATCGCGGCGTTGGTGCTCAAACCACTTCAATACCCAGGGGTCATTTGCCGCAAGCCGGGCCGTCCACAGGTCACGCCAATTCTCTCCAACAATGGCGGGGTCGGGTGGCCTTGAATTAAAGGCGAACATCGTGGCACCCCAAGACATATTGTCATTGATCATGGTGCCACCCATGTAGTGGATATCATCACTATAGCGATCATCGGTTGAAGCAATCGTCACAATCGCCTTTAAAGAGGGTGGTCTGCGGGCTCCAATTTGCAGGCCGTTAAATCCGCCCCAGGAAATCCCAATAATTCCGGTATTTCCCGAGCACCAAGGCTGGGCCGTTATCCACTGCAACACTTCAAGGGCGTTGTCTTGCTCGATCTTTAGATATTCATCGTCGAGGATCCCATCAGATTCTCCGGAGCCTCGCATATCAACACGTACGCAGGCATACCCCATTCCCGCATAGTAGGGGTGCGTCAGCGCATCCCGTTCCGATGTGCCATCTCGCTTTCGATACGGCAGGAATTCAAGAATTGCGGGTACTGGGTTGGTATCTGCATCTTCGGGCATCCAGATTCTGGCCGCCAGCCGAACACCATCCGCCAGGGGGATAAACGTGTTCTCAATCTCACGAACATCTCTGGGAAATTCATGCACTACCTTTAAGTCACTTATGTCCATGTGCGCCTCCTAGCTAGAAAGATAATGAAATCCGTTTAGAAAAGCCTCTTTCGTCACGGTGATACTTCAGTGGTCAGAAACCGTCCCGAGGGATCTCAGTAGCCCAACTTCTCGAGAAGGCTTCAATGTCATTTTCGTAAGCGGTTAAATTAGCCTCTACAAAAAAGCATTGATGCAAGCAACTGACGGCCAGGTTACTTTCTGTGCGAGTTTCCCATTTTCCTCTTGCGATGACCTGATCGCGGTTCGCGGTCCCGTCGGCTTTGCGGTAAGGAATGTATTCGAGAATGGTAGGCACGGGTTGCTGAGCTGCGCTTACAGGCGACCAGATCTTGGCTGCTAGCCGACAGCCGTCAGGCATCGTAATCCACAGATGCTCGGTAATGTCCACTTCAGATAGAAATTTATCGATAATCTTTGTCAAGGCTTTTGTGCTCAATGCACTTCAAATTGTGGCGGTGAAAACCTGCTTTATGTGAGATCAGACAGACCACAAGGCGGCTTTTCTTGTAGATAAGAGAAAGTCTAAGAGTCTTCTTGATACCCGTTGATCGAAAAATTTAAGGGGCCCGGCGGTTACACCAAGGCCCCTTAAAGGACTTGCAGCAATTTAACGGACTATCAGGCCTTACGGAAATGCCTTAATAGGGGATGACCATCCGGGCGAACACCGGGAACAATGGTATCTCGATAAATTGCCGGCGTGGCTTCATGGGTAATAAATCGATAAGCACCTGATTCTTCCATCATGTCTTGGAGCTTTTTGTACATGACATCCCGCTTATCGTTATCAAGTTCGACCACTGCCTTTTTATGGAGCTCATCGAATTCTGGATTACACACGCGTTCCCAGTTCCAGACGCCAACCTGGTCGCAGGTGAACCACATAGTGGCCCAACTGGGGTCAGGCGACATGGAGTAGCGTTGGTAAAACAGCTGGACGTCTTTCCATTGATCTCCTGAGGATTCAGACCCCAGTACCCAGAAGGACCCCGAGTCGTGCACATTAATTTGCACATCGATTCCTATCTCTGCAAGATTTGCCTGAATAATCTGGACTGCCGCCATGTAGGTCGGTTTATTCAAGGTGTCTAGTGTGAGTTTCAGGCCGCTAGCATGCCCTGCTTCTGCTAACAATTTCTTTGCGCCCTCATAATCGGGCTTTGAGGGCGTTAGGTTCGCATCCCGGTGGCCAAGCAATCCTGGCGCGACGATCCCGGTTGAGGGCTTGGCGACGCCAAAATACGCCGCTTCCATAATGGCATCCACGTCAATAGAGCGTTGAATAGCTTTACGAACCCGAATATCCTGCAGCAGCGGGTGCTCGACGTTCATGCCCATCCAGACATAATAGAGAGACGGGCTTTCCAGTAATACGCCTCCTGATGGAGGTGACTCTCTGTATGTGGGTAAAGAAGATACACTGACCCAGGTCCAATCCAGATCACCTGCTTCAAAGCCCAACTCGGCCGACTTTTCATCATCGATTGGCAACAACTGAATCTCATCAAAATCAGGTTTAGGACCGTTCCACAAGGGGTTACGCTCCAGCACGAGTTTTTGTTTTTGTATCCACTCCTTAATTTGATAGGGCCCCGAGACTGCGGGTACATCCATCCCTTTGAATGAGCCACCCGCCGCTTCGGTGGCTTTTTTCGAAATGATGTCACCCGATCCATAGGGCAGGGTGCTCCACCAGAGGGGGGCAAAGGGTTCTTTCAAGACGATGGTGCCGGAGTACTTCCCGGTTACGTCGACTCTGTCTAAGGTAGCCCAGTCACCCGAGTAGGCAGATTTCATCTCCGGATCGATTATGCGTTCGTAGGAAAACTTGACGTCCTCAGCGGTCATCTCGCCAAAGCCATTACTAAACATGATCCCCGGGCGCAGCCGGAATTTAATGTGGGTATCGTCGACTTGTTCAATATATTCTGCTGCGTCAAGTTCAGTTTCCCATTCGGAACCAGGCTTGAATGCGACCAACTTATTGAAGATCGCTCCTCCGATCCATCCCTCGGGCGCTGCTAGGGTAAATGCCGGGTCGAGAACCTGAAAAACCGAATAACTCCGTAGCCTCAGAACGCTGCCATCTGCGCTGAATGAAATACTTGGGTTCAGCATTGCCGTGGTCCCAAGGGCCGCGGAGCCTTGCAAGAACTTACGCCTTGAAAATGGTTTATGTAGCATGATGGTTCCTTATCCTCTTCCTTTGTTGATTAATTGTTGTCTAAGCCGAATGAGTTTCTCATAGCATATCGGAGTTATCAACGATTCCTCTGGGTAAACGCCCGGTTGCGGTATTAAATGAACTGTTTCAGTTATTTATGATCCATTTTTGTCCCCATGCTGCTTGGCAGTTATCAGCCCAACGCTGATTCGGATCTAAGCATTTCTCCGTGGAATCAACGGATTCCATTGGTGTTCGCAAATGAGTCGTTCGTCCTCCAGCACCTGTAGGGCGCCAGAGACGAGATAGTGGGTAGTGTTGGACTGCAGTCGTGCTGTTCCACGTACCTCAATCACTGACCCCATGCGATCAAATTGCATCCGATGTTGCAGCTGACTACAGGTGCTATGGGGGTCATCGATGGCAATAGTGTGTTCTGCCCTGGTCTCAAAGCCGTATTCCACCGCAATATCATGAAACGTAATTCGAGTGAGTGGCTGATGCCAGCCGGTCGAGACAAAATCTGTCATCACATCTCGCTGTGACCATCGGTTGAGAGGCTCAGTATCAATTTGTGCTCGGGGCGCAACCTTCTCTGAATCCATTGTTTGGAGAAAAATAACGGATGGTTCGTCAGGGGGTTTGTTCCGTACAGGCAGAACAAGTTGCGTTTTTGCCGGGGATAGCGTAATTCGGCTCAATTCTGGCGCAGGCCAAATCATCGGCCAGTAAGAACTGGAAAAGGCAAGACGAATTCGATGACCTTCAGAAAATCGATATGCAGTGTTCGGTAGTGTTATTCGAATTGAACATGGCTTTCCAGGCTCCAGGTCCGGGTCTCTCACCCCATGAGCATCTAACGCAAGATTGCGTACGCCATAACTGACGCGATGAGTTTCTCCGCTGGGTGATACATCATTCAATCTCACCACTAAAGTTGATATCGGTCGATCGACCTCGAGCGTGACATCGAGGATCGGTTTGCCAAGGATGTCGAGTGATTTCTTGAGAGGGACGGTGTCAAACACAAGAGATAGTGCGTCATCTTCTTGCTGGTCCAGAGGTAATCCCCCCTCTCGCCCAAAATAACCCGTATCACCTGATGCGAGACCAATCTGGAGGCTGTTCGGTACGATGTCTTTCTCAGCAGAATCGATAGAGCCAGTGTTATCAAGCATGCCAGAACCCAGTCGATAAAACTCAGAAGTTATGTTTGGTGATGGCCATTTGGATTCGCTGATCCATTGACCTGGCTGTCGCAGAATTTTATTTCGGGGGGATAGATATTCCTGTCGCCAGATCCGTAGCTGAGGCTCGTCATCGATTCCGTTTGCTTGCCCCATTAACCATCGATCCCACCATCGAAGCGCCTCCTGCTGGAAATCTATACCCGGTCCGGGAGAACCAACATCGGGGTAATGATGCCCCCACGGCCCAACGATGCCCCAGCACGGGTTTGTGCTGCGAGCTAACAGATTCATTACGGTGTTGCTATAGCGATCTACCCAGCCGCCTACCAATAACATGGGGCAAGAAATTGATTCGGGCGCCGTACTGACGGATCCCCTTCGCCAGTAGTCATCGTGCGTTTCGTGTCTTATCCAGTTCTCCAGAGGAAATGCACAGTGATCTAGACGTTGCTGCCAGATACGCCGCCATTGTGGGCCTACGGTATTTGGATCTGGCGGGGAGGCGAGGATAACCGGTAGGGTGGCGCCCCATTCCAGGGTATCGGTAAGCAGACAGCCGCCCATATGATGAATATCGTCGTCATATCGATTATCGGTGGCGCACACCGCGATGATAGCCTTGAGCGGAACCGGCTGAAGGCTGGCTATTTGGAGACTGCTGGTTCCCCCCCATGATGTCCCCATCATGCCCACGTTGCCGTTGCACCAGGGTTGACTGGCTATCCACTGGATCACCTCCAGGCCATCGTTTATCTCCTGTGGGCTGTACATATCTTCCATCAGACCTTCCGAGTCACCCGAACCGCGCATGTCGACACGGATGCACGCATATCCATGACGCGCAAAAAACGGATGGTTCCTCTCGTCCCGCAAACGGACCATATCCCTTTTTCTGTAGGGAATATATTCAAGCACTGCAGGTGTAGGCCGAGCTTCATTTGTCTCGGGGAGCCAAAGGCGGGCCGAAAGGCGGATACCGTCGCTAATGGGAATCCAGCAATGCTCAACTTCATTAACAGTAAAAGACATATTGCTAGCGTTTTGTACGAATCACTCTGATCTGCTACAGGGGATTTTTATGATCGATTATTGACGATTTATGGTAATGCTGGCCAGGCCAACAGATTGGCGCCTGCCTAGATTGCCATGGCTGAAAATAAAAAGCAGTTTAAAGTCCGAATTGGTTAGGGGTCTGTAGGGTGCTGATAGAATCAGCGTGATTCACTTATGAGCTGATTTGAACATGTGGGCGTATTTCATCAAGCGTCTTGGATTGTCTATCGCCATCATCGCGGTTGCGATGTCAATTCTGTTTGTCATCACACATATGATCCCCGGTGATCCCGTATCGATCGCGTTGGGGCCACGCGCAACAGTTGAGATGAAGGAAGAATACCGCGCACGTATGGGAATTGATCTGCCTGTTTATGTTCAGTATGGGAGATTTGTGAGTAGCGTTCTGCGGGGCGACCTCGGCCAAGATGTTTTTAGTGGTTTGTCGGTGCTCGATATAGTCAGGCGTCAGCTGCCCCACACCGTGATTCTGGTCGGTGTCGCCATAGGATGGTCAGCGACACTTGGAATTATTCTGGGTTGTCTTTCGGCGGTGCGACGCAACAGCACCCTCGACAGAGTTATCGGTGTGATCACGGTTGGCGCTATCGCAATCCCATCCTTCGTGGTCTCGCTCTACGCATTGTTGCTCTTTGCGGTCACCCTAAAAGTTCTTCCCGCACTCGGCGCTGGAGAATCGGGGGATATCGTCGATCAACTCAAGCATCTTGTTTTGCCAGGCTTTGCGCTCGGCCTTGGGTGGGTTGGTTATATATCCCGCTTGGTTCGGGCATCGATGTTGGAGATCATGGGAGAGAACTTTATTCGGGCGGCACGAGCCTATGGTCTGCCAGAGCGCACCATAGTTGCGAGATATGCGCTGAAAATTGCAATTGTGCCTACCGTTACTTTGCTCGGCGTGGGCATTGGTAACATGTTGTCGGGCGCGTTGTTTGCTGAGATTGTTTTTTCACGCCCCGGCATCGGTAAACTCATTTACGATATGGTATTAATGCGTAACTATCCCGTAGTGCAAGGCGCGGTTCTGGTCACTACGGCATTGTTTGTAGTGTCTGCGTTGATTGCAGACATGATCAACTCAGCTTTAGATCCTCGTGTCCGCGGCAGCCTTTAAATCTTCTCCGCGAGAGCAGCCCCGCTTTGCTACGTATCGGCGGTTCCTGCGTGAGCCTCTGGGGATATTTGGTCTGGTGATCGTTGTGGTTTTGGTGCTCGGGGCCGTGTTTGCACCATACCTCACGGATTACGCCCCAAATACCATCAATATCAAGGCCCGACTGGCGTCTCCTTCGGGTGAGCATTGGCTCGGGGCTGATCACCTCGGTCGGGATACGTTCACCCGCGTGCTGTACGGTAGCCGGGTCGCTCTTAAGGTCGCCGCTTGGTCAATCTCTCTGGCGTTATTTGGAGGCTTGTTGCTTGGCATGCTCTCAGGCTACGGGCCTCGGTGGCTGGATAATTTACTCATTTTGATTTTTGACGCGGTACGATCTTTTCCCACGATCATGTTTGCTCTTGCCATCATCACTTTGACGGGCCCCAGCTTGAACATGGTGATTCTGGTTATTGTGATCACGTCCATCCCCGTTTATGCGCGGATAGTCCGCGCACAAACGATGGCGCTACGAGAGAGCGAGTCCATTCTTGCCGCACGTTCGATCGGCACGGGCTGGTTTCGTATGCTTTATCTTCATATCTTGCCCAATGTCATAGGCCCCTTGCTGATACTGGCAAGCATGGACATTCCGGTAGTGGTGACCATCGAATCAGGGTTGAGTTTTCTGGGACTGGGTGTGCGCCCACCGACTGCAAGTTGGGGGACTATTCTTGCAGATGGCTATGCCTATGTTCGAAATACTCCCTGGCTTTTGGTAGCGGGTGGGGTGCCCCTAATTCTGATTACACTCGGATTCACATTTATGGGCGAGACGCTACGGGACATCTTTGATCCGACCTTAAGACGACGAGACTCAGCCTGATGGAATCGGTGCTTGCCGTTAAGAATCTGTCCATCGATTTTCTCACCCCGACCGGGTCGGTGCATGCACTGCGTGATGTCAATCTCAGTATTGCGCAAAAGCGAATCGTAGGCATAGTAGGTGAAAGTGGCTCGGGGAAAAGCACAGTGGTGTCAGCTGTGATGCGGCTACTGGCGAATAATGCGAGCGTACACAGCGGTGAGATCGAGTTCGAAGGCCGCAATATCCTTGCAATGAAAGAGCAAGAACTCCGCGCGTTGCGCGGCGAAGAGATTGCAATGGTGTTTCAGGATCCTATGACGGCACAGACGCCGGTACGATCGATTGGGCAACAGATGATGGATATTCAGTATCGACGATCGCTTTCAAGAAAAGAAAAACGCGAGAACGCAATCGAAATGCTTAATCGTGTAGGCATCCCGGATTCCATGGATCGGTTTGATCAGTATCCACATCAGTTCAGTGGGGGTATGCGACAGCGCATCTCGATCGCAATGGCGCTTATGATGAATCCAAAGTTGTTAATCGCTGATGAGCCAACAACTGCGCTTGATGTCACGTTGGAGGCGCAGATCATTCATCTGTTTAGGGAGTTAAGAAAATCCTTCGATGGGTCCATTATTGTTGTTTCTCATAACTTGGGATTGATCGCTGAATTATGTGACGAGGTAGTGGTGATGTACGCCGGTGAAGTCGTTGAACGGGCGCTTGTCGATGACATTTTTTACAGAGCGGCCCATCCCTATACCCAGGCGTTGCTTAACTGTGATCCGGCGAGACTCGGCGAGCTAACACAAGAATTACCCACTATTCCCGGTGACGTGCCTGACTTGCAAGAGGTTCCTACTGGGTGCATCTTTGCTTCACGGTGTGATCAGATAACGGACATCTGCACCTCGGTGCGACCCCCTACTGTGACGGTAAATTCGGCTCAGGATGTACGATGCCACTTGGCGGCAAATGCCTGACCTATTAAATATTACGGACCTAGGGGTTCGATTTCGGGCTCTGGCCCCGCTCGCGGCACTATTGGAAAGAGCGGAGGACCCCTGGATAGACGCTGTGCTAGATGTTTCTTTACGTATAAAGCCTGGGGAAACTGTGGCGCTGGTAGGTGAAAGTGGCTCAGGAAAAACCACCTTGGGCCGATCTATCATGGGTCTGGTACGGCCACAAAAAGGGAGTATCCAGTTTGAGGGTGCTGAACTCTGCGGTCTGAGTGAGGCGGCCTACAAACCGATTAGACGAAATATTGCGATGATGTTCCAGGACCCAGTTGCGTCGTTGAGTCGTCGACGGAGTATCCAGGCGCAAGTATCCGAACCCTACAAGGTTCATGGCATACCTACCAGTGACCGCGAAACTGATCGCTTGATGGAACTGGTGGGGCTAAATAGTTCCTTTAGAGACCGATTCCCACATGAACTGTCAGGAGGCCAGGCAAGAAGGGTCGGGGTCGCCCGCGCCCTGACGTTATCGCCAAAACTCATCATTGCCGATGAACCTACAGCAGGGCTTGATGTCTCCGTTCAGGGCGAGATACTTAATTTAATGCGTGATTTGCAGAAAAAACTGGGTATTAGCTATCTGGTAGTGACCCATAATCTGCCGGTTGTTCAGCATATAAGTGATCGAATTGCGGTAATGTATCTTGGCCGCCTATTGGAGCAGGGCGATACACAGTCAATTTTCAGGAGCCCGGCTCATCCCTATACCCGGGTTTTACTTGACGCAGTGCCGCAGCCTGATCCGGCCAAACGTCGAGAACTTACCTCTATCGAAGGAGAAGTGCCGAGTCTTCGTGCACGTCCGGCGGGTTGTGAATTTCATCCCCGTTGCGCCCATAGGCAAGAGCACTGCCGTTCAGAGCCTCCTGAGCCCCAGTCTCTTGCTGATGGCCGGATTGTACGGTGTCACTTTCCATTGGCGCTGGATTAGGTGAAGCGTATTTGAAGATACACCAGGTGTTGGGTTCTTTATCTTCCGGGGCTTGATATGCCATGATTGATCCTGCGACTACTGCTTGAGGGTTATCTATGCTTCTGGCAAATGCCAATATTTATGATGTGCAGGCAGGGCAGTTCAGGCTTGGGCACCTGCTTATTGAGGATGGCCGCATTACCGAGGCCGGGTCCAACGTTGTTCCCCAGGCTAAGTCCACGGACATGGAAGGGTCGTATCTGTTGCCTGGATTTATCGATTCGCATGTACACCTTTGCGTGGATACGTATAACCCCGATCCTTCCCGCCCTTGGCCAGGTGCCAAGTCCGGCACAATCGCCTTGTGGGCCGCACGGGCCGCCTATCGAACGCTGCTTTGTGGTGTGACGACCATCCGGGAAGTGGGAGGATGGGACTACCACGAGGTTGCTGTTCGGGATGCAGTCAATGCAGGTTCTTTGGCAGGGCCACGAATATTCTGCTCAGGTAAGATCATCTCCATGACTTCTTCGTCTACCCCATATTTTCCGGGGATGTATGAAGAAGCCGATGGCCCCGATGAAGTGCGCAAGGCGGCGCGCAAGCAACTGGCAAATGGAGCGGATCTGATCAAGATACTCGCCTCCGGCGCGATGACTTCATCGCAGAACGAACGTGCAGACGCAGTTCAGTTACGCCCCGATGAGATTCGAGCTGCCGTAGAGATCGCCAAGGATAACTTTACCCATGTCGCCTCACATGCCCATGCTTGCGAGGCCATTATCAATTCAGTTGAATGTGGATGCGCTAGCGTTGAGCATGGATCATTTGGAAACGAGAAAGCATACAAAATGATGGCCAAAGCTGGGACTTATCTCGTGCCCACACTGTGCGTCCACCCCGGCTTGCTTGATGATGAGGCGTTTGCGAATCAAACCCCCGCCCATATCAGAGAACGCTATTCGTCGCTAAGGGTGACTCGGATCGAGAACCTTAAACTGGCACGCAGTCTCGGCGTTCCGGTCGCCATGGGCACCGATGTCGGGACACCGGGTAATCATGCCGGGAACAATCTTCGGGAGATCAAACTAATGGTGAATGAGGTGGGTTATTCGCCACAGGAAGCCTTACTGGCGTCTACCTTAAGCGGTGCGGAGCTAATGGGTCGTGCAAACGATTTTGGGAGTCTTGAGGTGGGCAAGCGAGCTGACCTGGTCGCTATGCGTTCCAATCCGCTCACCAATATCGAAGCCCTGGATTCTCTAGACTTCGTGATGAAGGACGGGTTGGTTTATCGGGATGATGGCCAGCGCCTGGGGCAAGACGCTCCTGGTTTCTGGCTGAAGGACGACGCCAACCGGCTTAATTAGCCCGGGTACGTTTATCGGCGCTCTGGTGGGCCAGGAGTGTTCTGGGGTCGGCGTCATCACCAAGCTTGTTTAAATGGTCGGGCTACCTGGCGGTCAGTTTGATCACCTAGCCGGGGCGCTTACTCAAGTTGCCTGGGCAGCCAGGTCGCCAGCTCGGGCACAAAGATCAGCAATACCAGCACCACTAACTCGATCAGGATAAACGGCAGCGCAGCGGTAACGACCTGTCCCAGCGTCACTTTGAAGGGTGCAACGCCTTTCATTACGTAAAGCAATAGGCCAAACGGAGGGGTTAGCAGGCTGATTTCCATGGTGATCAGCATCAGCACCATCAGCCAGATGACATCGATATTGAAAGTAGCCTGTAGCGAATGAGAGCTTAACAGGAAGAAGGGCAGGGTTAGCAGTAACATGCTGATCTGGTCCATGAAGGAGCCCAAGAACAACAGTACCAGCATCATCATGAGTACCACGGTCAACGGTGTCAGGCTCATGTTGGCAAGGTACTGTAGTAGCCCGTCTGTTGCCCCGGAATTCGCCAGTGCCTGGCTGAACACCAGCGAGCCCGCGATGATGAACAGAATCATGGTATTGATCTTTGCTGTTTCCATCAGCGCCTTTGCAATTGCCCGCCAGTTAAAGTCAGCTCCTGCTATGCCGGAGATCCGCACAGTCGATTTGAATAGGCGAAAAAAATAGCATACCGCGAGGGAGGCTACGCAGCCCAGCGCGGCAGCATCGGTTGGTGAGGCAAGTTTGAAAAATATACTGCCCACCACCACGATGAAAATGACAAACAGCGGCAGCACATACAGTACTCCCGGGAGACCGCGGTTGATCATGCGCTGGTACCGGCCCGTGTAGGTCCATGAGCATCGTTGCACGCCACCCAGCCACAGGGCCATGGTGACGGGTTCATCAAACTGATCGATTTCGATATCGTAGGCAGGTGCAAGATTCGGATTAATGGCGCAGCGGCCGACTACGTATGAAAAAAACAGTACCGCCATCAGTATCCCCGGGACGATGCCGGCGACGAGTAACTGGGCCACCGACTGCTCGGCGAGACTGGCCAGCAATACTGCCAGCGCTGAAGGGGGTATCAGCATGGCAATGCCGCCGACTGCCATGATCGGCCCCATTGCCATTTGCGGCTGGTAACCCCGCTTAGCCATATCTGGCAGCAAGACTGAGCCAAGGATTGCTGTATTGGCGATAGTAGAGCCCGAAAGTGACGAGAACACGGTACCGCCAATGATCGAGACCACGGCCAGGCGACCGGGGATGCGCGAGATCAATCGATCAATTGCGCCGATAGCCTTAAAAGCAACACCGGTCTGTAGCAGGATTTCACCCATCAGCAAAAATAGCGCGATCGGCGTAAGCGTATATTTGATGGCGTTGTGAAATTCCAGGGGCATCAGGACCAGGCCGATGTCGCCGTTGATAAACAGCGCGGTGCCGAGCACATTGGCGGCGAAAAATGCAAAAGCGACAGGCAGGCCCAGGAACATGGCAACGCAGACTGTTCCCAGCAGCAGAATCAGGGCGAGGTACCATTCCATGAGTCAGAAACCTGCCTTGGGTGAATCCGCTTCGATGGGTGTTCTTTGCGAACTGCGGCGGAATCGCAACAGAAATTCGATTGTAAGAAAAAGAAACGAAATGGTGAAAACGCTCATTATGTAGCCGGTCGGAATGCGCAGATCTTTGTCGGGTAAAGAGCCATCCTGGAATTCCCAGATGGTCACGCGGCTTCCGTAAAAGCAGAGGAAAATACAAAGGATCGCGCCTGCTACATCCATGGCGCGCTCAACACGCTCGGCGGCCTCGCGACGAAGCGCCATAGTGATGACATCCACACGGACGTGAGCCCCCTGGTGAAGGACCCAGGGAGCGCCAAGAAAAACTCCGAAGTACAAGGTGTACTCAACCGCCTCGTAAAGCCACCAGATGCTCCCAAGGTGGGTTTTGACCAGAAAAAGATTAACCGGAATCAGTACCGCGATTAGCCCGATAGAGGCAGCGACCAGTCCAGCCAGATACAACATGAGCCGATTAAAACCAATTTCAAAGCGATCGATCTGCTTTTGCATCACGTTCCTATCCAGTCAGCCTTAACTCAGAATCGGAGTATCCAGCACACGGGAACCGGCCACCAGACCGGTTCCCGTCAGATTGGGCGAGGATAAGTTAGGACAATTACTTGGTAAACAGTTTCTTAAGGGCAGGGCCGTGTTCGGGACTGCGTTCGAGCACCTCTGCCCAGCCGGCAGAAACAGCAGCCGCGAGCCACTTGTCCCGATCGGCACCATCAAGGGTGATCGTTTCCATGCCTTCACTGGCCATCCATTTTTTTTGCTTCGCCAGCAGGGCCTGAAAATCCGGGTCGCTTGTTTCAGCTTTGGCCTCAAACTCCAGGCCAACCTGGTTCAGTACGTCTTGCTGTTCCTGGGTCAGAGAATTCCATTTCTTGAGGTTCGCCACGGTATGCAAGGATGAATGATAGAAGCCGGGTTCGACCCGATGCTTGGTGACTTTTACCCAGGCTGGGTTCCAGCCCAACGCTGGCCAGCCGTAACCCTGCACGGTGCCGTTTTCCATGTAGGTATATACCTGGGCGAAATTTGAGCGCTGTACAGTGGCGCCCAGTGAGGTGAAAAACGCGGTGTAGACCGGTGACACCCTCAGGTTCAGACCAGTCAGATCCGGTCCGCTGATGGGTTGGTTTAGCCATAGATGAAACGGGCCAAAATCATGATGCCGGGCAATAAACTTAATGTTCTTTTCTGTCATCAGTTTTTGCACGTAATCGATTGCACCATTCTCACGCAGTTCAGCAAAGGTGTAGTCCTGCAGGCGCAGTACAGGAGCTTCGGGCAGCACATTGCCGAAATAGGCTTCGGTACAACCCACAATATCGTAGGCGCCCTTGGCCATTTTCTTGGTCAATTCAAATGGGCTGCCAATGGCCGGGGCACCGCCCTTGAGGTCGATCTGCACAACACCCTTACCACGGGCATTGATGGCTTCGACCAGTTTTTCAAAGGGCTTGCCCGGCGGACTACCGATAGGAAAGCAGCTGGCCCCCGAGAGCGTTACTTCATTTGCATATGCAGAGGGCATCGCAGACCCGATAACTGCGATCGCGCCCGACAGAATAAAGACCGCACCTTTCTTCAGTTTCGACATTATGAGCCTCCTTATGTTCGGCGTAATAAACATCTATAGGTTTTAAGTGTTTAATGAGGTGAGCAGACAATTGAGGTCACGATCAGGCGTGCCCAGCGAGTTGTCCAGTCACCATCCGCATAACAATGCCATAAAATGTGTGCGAATTCACTTCCAAGCTGTAAACGGGCCATATTGGCCACCAAGCCCTCAGTCGCGAGAAGGCCCGCGGGCGGTTACCGTACGTGCTGAAAATGGCTGGACTGAGCGACTGGTCTCGGGCGTTTTGAAGCGGGCAAGCGACCCAATCTTGTGGTCGGGCGCACCGACCCCCTGGCCAATATCAGGTGCTTGATTCTCTAGATGTCGTGATAAAAAGAGGAGCGATCTATCGTGATGACGGCCTGTGCTTGAGCAAAAGATTCCCCAGACTTTTCGCCCTAAAGCAACCCGAAAGTGCTAAATGAGGGCTTAGGGCTTGGCCTGCGGGCCCGTACTCCAGCGGGCCAGGATATCTCTTGGGTTGTTGCCATCGCCAATCTGGTTCTGATGGCCGGGGTGGTTGGCCGTCAGCTCAATCACATAACCGTTGGGGTCACGAAAGTAGATCGAATCGATAAACCCGTGGTCTGAGATACCCCGGCACTCAATGCCGGCCTGGCGGCCACGCTCGAGCATGGGTTCGAGCTGATCATGGTTGATCTCAAGGGCAATGTGCAGATCAAAATCGTGCTGCACCTTGAAGTCAAACGGCGTGTCGGGATCATCAAAGAAGGCGAGGTAGGAGCCATCTTCCATCTGAAAGAAGGTGTGCAGCACGTGGGCTTCACGGCCGGTCTTGGTGGTGTTGATTTCCAGTGCCCCGACAAAGGGCAGGCCGAGAAAATCTTCATAGAAGGCACGCGTTTCCTCGGAGTCGCGGCAGCGATAGGCGTTGTGGTGCAGCCCTTTGATCATAGGTGGGAGTTGTTAGCGGTTGATACCTTTACCAGCATTTGCTGGTATCAGCTCCAGTTGCACCCTGAACACCAAGATGGGTCAAGGTCAGTGCCGTGCAGTCATCGTCATTGGTTGCTTGAGCGCCCTGGGGGGTGGCGGTCAGGGTAAAGGCGCTTGCAGAGAGCGCTTTATCTTTGGCGGTGATCTTGTAGTACTCCTCATCAGAAGTTTTACCGGACGCCAAGAGAGTCGCAACCGAGGTCAGGGCGCCATCGTCATTTGCCAATTTGCAGTTCGAATTATTGTAGGCCGAGTACTGGGTATAGCAGCGCTCCAGTTGCTGGGCAATCTGCAACAGAGTACTTTGACCATCGGTGCGTCGGCTACGGGTTATGTAGTCGTTGTATTGCGGTACCGCAATCGCAGCCAGTATGCCAATGATCGCAACTACGATCATCAACTCTATCAGGGTAAAACCTCTCTCGTTTCGCATCGTTGAGCCCCCATGCTCTTATCTCAAAGATCAGTTTAATTCATCCGTTCACTAATCGGGGAAAAGCTGCTCCCAGGAAAGCCGTCCGGTTACGGTGACCTCGTTGGATATCAGCAGTGTTTCCTCCATCTCGCTGCCTTCGTCCGTAGCGGTACCCGGGGTAAAGCGTCGGTTGCCAATAATGGAGGGGCCGGCCGGCATGCCTTGTTCTTCGGCGAGTTTTTTCCCCGAGTAGGCGATGTTCTCTTCGCCCTTAGCACCGGAGCGCCCCGAAATACTGGTGGCATCACCGCTCAGGGTAACGGCTCCATCCTCGTTAAAGTCAAAAACCGGCGCATCAGGGCTGCCACCGTTCTCGGTTTTCACCGACATTTCCCAGCCCCCGCCGCCAGAGGCACATACGCTGATATCGGGGATAATACTGTTGAAGTAGACGATGCTACCGCGCACTAGTGCCTCCGATACGACACGCTCTCCTTGTGTGGGCAGATCGATGTACCAGCCGTACTGGCGTCCGGACTTCTTCTCGTAGTTGATCTTGAGGTACGGATCAAGCACGCGGGCACGTTTGCTGGCGTCGTTGAGCAAAAAGGTCTGGCTGGCGAGATTCGAGCGGGCAAGACCGCCAGTACCGTTATCCCAAACCCCGTAAAAGGACTGCGCATTGCTGCGGGTCTTGTCACTATCCGCGAGAAACCGTCCGGTACCAAAAAGGATCATCAGGTTGGGTGCGCTGCCATCCGTGACAGTAGGATGACGTATCACAGTTGGTTTTGTGGTTATGGCCTGGCCGGAATTTCCTGAAAATAGCGGCTGATTGTTGAGCGCCAGAGCCCATTTGTTATCGGTGTTGTTTGATACATCAAAGGCCCAGAGATTGCCGTTGAGATCACCCGCGTAGATCCGGTCAGCTGTGCCGTTGCTGTCGAGATCCACCACGCCGGGGCTAAACAGCCCGTTGCGGGTGCTGGTAGATCCCGAGCCGGTTGAAATACGCAGGTAATCGCTACCGTATGTCCACGTACCGTCGGTGCCGCCATCGAGGTAGATAATAAATAGTTGAGCTTTGCCGCCGCTGCCATCAGTTGCGGTATCTTCGAGGCCATTGCCGGTGATCACTGCCCAGCGGCCATTGTTCATCAGTGCAACCGTTGGCCGGCTATAGGTATAACCCAGGTGGCTATCCTGATTATTCGTAAACTCCCACAGTACGATATTGGCTGCGTTGCCTTCATGGAAGGTGGCGCTACCAGGATTGGTCACATCGAGTGCGAAAAGCCCACGCCCACCACCGCCTTGGGTGCCGATCAGTACGGTATGCCAACTCTCAGTGCCGGCGCTGGTGCCGGCAAAGAAGGCATCACTGACGGTAGGTGTGCCGTCAACATAAAGATTGTTGTGGTTGAAGTTGGGGTCACTCAAGCGGTGATAGCCGGCACTGATACTGCTGCTAAAAAGATTGTTGGGCGCATAGGCAATCCGTTCTCTGCCGTTACTGGCGCGAAACCCATGCAAAAAGCCATCGTTTGCACCCACGTATACCATCGGGATCCGCCCGTTTTGGCCGGAGACAAAACGCGAGTATTTGTTTGATCCATCCGGGAACCCGCTACCGCTGTCGGGCCACGACTGGCCAGGTTTTCCCACATAAATGGCGCTGGAGTGCCAGATATCCCCCAAGCGGTTACCGCGTACTCGAAAGCCCAGGCCTGCGCCTTCATGGGTGCGGTCGCCGCGCAGGTAGTTAAGACGGGCCTTGCCTGTGGATACCGACCCGCGCGATCCGTTGGGCTCAGTGCGAAGGTCATTTCGCTGACCGTTGGTGAGTGAATTCCACCGAAATGGCACACCCTGGGCTGCACTGCCCACAAAGCCGGTGGTGATGATTACCCGGTTTGTAGGTGCTTTGCTGTCAAGTTTGTCCGCGGCGCTCCAGACTTTGCCGCCAAGTGAGCCGTCGTCATCCAGTTCGTAGGCGATCACATCGCCAGACCAGTCCTTGGCATTGAATTTACTTTGGTATAACTGGCTACCTTCGGTTAGCGAACCCGTACTGAAAGAGACAGCCGCCGCCGAGCCAGATTGGGCGATACCACCAGCAACGGCCTCAAGAACCGCATTTACCGTGGCAACTGTACCACGGACATTATTGGTCAGCGTGCCGGAGGT
>PVBE012873990.1_pt1 | contig 19419 bp, 22 predicted proteins | sample 1631181 | NCBI WGS metagenome assembly PVBE01 (sample SAMN08397723, study PRJNA350692) | Marine metagenome, whole genome shotgun sequencing project. | isolation source: water | place: Pacific Ocean | collected 2012-04 | reverse complement strand
TTCTGGTGACGTCATGGTGATCTAGCGACCATAATACTATCGGGGAAACACTCACTGGGGTCAGGGAGTATATAGAAGCATTTTTCTGCCTATTTGCCAACTAGCTTGCGTAACGCTTGGATCCAGCTTCCCAGAAATCTATTGGTTCTGTCGTTTCGCTATCCTCTCGAGCCTGATCGTTATCCCAAAATTCATGGTTTTCTATCCAACCCAAAGGAGCTGCAACGAGAGGGTCAAAGGTTTCTTCAGGCCGGAGGTCGCGCGGCGCAAAAATCTGGCCCCACACCCCAGAAATCCTCAGAAGAGAAACGCTGAAGGCAACAATTACTACGCTAGAGATAACCGGCACCCAAATCGACATCCCTAAAAGATAAGCCGGCGGAGGATATTTCGCAAACTCAAACATGATTACCTCCTTAACGCCACTAAATTGTGAAAAGATTCTTCTCCCTGAAGCAAGGAAGGCCAATGCCTATTACCCTGAGAGGGTCTAGTATTGGAGGGACAAGTGGGAGAACCTGTAATAGTCGAAGCAGTGCGAACCCCAATTGGCAAAAGAGGCGGTTGGCTTTCGGGGATCATTGCGCCAAAGCTCCTCTCTATAGTTCAGCAAGAAGTACTAAACCGCTCAAATATTCCACCCGATGCTGTTGATCAATTGGTGGGAGGTTGTGTTACTCAAGCTGGTCAGCAAGCCTCCAATGTGACAAGAAATGCATGGTTAAGCGCTGATACCGGTTATACCCCTGCAGCTACAACCGTTGACTGTCAGTGCGGCTCGGGTGCGCAAGCTAACATATTTGCTCAAGGTTTGATTGCTACGGGTGGAGCAAAAATAGCTATCGGCTGCGGAGTAGAGCAGATGTCGCAGGTTCCTCTCGGAACAGCTGCGCGAGGCGGAGGCGGATACTACAAAGACGCTGAAACATGGCCATGGGATGACCCTCCAAATGGGCAGTTCGGAGCAGCGCAACGGATTGCTGAGAGAAGAGGCATTACAAGGCCGCAGCTCGATGAACTTGGAGCTGCATCACAGAGGAAAGCAGCTGAAGCATGGGATGAGGGAAGATTTGATTTAGAAATAGTTCCGATAGCTGATGCTCCTCAAGTTGATGGCGATGGAGCTCCAACGGGAGAGATTCTTGCGGTAGCGAAAGATCAAGGTTTGCGTCAAACAACGACTGAGAGCCTTTCTAAACTTCGACCTGTGATCGAAGGCGAACTGCACACGGCCGGAACATCATCCCAAATTTCTGATGGAGCAGCCGCAGTCTTGTGGATGGACAGTGATGTAGCAGAAGACATGGGCGTGAAACCAAGGGCAAAGATTTCCTACCACACAATGGTTGGCGCTGATCCTTACTATCTTCTTGACGGCCCTGTGGCCGCAACTCAAAAGATGTTGGACCAAAGCAAGTATTCCATTGGAGATTTTGATCTATTCGAATGTAACGAGGCATTTGCGTCTGTGCTCTTATCTTGGGCGCAAGTCCATAACGTCCCTATGGAAAAAGTAAATGTGAATGGAGGGGCGATTGCTCTCGGCCACCCGGTTGGCTGTACCGGAAGCAGGCTCATTACAACGATCCTTCACGAGCTAGAACGACAAGACAAAGAACTGGGATTTGTCACAATGTGCCAAGGTGGGGCATTGGGGATAGCTATTGTTATTGAAAGAATCTGAACTTGTTTGATAAGAAAGAGAGATGACATGGTCAAGTATCTTGAAGGGAAAAATATTGCCATTACTGGAGCTGGTTCGGGGATAGGTAAGGCTATCGCTCTTGCCGTGGCCGCAGAAGGGGCAAACATCGTTGTAGCTGACTATGGAGTTACTCTTGATGGTTCGGAACCAACAAGTGAAATAGCAGAATCAGTCGTTGCAGAAATAAAGAATCTTGGAGTCGAAGCTGAAGCAATAGCTGGTGATGTTTCTCATATGGAAACAGGGAAGCAAGTTGTCGAAGCATCTATTAAACGCTGGGGGTCAATTGATGGGGTAGTGTGCGTCGCTGGGATCCTTCGAGAGAGAATGCTGTTTAACATGTCAGAAGAAGAATGGGATGCAGTAATAGCGGTGCACTTGAAAGGGCACTTCACCATTTTCCGACATGCAATGGCCGCCATGCGTAAACAGGATACAGGGGGGAGCATAGTCGGGATAACAAGTGGGGCATTTACCGCTTCCACTGCCCAACCCAATTATTCAGCTGCGAAGGGTGGAATCGTTAGCCTTACCCGTTCAGCAGCAATGACTGCAGCCAGTATCAGTCTTCGAGGTGGTCCACAGATTAATGCCAACTGTATTGCTCCCACCGCCCGAACAAGAATGAGCGAAAAAGTTCCCTTTGAATTCGAAACAGGAGATCCAAGCGACATCGCACCTATGGCTGTGTATCTTCTTTCTGATGCAGGTCGCGAAGTAAACGCTCAAATCTATAGCGTTGTAGGTCGGCGTATTTCGGTATGGAATCAACCTCGAGAACTCCGGTCGATGTTTGCTTCAGGCCAAGCATGGACACCTGAAGAGATTGAAGAGGTGCTTCCGAGGACGATAAAACAGGAAGCAAACCCCTTCATAGAGGACCTTGAACGCCGCATGCAAGAAATGGCAGATGAGAAGGAAAAATAAATGAATGCCGCGACACCATCCTACCCACCAAGCCGAAACCTTTTAGAAGGCAAGTCAGTTGTTATTACGGCAGCAGCAGGAACAGGTATCGGATTTGCAACTGCGAAAAGATGCTTAGAAGAAGGGGCCAGCGTTTTACTTTCCGATTGGCACGAACGCCGACTTAATGAGGCGGTCGAGCAACTAAATAAGGCTGGGCATACTGCATTTGGGACTGTTTGTGACGTCACGAAAGAGGACGATGTCCAAAATCTATTTAACTCAGCAGAGGAAAAATTCGGGACGATTGACATTATGGTTAATAATGCTGGTTTAGGTGGGCAGGATAACCTCGTCGAAATGGAAGACGAACAGTGGTTTCGTGTTCTCGATGTGACACTTAACGGGACTATGAGATGCACCAGAGCTGCGCTAAAGCACATGGTAGGTAACCAGACAGGGGTAATTGTAAATAATGCTAGTGTCCTAGGCTGGCGGGCTCAAGCAGGCCAAAGCCACTATGCCGCAGCAAAAGCAGGTGTCATGGCACTAACTCGGTGTGCGGCTATTGAAGCTGCTGGATTTGGTGTACGTGTCAATGCAGTTTCGCCGAGCTTCGCCAACCACCCTTTCCTTGAAAAAGTCAGTGACCCTGATCTCCTCAAGGGGTTAGAGTCTCAAGAGGCTTTCGGCAGGGGAGCAGAGCCATGGGAAGTAGCTAACGTCATCGTCTTTCTTGCTAGCGATTTAAGCGGGTATATGACGGGAGAATGTGTAAGTGTTAGCTCACAACGGGCTTGAATTCAGCGGGTCTTGAAAGTTCTGACCTGAGCTATCTCCTAAAGGACAAGTTCCGCCATAGTTCGTAAAGTACTCAGATCATTCGCCCCAAGAATTAAGGTCGTAACAGGAGAGTCTTCCCAAAGGGCCAATTTCTCTGCAATGCGTTCCTTTGGTCCAACTAAGGATATTTCATCTGCGAATGCAGTAGGTACAGCAAGAATAGCTTCATTTCTTTTTCCGCTTAGGAAAAGGTTCTGGATATTTTTTGCTTCTTTTTCATAACCCATCCGTCCCATTAATTCTGTGTGGAAATTTCTCTCTTGCGCTCCCATGCCGCCAATATAGAATGCAAGAATCGCCTTTTGTGGGAGTAGGCCCTCCTCAATGTCATCGCAGATATTCACGGTAACATTCACAGCAATTTCGAAATCTGGCGAAATTTCAAAATTTGAAAGATCAAAAATATCAGATCTTCCTGGTGAGTAATAGAGAGGGATCCAGCCTTGGCACATCTCAAATGCAAGAGCAATATTTTTAGGTCCTTCAGCACCTAGAAGAATTGGGATATCAGGCCTAAGCGGTTCGGTAATAAGTTTTAAGGATTTCCCTAAACCCCAAGAATTCTGTGCTTCGCTAGGGTACGGAAGTGGGTAGATCGGGCCTTCAGACTTTACAGGATTTTCACGTTCCCATATCTCTCGAAGGATCCGGATCGTTTCGCGTGTTCTACTGAGAGGTTTGCCGAAAGGTTGTCCATACCAGCCCTCAATTACTTGCGGTCCAGAAACTCCTATTCCCAAACTGAATCTACCCCCTGAGAGGCCATCAAGAGTCATTGCCTGCATCGCCAAAGCAGCTGGCGTTCTTGCCCCAAGTTGAGCTATTCCAGTTACAAGCTTTATTTTTTCGGTATGGGCTCCAACCCAGGCAAGTGGAGTGAACGCGTCGCTGCTATAGCTTTCTCCTGTCCATATCGAATCAAACCCAAGTTTTTCAGCTTCCAATGCTGTAGGGATAATATCCAATTGAGGTTTTTTGGCCCAGTAACCATACTGGGCCCCTAATTTCATTTCGCAGCCTCTAAGAAGTATGTTCCATCAGCACTTGGTTCCCCATCAGTACCCACCATCCCCTTTTGCACCATGTGCACAAGGTGGCTATACACAGATTGTCCGGCGGCCATATGGAGGATATGTGGGGTTTCAACGTACATCTCCGTAACAAGCTCTGGGATGGTCTTAGCCCCTCCAGAAAGGCAGTTCATAACTTGTTGTTCCCTGTCTTTGCGGTGAGCAATAAGTTCGCGGGTAAATCGAATCGGTTCAGGGATTCTTGGCCCGTGCGTTGGATAGAAAAACTGGTCATCTCTATCTAACAGGAGATAAAGGCTGTCCATATACTCGCCCATTGAGCCTTCCGGAGATGGGATAACAGAAGTACTCCAACCCATAACGTGGTCACCGGAAAAAAGGCTCTTCTCTTCTTTCAGTCCGAAACATAGATGATTGGCAATATGGCCTGGAGTGTGGATAGCTTCCAGAGTCCAAGTTCCACCTTTAATGAGGTCACCATGCCCAACCTCTACATCAGGGTTAAATGCCATATCACCCGGCTCATCTTGTTGATGTTCACTTTCATCATCACTGGGAAATGCCATACTCTGTTTGAGTTCTTCTAGCTCCTCTGGCGTCGGAAAAAGTAGGTCCCAAGTCGTTGGTTTAGAACGAAAGATTTCCTCTTTCGGAAGAACAGGATGGCGACCAAACCCATAGATCGGAGCACCAGATGCAGTCTGTAGCGCACGGCTTGCTGGGGAGTGGTCCTTATGTGTATGAGTAACAACAATATGAGAGATTTCTTCTCCAGGTATAGCTGCAAGTATCGCAGCTATATGCTCATCGTTCTCTGGGCCTGGGTCGATAACTGCAACCTGTCCTCTCCCAACGATGTAGGTTCCTGTCCCAGTAAAGGTGAATCGACCAGGATTGTTTGCGACTACACGTCGAATCGATGGAGACAACTCAACGGCGGTTCCATAAGCCGGATCTATATCGGTTACATACGGGATTGGCACGCTTAGCTACTTTCAAATGCGGTTGTAGCAGAGAGGTAAGAAGGTTTTTCTCCTCCTCCATGGATGACAATATTTGTTCCGGTCATCCAATTGGAAGCTTCAGAAGCTATAAAAATGCATGCATTAGCGACATCTTCTGGGTCCCCTAGTCGCCCCATTGGTATAGTCTCAGCGATTTGAGAGACGCTTTCATCATCCCCGTAAAAGGCCCGACTATCCTCTGTAAGAATTAGGCCTGCAGTAACAGCAACGACTCGAATTTTGGGCCCCCACTCGAGGGCGAGTGTTTCTGTAGCGTTGAGAATGCCAGCTTTGGCAGCGCCATATGCAACTCCCATAGGGTTAGCTCGCATTCCACTAACACTGGCAATGTTTATAATCAATCCACCTTTTTCATTATTGACCATCACATTCTTTGCCATTTGTGCAAACCCCAATGGGGCGATGAGATTCAGGTCAATGACACTTCTAGTAAATCGCTCAGAAGCTGAACTTGAATCAGCAGGAGGTGCTCCTCCAGCATTGTTCACGAGTACATCTAATCGCCCATAAGTTGTCACACAGTAATCGATTAATGCCTTAACCTGAGAACTTTCTCTTACATCGCACTCGAAGAAATCAGCATTGTTCTCTCCAGTTCGGATTATCTCCTGAGGTTTATTGCGAGCACAAATAATGACTTTGGCTTTCTCTTTCAGAAAACTTTGCGCTATTTCTTTCCCTATTCCCTTGGTCCCGCCAGTAATGATGACGACCTTATCTGCAATACCACTGTCATGATTTGCCATATGGCCCCTTACTTAATGAAATATTAAAAATGTTTGCTTTCCTTATTGTGGCAGATCAAGGGAAGAATTGAGATAACCTTTTTAGTTATCTGGTAAATATACACTTTCCGTAATCAATGGGAGAAGCGATGGCTGACAAAGTCATAACCGAAGAGGATTTTATAGCTGAGCTGAAAAGTGGTATGACTATTGGCGTCGGCGGCTGGGGATCGCGTCGCAAACCCATGTCGCTGATTATGGCAATCATTCGTGCTGGCATACAGGATTTGACCATTGTGAGCTATGGCGGACCCGAAATTGGCTTGCTTTCTGCCACAGGGCAACTAAAGAAAGCTATTTATGGATTTGTCTCGTTAGATTCCATCCCTTTAGAACCCCATTTCAGGCTTGCGAGACAAACAGGAAAGATAGAAGCTACAGAATTTGATGAAGGGGCTTTCTACCTTGGGTTAATGGCGGCAGCGCATCGCGTTCCTTTCTATCCGACGAGAGCAGGTTTAGGGTCTGACATGTTAGAAATGAACCCAGAACTGAAATTAGTCGAATCTCCGTATCCCGATGACTCCGGAGAACACGAAGAGCTTGTAGCAATCCCAGCCTTTGATATTGATGTGTCACTCATCCATATGAACCGAGCAGATCAAGGTGGAAATGGGCAATTTCTTGGCCCAGACCTATTTTTCGATGATCTTTTCGCCATGGCAGCAAAGAAGACCTACATGAGCTGTGAGAAAATAGTAGCTACAGAGAACCTGCTAGACGAAGGAAGTGTCCATACTCTTCGAATTCCCCGAATTTTTGTCAATGGAGTTATTGAGGCTCCGCGTGGAGCCCACTTTACTGAATGCCCTCCAGATTATGGCAGAGATGAAGATTTCCAAAAACTTTACGCAGCTACTGCGAAGGACCCTGACCTTTGGGAAAGTTTCAAGTCCAGATATTTAGAGGTCGATTCCCATCAAGAATATTTAAGAATGGTCGATTCACGGGAGGATGGAACATGAGGCGCTCCGATATCTGTATTGCTGCAATAGCCGAGTGCTTCAGAGGGGAGAGCGACATCCTTTGCAATCCGATAGGGATTAGCCCAATTATCGGTGGTCGTTTAGCGAAAGCTACGTTTGCCCCAGATGTGGTAATGACCGATGCTGTATCAGTATTGGCGGCAAACACGCTACCAATTGGGAATCAGGACGCTCCAAGGGTCATTGAGTCTTACGCTCCATATCGAACAATTTTTGACATTTTGTGGTCTGGCCGTCGCCACGTGATGATGGGGGCAACACAAATAGACCAATATGGAAATCAGAATATCGCCGCGATTGGAAATTTCCAAAGACCAAAGGCACAACTACTAGGATTAAGAGGGGCCCCTGGAAACCTTATAAATCACCGCACCAGTTATTGGGTGCCAAACCACACCAAAAGAAGCTTTGTCTCCAACGTTGATGTTGTTTCCGGTCCAGGTTATGACCGGATGGGTGAAATTGGGCGACCTAGCAACAGATACCATGATTTGTATCGTGTCGTCTCCAATCTCGGCGTTTTTGACTTTGATACTCCCGATAATAGGATGCGTCTTCGGTCAATACATCCCGGTGTTGAGGTCAGTGAGATTATTGAAAATACAGATTTTGAAATTGTTATTCCTGAAAATCTAGAACTAAGTAGACTCCCTTCAGAAGCTGAACTGGAAATCATTAATGTCATTGATCCGACGGAACTAAGGTATTCCGAGGTTCAGGATGCATGACTTTCACCCAAACCTCCGAACCCCAATCTGTGAAAAGTTAGGGATCAGATACCCAATTATTCAAACAGGAATGGGCTGGGTATCGACATCTCACATGACAGCCGCTACCAGCGCAACGGGAGCTATCGGATTCTTAGCAACAGCGACACAAACATTTTCTGAAATGAAAGCATCAGTTAGAGAGATCCAAGAGTTAACAGATAACCCATTTGGCATTAATGTCCGAACTGATTCTCCGGATATTGAAGAGCGGCTTGACTGGGCGATTGAAGCAGGAATCAAAGTAGTTTCATTTGCTCAGGCTCCGAAACCAGAAATGGTCAAAAAGCTCTCAGATAGTGGAATTGTAACGATTCCAACCATTGCTGCAAAGAGACATGCAGAGAAAGTTGCTGAGTGGGGGGTTGACGCTGTGATCGCTCAAGGGAAAGAAGGTGGAGGTCACACTGGCGAAGTCCCAACAGCGGTTCTAATTCCACAGGTCACTAAAGCCGTCGACATACCGGTATTTGCCGCCGGTGGGATAACGGACGGACGTGGACTAGTTGCCGCACTAGCTTGGGGGGCGCAGGGGATAGCTATGGGAACTAGATTCTTGCTCTCTGATGAAAGTGGTGTCCCTACTGAAATTAAACAAGCATATTTTGAAGCGATCGTTACCGATACAGTCCGAACCCAATCAATTGATGGCGTACCCCAGAGAGTTATTAACTCAGAAATGGTGAGAAACTTAGAAAGAAATCGTTTTCTAAAATTTCCGAGAGCTGTCACAAGCGCTTTGAAATTTCGGCAAGCGACCAATACATCTTTTTCAGATTTATTCAAAGAAGCTATCGCTATGAAAAAGAATCAGAGTATGACTTGGGCTCAAGTGGCTTTAGCTGCGAATGCTCCTATGTTAACGAAAGCAACCATGGTAGATGGAAATTACGAAATTGGGATAATGCCAACTGGGGTAGGTCTAGGGGTCATCGAATCTGCACCGACGGTTGCAGAAATTGTTGAAGAAATAATGACTGAAGCTTCTCAATGTCTACGAGATTTAACCGAAACAAAGGAAATGAACTAGGTAGCCGAATGGACTTAAATTTCACTACCGAAGAAAGATCTTTTCGTGATGAAATACGAACATGGTTAGAGGAAAATAAGCCACAAGAAAAATGGCTCCCAATGGATACAGAAATAGGGTTTGAGCAGCATAGGAGTTGGGAGCGTCACCTTTTCGATTCAAAATGGTCTGTTCCGAATTGGCCGAAAGAGTATGGCGGGCGAGAGTGCTCATTAATCGAATGGTTACTTTTTGAAGAGGAATACTACCTATCGGGTGCACCGGGGAGAGTCAATACAAATGGGATAACTCTACTTGGCCCCACTTTATTTGAGTGGGGTACGAAAGAACAGAAAGATCGCTTTCTCCCGCCAATGGCTGCAGGCGATGAGATTTGGGCTCAGGGTTGGTCTGAGCCCGATTCCGGTAGTGACTTAGCTAGCCTCAAAACTGTTGCCATCAGAGATGGTGACCATTATGTAATCAACGGTCAGAAAACATGGTGTTCGAGGGGGGCATGGGCGGACTGGATATTCTGTATCGTTAGAACCGACCCGGCAAGCAAACGCCATGCAGGACTGAGCTATCTCCTTATCCCCGGAGATACTCCGGGATTAACAAGGAGGCCTGTTTCTCGCTTAGATGGAGAACCTGCTTTCGCTGAACTTTTTTTCGATGATTGCAGAGTTCATTCAGAAAATCTCCTCGGAGATGAAGGTGCAGGCTGGAGCGTAGCTATGGCAACGGCAAGTAGCGAACGCGGTTTGAATTTACGCGCACCTGGAAGATTTCTTGCGGTAGCTAATCGGTTAGTGCATTTATATAAGGAAACGCTAGAGCGAAATTCCCAACTGCCAGTGGCTATACGTGATGAGGTAATTGATGCTTATGTCAATGCCCAAGCCTACCGTTGGCAGGTTTTCCAGAAGGCGACATTGTTAATGGAAGGGGGAACGTTGGGTGCAGAAGCAAGTTATATGAAGTTATTCTGGTCCGAGCTTGATATCGACATTCATGCTTCAGCGCTCCGCATGCTTTTCGAACGTGGCGAATTAGTTGAAGGGGCACCTGATGTTCAAGATAGCGGAAGTTGGATGTCGGGATACTTGTTTGCCCTCGCCGGTCCTATATATGCAGGTACAAATGAGATCCAAAGAAATATTGTTGCAGAACGTGTTCTTGGTTTACCTAGGAAATAACTATGAAGACTGGAACATACTTAGGAGGAATAACAATACTTATGGGAGGCCCTAGATGAGATTTTGCTTTAATGATGAGCAGATTTTTTTCGCGAAGGCAGTTCGAGAGATGCTCATCAAAGAATGCACCCCAGAGGACATTAATAATCTTAGTTCGTCTCATTCGACCAATATGTCTAGCCTATGGGAGTCATTTGCATCAATGGGAGTTCTAGGAATGGCAGCTCCGACAGCTTTAGGCGGCTTAGAACTATCAGATATAGATTTCGTCCTCATTATGGAAGAGCTTGGTAGAGCTGCTTGTCCTGAACCATTGATGGAGCATGCTGTTCTTTCTGTTCCTTTACTTGCAGAATGCAATACCGGAAACAAATATTCAAATATTCTCGAATCTGCCATTTCTGGCGAAAGTCGTCTATCTGTTGCCCTTGAAGGTCAATATGTTATAGGTGCTGATTCAGCTACCCACCTTCTCTTGTTTCACGATGGCGGTTTATATCTGGTAGAGCAAGAGTCAGTTGAACTTCAACATCAAGCATCGGTGGATCAGACTCGACGCCTCTTTTCTATCAAATGGGACCCAACCGCAAAGGCGGTAATCGAAGGTAACCCTGAGAAGGTCAATGCGTTATTGAAGAAGACCCAGTTGCGAGCAGAAGTCGCTACCGCATCACAATGTATAGGCGTAGCAGGGCGGTTATTGGAAATGACTGTTCAATACGTTCAAGAGCGTAACCAATTTGGAAAACCAGTTGGAGTAAACCAAGCGATCAAACATCACCTTGCAGATACCGGAAAGGCAATTGAATTTGCGCGACCCATGGTGCAGAGAGCAGCCTGGTGCCTCAGCAATGGAGACCTAGAAACGGACCTTGCGGTCCATGCAGGCAAGTTACTTGCATCTCGTTCCGTTGAGCTAGCAAGTCAAACATCCTTACAGTGTCATGGCGCTATTGCTTACACTTTGGAATACGATCTGCAAATATGGCTGAAAAAAGGGTTGACGCTTTCCTCTTCATGGGGAGACATGTACAGGCAAAGAGAAAAAATAGCAGACTGTTTAGGCCTTTAAAGCTGACCAAACCATCAGGATCCCATACAATCCAAGAGGTGAGTACAAACTCATGAAGAGCTAGTAGAAGTTCTTTAGCGATGGAGGAAGTATGGATGAAAAGGTCCTTTATGCTGCGAGTGAATTGCGAAAAGCAATCCATACCTTGGCACAAAAAACTACAGAAGTTGACCTGACCTCAGAGCAACTCCTCGAAGCAGCAAAGCTTGTCCAATCAGCCAGTGAGAGATTGCAAGGCGATCAACTTCCTCGTTGGTGGGAAGAAAATAATGAGACTGGGGGGCAAACCTCGAGAAGTTATCGGAATAGGTCATTGTTTCAAGGAGAACTTCACCCGTTCTCTCCGACCTTGCACTGGGATTTATACACTGGGCCAGATGGAGAGTCTGGGTATCTAATTGAAACGACCTTGTCTTCACTATTTGAAGGTCCACCAAGCTCAGTTCATGGCGGGTATATAGATGGACTCTATGACGAGTTGCTGGGAGCCGTCCAAAATTTAGCTCAAGGAGAAACAGGCTATACGGCAAAATTGACCATTCGATATAGGTCATTCACTCCCACAAATACGAAATTGGTATTTAAAGGGTGGATTGCTCAAAATAATGGCAGAAGGATTAGTGTTCGCGCCACCTGCTATGACGGCACGCGCTTATGTTCGGAAGCGGAAGCTCTTTTTTTGCGTCTCGACCGACAGAGTGAACGATAATCATGGCAAACATATTATTTGTGTGCACGGGGAACGCAGCACGTTCAGTTATGGCGGTGACTATGATGCGAAGTTCCAAATTAAGTTCAGAGATACGTGGAGCAGGGACTTTGTCTATCCCCGGCTTGCCCATGAGTCAACGAACCAGAGAAGCACTATCGAAGATGGACCTTTCAGATCCTGCTCATCGCAGCAATCAATTAGAAAACGAAGACTGTGACTGGGCTGATCTCATAGTTGTATTTGAGTCTGAGCACGTCCAATACATCCGACGCAATCACCCAGAAGCTAGTAGTATCACTGGAACTCTTCCACGAATAGCAAGACACCTCAAAGCTTCAGAGAAAAATCTTTCCTCGAGAGTCGCAGGATTAAATTTAGATGAAGTTACAATCGAGCCGTGGGAAGAGGTAGAGGACCCAGCAGGTGGAAACCAGGATATCTTTGACTCATGTGCTGGAGAGATAAGTGATTACATTTCTACACTTACGGAGAACCTGAATGGATTATGAAATTCCGGGTTCACTTATAGCAATCCGTCAACGTGCCATAGAACGACCGCGCTTTCGAGGAGTGCTCCACTCTTGGTGTTTTTTTCTGTCATTGCCAATAGCGGTCCTACTCATTTCCACTGCTCCTTCAACTCGGTCAGCATTCGCTGCGTTTTGCTTTTCTTTTGGCGTCTCTGTGATGTTAGGGATAAGTGCACTATTCCACAGAACAGATTTTAATGACCGCCAATGGTTGAGATTTCGACGGTTAGACCATATCGGCATCTATTTCTGTATTGCTGGCGGTTATACGCCTATAGGAATGCTTGTCGTAGATGGGTGGCTTCAAAAGACCCTATTGATATCTGCGTGGGCTGGGGTTGCGTTAGGGGCGTTATTGCGGTTTTTGCCCTTCGAACCTCCTTATGGGCTAATGAACGCACTCTTCCTCACCTTAGGGTGGGTATCAGTTCTAGCATTACCGAAGCTATGGGATACTCTTGATTTCCATTGGATGGTCCTTTTAGGGATTGGTGGCCTTCTTTACACCTTTGGTGCTTTCATCGTCGGGCTAAGAAAGCCGGACCCTTGGCCTTTAACCTTTGGATATCACGAAATATGGCACCTGATGGTCGTCGCAGCAGCAACACTTCATTATGTAGTCATGGCATTCGGGGTGCTACCGTTAGGTGGGTAATTTAAGGCCCACCCCATAAGAGTAAGAAACATGATGAATAATTCGGTTCCCAGATATCTAAATTTTCTCGAAAGCGCCTGTCGATGACCGTCGGCCCACATCCGAAACCATGGCCTGTTGATTCTCGGCTCGATCCAGAGCTTCTCTTGAATGGGGATACCAGAAACGTCGTGGATCGATATAGGTACTGGAAACGCGAGGCGATAGTTGCCGACTTAGACGGCTTAAGGTACCCATTTCATGTCGCCATAGAAAATTGGGAGCATGACTTTAACATAGGAACAGTTGTCAGAAATGCGAATGCTTTTATGGCAAAAGCTGTGCACATTGTCGGTAAACGCCGTTGGAATCGACGAGGGGCGATGGTGACAGATAGGTATCAACATGTCCACCACCACAAGACAGCAGAAGATTTCGCAACATGGGCAGAAAGTGAGAACTTATCCATACTCGGGGTAGACAATATTGAGAATGCAGTTCCGATCGAAACGACGACACTTCCAGAACATTCTGTTCTTGTTTTCGGCCAAGAAGGCCCAGGGCTCAGTAAGGAAATGATTAGTGCATGCGAAATGATATTGGAAATAACACAATATGGATCTACGCGGTCAATCAATGCTGGAGTAGCTAGCGGTATAGCTATGTACGAATGGCTATCTCAGAACGGGCCAAAAACATTCTGAAAGCTTCCTCTACTCAAATGGTGGGAATGCGCCTTCCGTGTAGGCGTGATCTTCTTTTTTCTCGTTTATCCGCCACCCCTCATCAGTTCTTACGCATGTGTCGTTATACCATCCACCAACCACGAATATATGCAATTGCTCTCCAGCAGGGTCGTAGATTCCTGATTCATTGACAGGTACACCCATCGGGTTGTAGAAGATCGTTCGACATTTGGCAATATCGCCATCAATATCCACTAATGACTTTCCCACCATATGCTGGGTCATCGGGAAAATAGCCAAATTCTCCCGAAGCCACTCTTTGATAGCTGGGTAATCTCCTTTGCCTGCAGGGCCACCCGAACTTTCATAATCCAAATGGGCATCTTCAGTAAAAACAGTGTCTAGTAGATCCCAATTTTTTGTATCGATAGCTTCGACGTATCTTGCCATTAACTGTTCCAACTCAAGGCGGTCACTTATTTCAGATATATCCATATTCGGTTCCTAGACGATTCGACTATCTCGATCTCCCCAGTACTCATCACGGAGAAGTCGTTTGTACAATTTTCCAGTTGGGTGCCGCGGTAGTTCGTCCCGGAAGTCGATACTTCTGGGGCATTTAACTTTTGCAAGCTGGTCATGGCAAAACGCTAAGAGCTCTCGTTCGACATCGTCCCCTTCTATCGAAGGGTCAATCAACTGCACTACCGCCTTGACCTCTTCACCGAGATCATCATTAGGTACTCCAAAGACAGCTACATCTAGAACCTTAGGGTGCATCGTAAGCACATTCTCTGCTTCTTGCGGATAAATGTTAACTCCGCCGGAGATAATCATGAATGCCTTACGATCCGTGAGATAAAGGTAGCCTTCTTCGTCGATTCGTCCGATATCACCTAGAGTCGACCATCCATTTTCAAGTCGTGCCCCTTTCGTTTTCTCAGGGTCATTGTGATATTCAAAAGTGGAGTCGCTTTCAAAATAAATCGCTCCGACTTCCCCAACTGGCAATTCCTCTCCATCGTCATCAACAATGTGCAGAATGCCTTGAATTGCACTTCCAACGGTTCCTTCGTGTTCAAGCCACTGTTGGCTATTGCAATAGCAGAAACCATTTCCTTCAGTTCCCGCATAGTACTCATGGATAATCGGACCCCACCACTCGATCATCTGTTTCTTTACTGGTATTGGGCACGGAGCTGCAGCATGAACAACAGTTTCGAGAGAGGACACATCAGCTTGATCACGGACGGATTGTTCAAGTTTTAAAAGTCGAACAAACATCGTCGGGACTACCTGAATAATAGATATCTTGTATTCCTCTATACATCCCAACATATCCTCAGGACTGAATCTTGGCATTACAACAACTGTGCCACCAATTTTATGTATAGCCCTACAGAACCGAAGTGGGGCAGCGTGATAGAGAGGGGCGGGGGAAAGGTACTGTGATTTATCACTTGCACCGAATAACCCTCCAATGAGAGCAGTCACACCATCCGTCTCTCCCAACGGAGTACCCGGAAGGGGAACCTTAACTCCCTTCGGGCGGCCAGTTGTCCCAGAAGAATAAAGCATATCAGCGCCTTCAATTCTCGGACCCACTGGGTTGAGAGGTTGCTGCTCTATGAGGCCTTCTATGGCATCAAACCCTTCGATGGTTCCACCTACACTTAATCGGAGTGAAACGTCGGGTATTTTTGAAGCGATATCCTGCGCTTCTACCCCTTTGTATGGGGAGGTAATGAAAGCCTGCGCTCCGCAATCCTTGATTATGTATTCAATTTCCGGAGCGGTTAAGCGAGAGCTGATAGCGGTATAGTACAAACCGGCATAGTGGGCACCCCAGCATATTGGCAAGAATTCAAGCCGATTCTCAAGGCACAAAGCAATATGGTCTCCAGGTTTAAATCCGGCATTCTGTAGGAGATTAGCTACTTTTTCTGCGTACGAATCGAGCTCTTCGTAAGTCATACTTTCGCCAGTGTCTGACATTATGAGAGCTAGTCTATTTGGATCACTTTTCGCAAAAATGCCCGGATACATAACTTTCCTTAATTAAATCTTCTGGTGTCTTTCAAAGTAATTACCAACATACCTCTAACATCTAGTCCAGCCCAATTAGATCTATTAGATAGTGAAAGATTGTGGCCAATCATCTGGCCGGATAAGCGCATCTGAACCACCATCAACGACAACCACTGAGCCACACATAAAGTCTGCTGCATCAGATAACATCATCTCGATCCATTCGGCGATGATTTCGGGGGACCCAAAATCCCCAACAGGTACTGGCAACGTCCGTATAGCATCACCGAACTCTTCATCGTCAAGGCCTCCCTGTAGAAGTGGGGTGAGTATCGCACCAGGGGCGATAGCGTTCAATCTGATTCCAGAACCCGCCCATTCTGCTGTAGGGGCAGTTCGACGGACGAAACGAGCTACCGCTGTTTTTGAAGCGGCATATGCTACAGCCATTGCAGCCATCCCAGAATAGTCTTCGAGAATTGCTTGGATTTTCTCCTCATGAAATTCGAGACAGGCATCTATGAGCACCTCAGGGACATTTGGAGTAATCGTCGTTGAGTTAGAAGAAACAGCTACTACTTTTGCATTACTTTTTGAAGATAGTAATCCTTCTCGTAATCCGGTTAGGAGCTGGACGGTTCCTAGCCAGTTGATTGAAATCATTTTTGCCGGATCGCATGGTGGCCCAACGCCTGCAGAGGTCACAACACCGTCCAAAACTCCGTTGGCTTGATCAAGGGTTTCTGCTATAGCTTGACTTCTTCCTTCTCGATTGCTCAAATCTGCTATAACTTCGGCATCTTTAAGGTCGATTCCAATGACGGTGGCGCCTTTAAGCTCTAAAGATTGGCGCAAAGATAAACCGATGCCAGATGCACTACCTGTAATGGCGATAGTCTTTTCTCTGTCGAATTGCATATCAAAGTTTTAGACTATGTATCCCAGAATAAACAATCTCGGGGGTGAGTAATTTTGTCAGAAGTAGGCCAAACTAGAAAAGTGCCCCAACATGACATGCCGGAATCTCCTTCAGAAGACCCAAGTGGTCTAATTCCCCAAAGAGGGGATAAAAACCTATGGGAAGCATTGGTTCCTGTCCTTGTGTTCATCGTGGTTAATCGTTTCGTCAGCTTGCTGTGGGCGATTGTCGCAGCAACAGTTTGGTCGCTGAAAGTCACATTTCAGAGATTAAGGCGAGGGCACCCTGTCGGTCGGTTTTTGCCCATAGTGACCGTAGGCATAATCGCAAGGGGAGTCGTGGGGATTATCACAGATAGCGAAGCGGTGTATTTTGGGATTGGTATAGGGATAAAGGCCTCAGTCGGCTTAGTGCTTATTATTTCCGTTTTTCTAAAAAGAAACCTTTTAGCAATATATGCACCGCTACTTCTGGGTTTCCCCGAAAGAATCACATCTGAAATGGCCTACAGAAAAGCTATGAACCATATAGCAATCTTCATAGCATTTGCTCAATTTGCCAGCTCCGTATTTGACATATGGCTCTTTAACAATGCGTCAGTTGATGGATACTTAATCATCAGGTTTTTTGTAAATTGGCCATTCACCACAATCGTGATACTTGGATCTTTCTTCTATCTCAACCGCAGGCTTAATGTGATCCAGGGCTTTCCAGGTATCGCTAAGCTAATGGAGGAAAAATTTGCGACAAAAGATCCAGATGAAGAGCATAGATGAAGAGTCAAGAGCAATTGAAAGCGATATGTTCTGATTTGAACAATAGGAGGATTTGAATATGGCTGCGAATGACCTAAACGGATTCGGGATTCTGGTCACTGGGGGTGGAACAGGAATAGGCAAAGCCTGTGCTACTTCATTAGTCCTCAACGGTGCTTTAGTGACCATCTGCGGAAGGACCGAAAAACGACTTCAGGAAACCCAAGAGGAAATTGCGCAAAATTTTGGTGGACACGAGAATATCCAGTATCGGGTGTGCGATGTGACGCAAGAAGATCAAGTAGAGGAAGCAATGGATGCCGCTTCACGCTTTGGAGATGGCCTTAAAGGGGTAGTCGCCAATGCGGGGGGAGGCGGAGCCTTAGCCCCATACCATCTGCAAAATCTTGAAGAATTTACTAGGGTGCTTCACCTGAATGTTTTAGGGACGATGCTCTGTGTCAAGCATTCAGTTCCGCACATGAAAAAATCTGGCGGTGGATCATTCGTGGGGATGTCCTCAATAGCTGGACATTTGACCCATCTTTGGTTCGGGGCGTATCCGGTAGCAAAAGCTGGGATTGAAGCAATGATCATGAATGCTGCCGATGAATTTGGCCCATCTAACATCCGATTTAATGCGGTGCGACCTGGTTTCATAGCAACTGAAATAATGGAAGGGGTACCTCGGGAAAGCAACACTTTCAAATCGTATATAGACAACACTCCTTTGGGAGATGTCGGGAAACCTGAAGACGTCGCTTCTTTAGTGAAGTTTTTAATCAGCTCTGATTCACGCTGGATTACAGGTCAATGTATCAACATTGATGGTGGACACTCGTTACGTCGAGGTCCGGAATTTACTGAATTTCTTGGCGGCCTAACCGAAGAGGACCTACTAGGGCACAAGGGTTACTAGCCATATAAGCTTGTTGTTCTCCTAGATTGGGCCAGCAATCAAATTTCTTTTTCAAGCTCCATAAGACATGAAGCCATCCCATAAACAAAAGAATTTGGCATTTCAACAGGTTCAGAAAGCAACTTAATGCTAGCTATTCTCTCTAGGAAGGTCCTGAGAAAGATTCTTATTTCTAGACGTGCCAACGCTGCCCCTAAACAAAAATGAGTTCCAAACCCGAACGCAATATGATGGTTCGGACTTCTGGTGATATCGAGCTTTTCTGGATTGACAAAATGTGACGGGTCGCGGTTCGCTGATGAGTACATAAGAACAACTTGTTGCCCTTTTCGGATCATTTCACCACCGATTTCGTAATCTTCCGTAGCAACGCGGCACATGTTATGAATCGGGGTCACAAACCGAATAAACTCCTCAACAGCTATATCCAGGTCAGCTCCATCTTTCAAGAGTTCCCATTGTTCAGGGGTTTTCGATAACTCCACTAGGCTTCGGGCGATCACTGTTCTCGTTGTCTCCGCGCCGCCATCGAGCAAGAGTAAGCAGTCGCTAACAATCTGATCAATTCCAAAGTCTGTTTGATTTTTTAGCCCGTTACTTTCAGCATCTATCCATGCGCTCATAATGTCATTACTGGGAGATTCGCGTTTTTGCTCATATAAATCCATGCAAGCTTGGACGAATTCAAACACAGCGGTTGTTCCAGCTTCATTTGCATATCTTGGCCCGCCACCAAGTGCGATTGTTTGCTCTGACCACCGTTGAAGTGCCGGCCAAAGTTCATCTGGGAATCCTAGCAGATGGCCGATCATCATAGCCGGTAGTGGGGCAGCCAACTCTCCAACAATGTCAACAGGTCGATCTTCTGCCGTTGCATCATCCACGAGCCTGGCTACAGCCCCTTCTAT
>PVBE012217890.1_pt1 | contig 19420 bp, 11 predicted proteins | sample 1631181 | NCBI WGS metagenome assembly PVBE01 (sample SAMN08397723, study PRJNA350692) | Marine metagenome, whole genome shotgun sequencing project. | isolation source: water | place: Pacific Ocean | collected 2012-04 | reverse complement strand
GGGCGAGGGCGAGGGCGAGGCCCCCGATCCGCCACCGCCGTGCGTGTGCGAGCGTGATAACGCAGTCGCCGCCTGCGTCGCGGGACGGTGCGTGACCCTGGATTGCGACGACGGCTGGTACGACGACGACGACATCCCCGACAACGGCTGCGAGACCCCACGCCCGGAAGGGGGCCTGGTGCTGCGGGTGGAGGCGGACGGCGTCGACGTCCCCCAGCGCCAGGTCGACCGTGCGTACGCCACGGCCGCGGCGGCGCTGTCCGTGGCCCGGGCGGGCGACGTGGTCGAGCTGGGGCGGGGCACCTTCGCCGGGCCCGTCGTCGTCGCGCGACCCTTCGTCACGGTCCGGGGCGTGGGGCGGCGGACCGTCATCACTGCGGCGCCCGGAGACCAGACGCCACCCGTGACTCTGGCCGCGGATCACGCGCAGGTCCGGTCGCTGGCCGTGGACGCTACGGGCGCGTGGGGTGGCGTGACGATCGCGGGCTGCGCGTTCGGTTGCGCCGTGCAGGACGTCGAGATCACGGGCGCGCGCCGGGACGGCGTGACGACCCAGGACACCTTCGGGGTGGAGGTCATCGGCAACGTCGGCGTGCGAATCCGCGACATCCGCGTCGAGGGTCTGGTGGGCGGGGACTCCTGCGGCCAGCAGGGCGCGGCGGCGGTGGGGATTCGGATGTTCGACGTCGAGGAGGCCGTCATCAGCGGCGGCGAGCTCGGTCCCTACACGGGCGGATCCATCGCCAACTGCCACCGGTACTACGGTCGGGGAATGGGTGGGGATGCCATCGGGATACGGATGATCCGAGTGGCGGAGTCGGTGGTGGCCGGTGTGCTCTTCACCGAACTCGTGGGCCGGGACCGCTCGGCATCGGGCGTGCGTCGAAGGGGGCTGGCCCTCGGGGTTCGCCTGTCCCGCAGCGTCGGAAACCTGCTGGCGGACAACGTCGTCGAGGGGTTCGGCGTCCCCGGGGACACCCGCCCTTGGTACGGCTTCTGGATCGATCCCGACGCGCACGCCAACGAGATCACGACATCGAACATCGTCGCAGGCGAGCCCGTCGTCTACGTCTGGGGCGCCCGGGGCGGGGAGGTCTCTGGCTACGCCTTCGACGCGCCGGCCAACACGACGAACCTGGGCAGGATCGTGGTGGTCGACGCCAGCGACGTCGTCGTCCGTGACAACCGGATCGAGGGGTATCGAGGGGCCGAAGGACACAGCGGCTACCAGTCGGATCGTGGGTGGCACGCAGGGGTGACCGGCCACCGGGCCGTGGCCATCGCCGTGATCAACTCGCGGGATGTCACGGTCCGGGACAACGAGGTGACCAACATCCGGGGCGGCGAGGGCGGGGGCTCGAGCGGCGCCGGCGGGCGGGGCGGCGAGACTGTCGGCGTGCGCTTCGACGGGTGCCGCGACTGCGTGGTCGAGGGCGGCTCGATGTTCGACGCCCAGGGTGGGCCGGCCGGGCTCGTCTCCGAGGATCGACTCCCCGGTGGCGACGTCATCGCCGTCGACATCGTCCAAAGCCCCGGCGCCGTGGTCCGGGGCGCCGTCGCCTTCCGGCTTGAAGGCGGGCCGGGCGGCTGGTTCCGGGGCCAACAGTACTCGGCGGGGGGGCGCGCGCTCGGCGTGCGCGTCCGAGACTCCCTGGGGGTCCGCATCGACTCCGTGGATCTGCGAGCCTTGCTGGGTGGTGCCGGAGTGCGACTGGGCGACGTCCTTGGGGTTGAATCCCGTGATTCGGACGACCTGTCCGTCGCTCACCTGCTCGTCCGGGATCTGGAGGGCCACCGCGCCACCGGCTTCGACCTGTCCGGGCGCGACGTGCGTCTGTCCCTGACCACCGTCGACCGCCTCACCGCCCACGCCGACGACGGGGCGGCCAGCTACGCCGTGCGTGTGCGGGGCGAACGAGACGATCTCCTCGTCACGAGCTCGATCCTGACCGGCTGGAGCGACCACGGGGTGGTGGCCGACCACCTGACGTCGGACGTCCACGTGGAGTACAGCGATCTCTGGCCTGCCGACGCCGCCGTGGGACCCCCGGCGCCTGCCCCCCTCGTTCGGTCAGTCCCCGGTGCCGGGTTCATCCAAGCCGACCCGCTGTTCCAGGATCGGCAGAGCTACGCCTTGGCCGTCGAGTCCCCCTGCGTCGACGCCGGAGACCCTGACCTCTGCGTGGACGAACCCCTGTCCGACCCAGGGGACGGCGAGGGAGGCCGGTGCCTGACCGACATGGGTCACAACGGCGCTACGGCGGCCGCTCTAGGGCTCTAGTACCGCCGGCGTGGCCGGGGCGGCTCACTCGGCTGAGTCGTCCCAGCAGCCGTACGAATAGGTCGTTCGGAACTCCACGACGCCATCGTCGCCGGTGTCCTGCGCCTCCTCCACCAGCCGGCCGTCGTCGTCGTAGGTGTACGCCCGCCGCCATTGCACGATCCCGTTGGCATGCATGTCGTGGGAGAGGGAGGCCAGCCGGCCGTCACGCTGGAGGTAGATGTTGCGGTAGTAGATCTCGCCTGCGTCCACCCGCGTGAGCCAGACGTAGTCCTCGACCACCGTGCGGCCTTCGTCCAAGTGGACGTAGGCATATCGTGCGTCGACGACGCCATCGGCGCCCAGATCCCGCTCCTGGCTGCGTTTCGTGCCGTCGAAGTTGTAGGTGTAGCGCACCATCAGATCCGACTGGTCGTCCAGTCCATCGGCGCCCATGTCTATCTGGCCGGTGAGCGGACGCCCGTCGGGGTCGGACTCCCAGCGCTCCGCCACGTCCACAGCCCCGTCGTCGTCGAGGTCGTACTCCACCCAGGCCAAGTGACCGCGCACGTCGTAGCCACGGGTGGTCCGGCGACCCGGCTGTCCGTCCGCCCGCGCTCCCTGCTCGGAGACCAGCAGACAGTCCTCGTACCGATACACGGTCTGCCGCTCGATGATGCCGTCGGCGCCCTCATCGTACAGAGCGAGGCAGGGGCCCTGCTCGCGGCAGGCGGGGGTCGCCTCCACCGGCGCCAGGTGCTCCTCTTGCGGCGCTTCCGGGGATGGCCCCGCAAGCGAGCAGAGGTTGTCGACGCACGCGATGCCGGCACAGCAGTCGCGCCGCGCGTTGCAGCTCGCGCCTGCGCGCCCGCAGTCGTCGTTAGTCGCCGCGGCGGCGCCGCAGAGGCCGTCGAGGCACACGGACGAGGCGCAGTCGGCCCAGCTGTCGCACGACTCGCCGTCCGCAAGCTCCTGCCTCGGCAGCTCCGGGTCGCCCGGGCTGGTCGCCGGGCTTGCGTCCTGACACGACGCGGACGCCACCCCGGCCACGCAGAGCAGCGCCAGCAGCCGTAGTCGACCCCTCACTCGACGCACTCCCGGAACTCGGCGCAGTCGCTGTCATCACAATCCACGACGCCATCACCGTCGTTGTCCAGTCCGTCGATGCAGGTCACCGGGCGGGTGTCCGGGCCCTCCCCAAAGATGAAGGGATCGGTGTCGTCGCCGCAGTGGGGGGCCGAAGCGCACTCGACGTCCAGGCAGTCCACGTCGCCATCGTCGTCGTTGTCCTCCCCGTCGTCGCAGCTCGAAGGCTGGCCCCCTTCTCCGGCCCGTTCGTCCTCGGCCTGCCCTCCTCCGCTACCGCCGTGGTGGGTGCCATGACCGCGACAGTTCTCCGCGAACGCACACTCGTCGTCCTGGCAGTCGGAGTCCCCGTCACCGTCGGTGTCCACGCCGTCGGTGCAGGTCTCGGGCAGGTCCAGGCCGCCTTCGCCGGCGATCTCTCCGCAGCCGTGCAGGTGCTGTGCTCCCGAGCCGAGGCAGGGATCGGAGACCCGGAGGCCGGTGCAGGGCGCCGACGGACCGCAGTCCTCGTCCTCGCAGTCGATGAGCCCATCGGCGTCGTTGTCGTAGTTGTCCCGGCAATCGAGATCGTCCCCCTCGGGCCCGTCGAGGTCCTGGTGGCAGTGGCCTGCGGTGGCCGGATCCTCGCAGAACAGCTCCTCGTGGGGTGGTGGGAAGCAGCCGCCCAGCGCGCAGACAAACCCGTCCTCAGCGCGGCAGTCCGCATGGGTGATGCAGGTCTGGATGCATGGCTTGATGTCGAAGCCGGCCAGGTGGAGCGAGGAGGTGCCGCGGGGACAGCAGCCCGCGTGGTCCAACGTGTTGATCGAGCAGTAGCCCCCTGGAAACTGCAGGTGCTCGAGGTTGCGCAGGCACACCGCACCTGGCCCGCAGTCTGAGGCGGTCAGGCAGCGAGCGCCGATCTCCACGGTCGGGCAGTCGAGCTTTGGCGCCATGGGTTGCCGGGTGGCGCCCTCGGTGCAGACGCGCAGGGCGCAGGCAGCGCCTTCGCAGCAATCGCTATGCTCGACGCATGACTCGCCGGGGGTGCCGCAAGCGCCGTCCGAGACGAACCTGGCCGCCGGCAGACCGCACAGGCCCCGCAGGCAGAGCCCGGATCGACACTCCTGCCACTGAGCACAGGCGGCCCCGTCCTCGATGAGGCTCGCCGGTGCCTCGCCGGATGGCGCCTCGCACCCGGACGCCGCCAACCCCAACGCGCAGATCATGGGGAGCGCCACCCAGCCCATGCGGGGCTCGGACGCGATCGTCGGCGCCAGTGTCATCCGGGTTCAGGGTATCGGGGCCTTCGGGGCGATCCAAGCGACCGGTCTTGCGACTGCGGCTACGACCCCCCCCCGGGGAGGCGAGCGCTCGAATTGGAGCTTTCGCCGGTATATGATATCGGCGATTGGGAAAGGCTGGAGAGGAGGCGGACCATGAGAGTGCTGACCCTGGGGATTTCGCTGCTGGCCTTGGCGGCGTGCGACGATGATGCCTCGCCCGCGGACGACACCCCGCCCGAAGCTGGCACGGGCTGCGATCCGCTCGAGGCGGCTCGGCCCGTGACTCTGCGGCGGCTCAACCGCGACGAGTACAACAACACGGTCCGCGATCTGCTGGGCACCGAAGCTCGCCCGGCGGAGGACTTCCCCGACGACAACATCGGGTACGGCTTCGACAACATCGGCGATGTGCTGGCCGTGTCGCCGCTGCTGTTCGAGAAGTACGTGTTCACCGCCGAGACGCTGGTCGACCAGGCGCTGGCCTGGCCGCGGACGAATAACGCGGAGCGTTGGTTCGAGGCCGAACGGATTGGCCAGGCCGGCGAGGGGGAGCTGTACGGCGCTCGCGCGTGGGACCTGTGGGCTTCGGGGGTGCTCACGGCCAAGTTCGAGGCCCACGGCGAGGGCGACTACCGCGTGACCATCAAGGCGTTTGCCAAGCAGGCGGGGGACGAGGTGGCGAAGATGGCGGTGCTGATCAACTCGGCGGAGGCGCAGGTCTTCGAGGTGTCCGCCACCGAGGACGCGCCCGAGGACTACGTCGTCGAGGTGCCGCTGACGCCGGGCGAGTACACCCTGGGCCTCCGCCTCATGAACGAGTTCTACGATCCTGCCGTCCCCGACCCGGAGCAGCGAAAGCGACGGCTGATCATCGACAACATGAAGGTGGACGGCCCCTTGGAACCGTCGCCGTTGCCCGAACCCGAGTCCCGAAAGGCCCTGCTGACCTGCGAGCCTGCGGCCGATGACGGCGGCGCCTGCACTCGGGAGGTGCTCGAGGCCTTCGCCCGGCGGGCGTGGCGTGGGCCGGCGGAGGAGGAGCGTCTCGAGGCGCTGCTGGCTCTGGTGTCCGGGGTGGTGGAGCAGGGACAGGACTGGGAGACGGGGGTGGAGGCGGCGATGGTCGCGATTCTGCTGTCACCACGCTTTCTCGCCCGCTTCACGCCTGAGCCCGAGGAGGAGGGAGTCCGCTGGCTCGACGACCACGAGCTGGCGAGCCGCATCTCCTACTTCGTCTGGAGCTCGATGCCGGACGAGGCGCTGTTGGCCGACGCTGACAGCGGCAGCCTGCAGGATCCCGACGTGGTGGCCGCACACGTGCGCCGCATGCTCGACGACCCGCGTGCGAAGGGCTTCGTCGAGGGGTTCGCCGGCCAGTGGCTCAATATGCGAGCGATCGCCACCGTCGATCCCGACTACGAGCGTTTCCCCGACTTCGACGAAGAGCTGCGGGCGGCGATGCTGACCGAAATGGAGATGGTCTTCCGGGAGCTCCTCAACGGAGACCGGTCCCTGATCGACCTGGTCCAGACGGACTTCACCTACGTCAACGACCGTCTGGCCCGACACTATGGGCTCCCCGAGACCAACGAGCCGGGCTTCCGGCGGGTCAGCCTCGAGCCGGGTGGCCAGCGCTACGGCCTGCTCTCCATGGCCGGCTGGCTGTCGTCCACCAGCCACAGGATCCGCGCCTCTCCCGTGAGGCGGGGCAAGTGGGTCTTGTTGAGCCTGCTCTGCATCGTCACGCCGGAGCCACCGCCCGTCGAGCCGCCCCTCGAGGAGGAGGAGGTGGTGGGCGAGGTGACGGGGACGATGCGCGAGCGCTTCGAGGCCCACCGCAAGAGGCCCGAGTGCGCCACCTGCCACAAGCTGATCGATCCTATCGGGTTCGCCCTCGAGAACTACGACGCCATCGGGAAGTGGCAGGACGCGGACTCGGGCGGGACGATCGACCCGACGGGGACCATGCCGGACGGTCAGGAGTTCAGCGGCGGTGGTGAGATGGCCGCGATCCTGCGGGACGACGACAAGGTGCCCCGCTGCATCACCCAGCAGCTCCTCACCTACGCCCTCGGGCGAGGCACGGAGGCCTCTGACAATTGCACCATCGACCAGCTCACCGAGCAGTTCAACGAGGCCGACAACGTCCTGGAAGAGCTGATCGTGGCGATCGCAACGAGCGAGGCGTTCCGGGCCCGGGCGAGCTGGCCGGACGAGGAGGGCGGATCATGAGTCGTCGCCAATCACGAGGGCTCTCGAGGCGGACCTTCCTGCGTGGAGCGGGGGCGACGGTGGCCCTGCCGTGGCTTCCCTCGCTAGCGCCGCGATCGGCGTGGGCCCAGGACGCCGCGCCCCCGAAGCGGTTCCTGGCCTGGTTCGCACCCAACGGCATCTTCATGCCGAACTGGACCCCGGAGCAGGAGGGTCCCCTTCAGGCGACGCCCATCCTCGAGCCGCTGGCCGGCTTGCTGGACCAAGCGCTGATCCTGACCGGCATCGGCAACAAGCCCGGCATCCCCGATGGATCGGGCAACCACGCGGCGGGCACGGCGTCGTTCCTGACCGCCACGCACGTCAAGCGGACCGAGGGCGCGAACCTGCGCAACGCCAAGAGCGCAGACCAGCTCATCGCCGACAAGATCGGAGGGGACACCCGGTTCCCGTCCCTGCAGGTCGGCGTACAGGGGGGGAAGACCGCGGGTTCGTGCGACGCGGGCTACTCCTGCGCCTACAACCGCAACGTGTCCTGGTCGTCGCCCGCCACGCCGCTGCACAAGGAGATCAACCCGAAGACCCTGTTCGACCGGCTCTTCGGAGGAGATGACCCGACCGCGACCCTCGAGCAGATCGAGCGGCGGAAGGTGCTGCGTCTGTCCGTGCTGGACTTCGTCCGCGACGACATCGCCGGGTTGAAGACCAAGCTGGGCAGCGTCGACGGCCGCAAGCTCGACGAGTACCTAGCCGGACTGCGGGAGTTCGAGCGTCAGCTCGCCGCCAATGACGGCTCAGCGGAGTGCGCGGGGTTGCCGCGGCCCGGCGAGCCCGACGACCTCCGCCACCACGTCAAGCTCATGAGCGATCTGATCGCCGTGGCGCTGCGCTGCGACATGTCTCGCGTGGTGAGCTTCATGCTCGGAAATGGCGGTGGAAACCAGGTCTTCCCGTTCCTTGGGTTCAACGACGGCCACCATCTCGTGTCGCACCACATGGGCAACCCCGCGGTCCAGGCGAAGTACACGCAGATCTGCACGTGGCAGATGGAGGAGCTGGCCTACCTGCTCACCAAGCTGCAGTCGATCGAGGAGGCCGACGGCACCTCGTTGCTCGACAACACGCTCTGCTACTTCTCGTCGGACGTCGAGGACGGCAACACCCACAGCCACGTGAACCTGCCGATCATGCTCGTCGGGAAGCTGGGCGGCGCCGTAACGCCGGGCCGGCACGTGGTCTACCCAGACAAGCCGCCGCTGGCCAACCTGCTGCTAGGCCTCGTTCGCCTGTTCGGCGTGGACGCCGACGGGTTCGGCGACGACTCCACGGGGCCGCTTGAAGGGCTCGCCTGACCTGACGCGAGCCGGACCTACTCGTCGTCGGGGTCGCCGAGCTTCGGGTCGTTCAGGAACGCATCCTCCGACAGGGCGCCCAGGAAGGCGACCAGGTCGTCGAGGTTGTCCTCGGTGAAGCCCATGCTGTCCAGCGCGGCCGGCCCGAGCTCGGGGGCGAGGTTGGGGGCATCCTCCTCCACGCCCGTGTTGTAGTGCTCGACGACCTGGCGCAGGGTCTCGAAGCGGCCGTCGTGCATGTAGGGCCCGGACTGGGCGATGTTCCGTAGCGTCGGGGTCTTGTGCTTGCCGCGATCGGCCGGGTCCTCTGAGATCTTGGCGCGACCGGGGTCCTTCGGATCGGTCTCCAGCCCGTTGTTCATGAACTCGTTGTTCGTGAACAGCGGAGGCGGGTGGCACTTCTCGCACACGCCCGGGGTGTGGAGGAACAGGAACATGCCTCGCAGCTCGGCCTCGTTGAGCGCTTCCTGGTCGCCGCCGTACACGAAGCGGTCGTAGGGGCTGTCAAACGACGCCAGCGTGCGCTCGAACTGGCTGATGGCCTTGGCCACCCGCTCCTTGGTGACCTGCTCGTCGCCGAACACCGCGGCGAACTCGCCGGGGAGCCCCGGGTCCGCCTGCAGCTTCGGGACGACCTTTTCCCAAGTGGTGGCCATCTCGATCTCGTTTTCGACCGGGTCCAGCGCCTGCTCCTCGAGGGTGGCCCGGCGTCCGTCCCAGAAGAACGACGTGCTCCAGCCAGGGTTGACCAAGGCTGGCGCCTGCCGGTCGCCGAGGTCCCCGTGGATGCCCTCGCTGAACCGGTTTTCGTCGGAGAAGGCGTCCTCCTGCAGGTGGCAGGTGGCGCAGGCCATCGAGTCGTCGTCGGACAGGCGCTCGTCGTAGAACAGCCGCCGCCCGAGCGCGACCCCCTTTCGGGTCAGCGGGTTGTCTTCCGGGCTCGTGTCGCGCGGCAGCTCCATTGCGTCGAAGTGCGCCGGCAGGAGCAGGTCGTAGGGTCCGTCGGCGTCCGATTCGTCCGACGCGCCGCAGGCCGCACACATCCACATCCCGACCACGACGAGACACAACCGAGGAAGCTGCATAGTCCGACTCCGCGGACACGACACACCGACTGATAGCACAACGCGGATCGGATGACTGCGCTGCGGTCGGGGTCGGTCAGGCACTGCCAAGGCTGCCTAGATCCCAGCCAACGGCGCCGTCCCATCGTCCCCGAACTCCGTCATCGGCGCCCCGAGCTTCGCGGCGATGGCGACGTACAGGTTCGCGAGCGGCGCCTCGGACGTCTTGATGTGACGCCCGCCACCTAGCCCAGCGCCGGCGACGATAACCGGGAGATCATCGTGGTTGTGGGCGTTCCCGTCGCTGATCTCGCTGCTCCACAGGACGGCAGTGGAGTCGATGAGGGGGGCGTCGTCGGCGAGGGGGTCCTTCACCTCGGCCAGGCGACCGACCAGGTGGGCGAGGGCCGCGACCTCCCAGGCGCCGATGACCTCCAGGGAGGCGTGCTTCGCCGGGTCCCCCTGGTGATGGGACAGCTCATGATGGCCCCAGGCCATGTCGAGGTGGCGGTAGACCCGCTGGCTGCCAGCGTTGGCGAGCATGAAGCTCACCACCCGGGTCAGGTCGCACTGCAGGGCGAGGACGGTCAGCTCGGTCATCTGGCGGACCAGCTCGGCGACGTCGCCGGGCGTGCCAGCGCGGGCCGGGGGGACGCAGCCCGCGGGCAGGGGGGCCGAGGTGATCTCGATGCGGCGCTCGAGGTCCCGGAGCCCGGTCATGTACTCATCGAGGCGCCGGCGGTCGGCGACTCCCAGGCGCGCGCTAAGCTTGCTGGCCTGGTCTCCCACCTGGTCGAGGATCGACAGCCGCATGGCCTTCCGCCGGTCCCGGGCCTGCGCGGTCAGGCCGGGTGATGCCCCCGCGAAGATCCGATCGAACACCGCCGCCGCCCGGATCTCCTTGGCGAGCGGGGTGGTCTCGGAGGCCCACGAGATGTTGCGGCTGTACGCGCAAGAGTAGCCGTTGTCGCAGTCGCCGACGCTCCCGCCGCCCTCGGCGCCGAGCTGCAGCGAGGGCAGCCGTATCCCGGCGGACGTGGGTGCCAGGTGGGGGATGAGCGCTTGGTCGAAGCTGACGCCGGCCCGGATGTCGGTGGACTCGGTCTTGTAGACATGGGTGCAGGTCAGGAAGGCGCCGGTACCGGCAGCGTGGTCGCCCGATCCCGTGGGTTCGGCCGGCACATTCCGCAGTCCTGTGATGACGGACACGTGATCGCGCAGCGGCGCCAAGGCAGCCAGCATCGAGGGAGTCGGCCAGTCCGTGCCCACGCCCTCAGGGCGGAAGGCCGGCATGTGGATGCCGTTGGGCACGTACCAGGCGATGAACCGGCGGACCGGGCCCTCGTCCTGGGCGAATGCGGTCAAGGGCCTCATGATCTCGAGGGCCGGGAGCGCCACGGTCGCCCCGGCGCCCCTCAGGAACGCTCGGCGGGACAATCGAACTTTGCCTGGCCAGGTCATGGCGCCACCTTGTCGATGCGCCGGGTGAACGGCGCGCTGGAGGTGATGGCCCGCACCAGGCCGCCGAGGCTCCCGCCGCCGGAGCGCCAGTCATCTCGGATGCCCCGCATCGCGCAGTCGTCGGCCGACGTGGGACCCCTGCCCATGGCGTAGGTGAACATCTGCCGCTGGATGCAGTCCGCCGCACGCGGGTCGCGCTTGAGCTGGGCCGCCAGCTCGAGCGGGCCGTTGATGGGGGTGCCGTCCGGCATCTCCCCCCGGGCGTCGATGGGGCCCTGTCCGTCCGTGTTGCGCCAGCCGCCGATGGGGTCGAACACCTCCAGGGCGAACCCGATGGGATCCATCGCGGTGTGGCACACGGCGCAGGCTGGGTCCTGGCGGTGGCGCTCCAGCCGCTCCCGCAGCCCGCCGCCTCCCTCCTCGTCATCGCCGAGGTTGGCGGGCGCCGGGGCCGGCGGCGGGTCGTTGCAGAGGAGCTGCTTGAGGACCCACCAGCCCCGCTTGACGAGCGAGGTGCGCGTGCGACGAGACGTCACGGACAAAGGCCCCGCCTGGGTGAGCAGCCCTTCTCGGACCGTGCCGCCGACATCCACACGGGCAAACCCGGACCCTTCCGGCTCTGGCAGCCCGTAATGCCTCGCGAGTCGGGCGTTGACGAAGGTGAAGTCGGCGTCGAACATGTCCACCGCCGGCCGATCCTCCCGCAGGAAGGCGTGGAAGAACGACTCGGTCTCGGACCGCATCGCGGCGCGCAGCTCCTCGTCGAACTGCGGGTACAGACCGTACTCCGGGTCTATGCGATCGACCGCTCGAACGAACAGCCACTGCCCGGCGAAGTTCTCCACGAAGGACCGGGTCCTGTCGTCGAGCAGCATCCGCTCCTGCTCGGCGAGCACGGCGTCGGGGCCCTCCTCGGCGGCCCGCAGCAGGGGCTCGTCCGGGGTGGATGACCAGAGGAAGAAGGCGAGTCGCGAGGCCAGCTCGGTCCCTGACAGCGGCCGGCTGCCCGCATCCTGCGCGACCGCCTCCTCCACACGGAACAGGAACCACGGCGACAGCAGGATCGACTGCATGGCCCAGCGCATGGCCTCGTCCTCGTCCGCCCCGAGGTCGATGGCCACCTGGCGCACGCCGAGCACGCCATCGACCTCCCCGTCTTCGAGCGGTCGACGCCACGCCTGCGCTGCGAACCGTCCGAGCGCCTCGCCGGCGCAGGCCTGCGGGTCACCCTCCGAGTCGCAGGCCAGGAGCCGGCCCCGCGAAGAGGAGCTGGCCTGGGCCTCCAGGTCTAGCGGGCCGTCGACCTCCAGCCAGTCGATCACCAAGGCCCGTGTCTGGCGGCTGGCGTCGCGTTCCTCTGGGTCGTGGAACGGGTTGGTGAAGCGCGCAGAGACCGTCGCTGCCCCCGGGCCGGCCTGCCAGCGTGCGTCGAAGGTGCCCGGGGCGTCCTCGGTCGCCGCCACGTCGAAGGCGCCGATCTCGACCCCGTCCGCGGTCAGCTCGAGCCGGGCTGGGGCCTGTCCGGCGGGGAGCTGAAATCCTCGGACCGTCAGGCGGTGCTCGCCGGGGCCGGTGAGCTGGAGATCGACGACGATCCCTCCGACCTCCGTCAGCTTCCAAGTGGTCTCCTTGCGCAGGATGCCGACGTCGGATCCGACATCCTCGGCCTCGAACCTCGTCGACGTCGCCTCATCGGGCAGCGCCCGCAGCGCCTCGTCGACCACCCAGGTCGCCGCGGCCTCCCACTTCTCGACGAGCAGCGGCGCGATGGTCAGCACGTCGGCGATATTGTCGAAGCCGTGACCGTGGTCGTCGGCTGGGAAGTCCCGCGCGGGCGCGACCTCGACCCCGAGGAGGTCACGCACGGCGTTGTCGTACTCGATCCGGTTGAGCCGGTGCAGGGTCTTGGGGGCGAACTCCACGACCTCTTCGGGACAGATCAGGGCGGAGGCTGGCACGCAGAGGTTGGCGACGCACCGAAGCTCCGACGCGCACTCGGCGGCGGTGGCGCACACCTCGCCTTCCAGGGCGCCTGTCGCCGGAGAGGTCTCGCATCCGAGCGAGATCAACGTGAGGAGCAGCAGATACGATCTCATTCCACACACTCCCGGGTCACCCGACAGGCCTCATCGGCGCAGTCGGTGTCGCCGTCGTCGTCGTTGTCGAGGCCGTCCGTGCACGAGCCGGGTGGGGCGTCGGCGGACTCCCGGTTGGTCCCGGGCTGCCGGCATTGGTGGGTGTTCAGGCAGCCCTCGTCGATGCAGTCGATGTCGCCGTCGCCGTCGTTGTCCTCCTGGTCCTCGCAGTCCTCGTCGGTGTTCTCGGACAGGAGCGGCTCGCCCTCGCCCTCGCCTGCGCCCGCGTCCCCTGCACCGCCACCGTCCGCTTCACCCTCACCCTCACCTCCGGCCAGGGCCACGACCGGGTCGGGATCCGCCACTTCCGGAGATCGGCAGAAGCCCTCCCGACACTCGAGGCCTGGACAGCAATCGTCGCAGGAGGCGCCGGCGGGCGCGCAGTCCGGCGCTGGCTCGGCCACCCCAGCCGTTCCGCACACCCCTCCGAAGCAAGCCCCCGATGCGCAGTCTTGGGCTTCGATGCAGGACTCCCCGTCCTCACCCATGCGGCCGGAGGCGGCCGAGCCGTCGTCCTCGTTCGAGCAGGCGCCCACCGACACCAGCAGCGACGCCGCAAGGGCCAGGCGCAGGCCGTCTAGGCCGGTGGCGAGCCAATCAGCGTGAGCTCTGGGGCGCTCGAGGGGCGGCGACGGCGACGGCATGCAGGGAGCTCCGGGCTGGGAAGGGTCGATCCTCAGGGACAGGTGGCCTCCAGGACGCCACCGACCTCCTCACAGACGCAGGTGTTGTTGAGGCGGGTGGTGGTCTCGCCGCCGATCCCCTCGGCCGCCCGGACCTGCTCGACGAGGGCGTCCACGAGGCACTGGGGGAGGGCGGCGTTGTCGTGCACCCGGAACCACCCGTTCACCGACGTGAGCCGGGGGGCCGGGAACGAGGTCAGGGCGGCGTTGTCGGTCACCCCGAAGCTGCCGCCAATCGAGGCGAGCGCCGGGAGCGAGAACATGGTCAGGGTGGTGTTGTCGTAGACTTGGAGGTTGCCGCCCGATCCGGCCAGGGCCGGCAGCTCGAAAGACGTCAGGCTGGCGTTGTGGTTGACCTCCAGGTAGCCGCCCACCGACGTGAGGCCTGGCAGCGACAGCGAGGTCATGACGTCGTTGCCGGTCGCCGACAGGTCGCCGCCCACCGACGTGAGCTCGGGCAGGCACACCGAGGTCAGCTCGGGCGCCTTGACCTCCAGCGTCCCGGCCACCTCCGTTACGCCCTGCAAGGTCTCGAGCCCGGCGCTATCGGACAGGGTGAAGGAACCCTCGAGCACCTTCGGGGTAGAGCCGGCAGCACCGTCGACGGCGCAGGCACCGCCCTCGACACCCTCCACGTCGGACCCACCCCCGCAGCCAACGCAGACGCAGGCCATGCCTACGAGCAGGACCAATGGGAGCCAGTGGTTGCGCAGAACCGCGACCTGGCGCGCTGCTCGAGCATCGAGATTCATGTTAGAGTAATCAACGATACCTGATTGCGCTGATGTGCCAACCACGATTCTGCTGCTGCGAGCGTCGACTCCGGCGAATCTGCGCCGCCCATCGCGATCATCGTGCAGGCGCGGGCCCAGCGCCGGCAAATGAACCGACGTGTACCGGCCCGGGACCCGCTACTGGGGCGGGGGTGGCGCGAAAACCAGCGTCACGGCGCGCAGCACCGGCCCGTTGAGGGAGCGCGACCGACGCAGGCGCGCCCGGTACTGCCAGTAGCGGCGTCCGTCGGGCCGGACCCAGACAAGCTGGCCCGGGGCGTCTTGCCAGGTTGCGTCGGTGCCGTCGGGGCCGCGCCACGGGGCGGCGGCGACCTCTTCCCGGGCCGCCCCCGACCGGATCTGGAACGCAATGGAGGTGTGCTCCGGGACGTCCGCCTCCCACTGCAGGGCGCCGGCGGCGGTGGGCGCGCCAGCGTCGTGGATCGACGACAGGTACAGGTACTCCTCGACCCGATCGTAGACGTTGCCCGGGTCGCGCTTGACCCCACCGGATGCGCCGATGGTGCTCAGGCGAGTCGATCGGAGCGGGTCGTACCCCTCGGGGCCGCCGTAGAACAGACGGCTCCGGAGCTCGTGCTCACCGGCGCTCTCGCGGGAGGCGAAGAACAGCTCCGGCCAGGTGTCGCCGTTGAGATCGGCGACGGAGTTGCCGTCGGCGGCCAGGGTCCGGATGGACAGGCGACGGTCCGGCCCGAGTCGGCCCCCGCCCAGGTAGATCCAGGAGTCCCGATCGGGCTGCGCGCCGTCCCAGTAGTTGGACACGACCACGTCGAGGGACCCGTCGCGGTCCACGTCGGCCACGGACACCCCCTGGGCGCCGACCGACGGCAGCTCCGTGCGCCGCTCGGGGTCCAGCCCGTCCGGGGCGCCCCAGAAGACGAGGACGTTGCGGTGGTAGTCGACGTTGAGCTCGTTGGACTCGCCGATGAGCACGTCCAGCCATCCGTCGCCGTCCAGGTCGGCGAGGGTCGCGTCGTAGGCCCCGACCGTGGGCAGCTCCGTGCGCCGGGCGGGGGATGGCCCGTCGGGACCGCCCCAGTACACGACCGAATCGACCCCCTCGACGTCCATGTTGATCCGGTAGTTGGCGAACACGACGTCGAGCCAGCCGTCCCGATCGATGTCGCCCACCGCCATCCCCTGCGCCCCCAGGGTCGGCAGCCGGATGGGATGCTCCCAGTCGAAGGTCTCCTCGTCGCCGAGGTAGACGAACGAGTCGGCCGCGTGGCTGCCTCCACCGTCGCCCGAGTTGGCGATGGCCAGATCCAGGCGACCGTCCCGGTCGAAGTCGGCGATGGCGACGGCGGTGGCTCCATCGCTCGGGGCGATCTCCCGACCGCCGGTGCCAGGCCCTTCCGGGCCACCCCAGTAGATATAGGAGTCGGGGTGCTGCGCGTTGCCCAGGTAGGTGTTGGCGAAGACGACCTCCACGTGGCCGTCGCCGTCGATGTCGCCGAGGGCGCAGTCGACTGTGCCCGCCGACTCGATCTCCAGCTTGCGGCCGTCCGCGAACCCCTCGGGGCCACCACGATGGATGGAGCTGGGCCGGGTGTACGAGACGCCGTCGGTGTAGCTCGTCGTGACCAGGTCGGGCCAGCTGTCACCGTCGACATCGAGGACCTGAATCGGCCGGATGGCGCCGTCGCCGTCGATGAACAGGTCGGCCCCCGAGCCGGGCAAGGTCCCGTCGGAGAAGTCGACGTAGCTCGTCTCGGTCCAGGGCTGGCCGTCGCAGACGTTGGACAGCGCCGGCCCTCCCTCGCCGGCCCCGGCGCCGAGGCAGACCGTACAGCCGTCGGCGCCCCCCCGCTGGCCGGGGAGCAGGCAGCGGCCGTCGTGCTCGCACGCCTGGCAGGGCTCGTCGGCCTCGGCCGGCGCGGTTCCCGGAGCAGCCGCCGGCCGCTTCGTGGATCAGGAGTTCTGCCGTCCGCCGCCGTTCCCGGCGGAGGACACCTGCGAGGGAGAGCCGGGCGTCTGGGGCAAGGCGCTCCAGATGGCCCTGTGGTTCTTCAACGTCAACAGGTCCGGGCCCGGGGTGCGCTGCACCGGTGCCCAATGGCGAGGAGCTGCGCACCTGCAGGACGGCGCCATCCAGCTGGCCGCGGGCGACCCCAACGGCGTCGACATGTCGGAGGCGTACATCGCCCGGTATCGGCATGTGTTCGACCCGGACGGAGACGGGACCGTGGACCTGTCCGGCGGCTACTACGACGCAGGCGACTACATCAAGTTCGCGCTGACCCAGGGCTACATGGCGTCCACCATCGCCTGGTCCATGTTCGAGTTCCCTGAGGCGTTCAGGAGGACCGGGTTGGAGGGCGCGGCGCTCGAGCAGATCAGGTGGGTCGTCGACTACTTCATGCGGGCGACGTTCGTCGAGGACAGGTCGCTCCCCGCCGACCAGTGGAACGTCGTGGGCTACGCGCACCAGGTGGCGGACGTCTCAGACCACGGCTGCGGCTGGATGCCCCCCGAGCTGCGCACGGCCCGGGACTGCCCGCGCAGGGCCTTCTTTGCGACCCACGACAACCCCGCCGCGGACGTGACGGCGAACAACGCCGCTGCGTTGGCGCTGACCGCCATCCTGACCGAGGACTCGGATCCCGACTACTCCCGGCGGTGCCTGGACCACGCCATCGCCCTGTACAACTTCGCCTCCCAACATCCGACGTCCGTGGCGACGGCGGCGGGGGGGCTGTACGTCTCCGAGTACGGCGCGGACGACCTCGCTTGGGCGGCGGAGTGGCTCTACGAGGCCACCCGGGACGACGCGTACCTCGACGAGGCGTTGAGCTGGCTGTACGCCATCCCCGGCTTCAACGAGGACTGCGTTGAGGCCCTCGTGAGGTGGGACGGCGTCACCGAGGACAACGCCTGCTGGTTCGAGAGCTGGTGCCATGTCTGGAACTCCCTGCGCTCCGGCGTCTTTGTGCGGATGGCCGACTCCCTGACCGAAGCCGGCAGCGAGTACGCGGCGCTGTTCCAGATGATCGCCAGGAAGGACACCCTGGCCTGGGTGGACGGTCCGGCGTCGCCCCAGGGCTTCTCGCACAAGGTCGACGTGAGCTGGGGGTCGGGTCGATACAACAGCGCCGGTCAGCTCGTCGCGCTCGTGTACGCCAAGCGCTTCCCGGACGACCCCGCGGCCCAGCGGATCGTCGACTGGGGCGCCCGCCAGTCGCGGTACCTGCTCGGCGACAACGAGGTGAACGGAGATCCGGAGGGCAAGTCCTTCGTGATGGGCTTCACGGACCTGTCACCCAACACGCCCCGGGAGCCCCACCACGCGGCGGGTCACGCCTCCATCTACGGCGAGCCGGATCTCCCGGAGGACAACCGGCATGTGATCTGGGGCGCCCTGGTCAATGGGCCGTCGTCGAGCGACACCCACCACGACAACCGGGCCGACTATGGCTCGAACGAGGTCACCATCGACTATAACGCCGCATGGGTCGGTGCGCTCGCCGCGAACACCTGGTTCCAGGCGCCGTTGGACGGCGGCTGGTGTCCGGATCCGACGTTCCCGCCGGCGGAGCATCCGATCGACGAGTTCTACACGATGGCCAGCGTCAACTCGTCGGGCGCCTGCCGCTCGCAGGTGAGCATCACGATGATGAACGAGTCGATCCACCCGCCGCGGTTCAACGAGTTCCTCTCGGCGCGCTACTACATCGACGCGAGCGAGCTCGTGGCGGCCGGGGTCGACCCGGCGACGATGACGGCGAGCATCGTCCACGACAGCGGCGCGGCACGGTTCGGCCAGCCGACCGGCATCTCGGGGCCGTTCCAGCGCGAGAGCGCGGAGTCGGCGGGGGCGATGAACACCTGGTACTTCGAGCTGGACTACACCGGCCACCGGTTCTGGGGTCGACAGGTGCGCCTCAAGGGACCCCGTACGACGCTCGTCGACTATGGCGTGGCCGACGCCGGAGACTGCACGTGGGATGTGTCCAACGACTACAGCTTCGAGGGCCTGACCCGGGAGGAGGCCAAGACGTCGCGCATCACCGCGTATGGCGAAGAAGGCAAGCTGCTGTGGGGGACGGAGCCCGACTGCCATCCCATCCGCCACATCCTGCGCCCGGCGAAGATCCCCCGGTAGCCCACAGCTGGGACCGCGGGCGCCGGCTGGGCCTGGCGGCGTTCTAGAACCCGTTCTTCGACCGGACCGCAACGAGGCCCGAGGCGGTCATGTCGGCGAGCTCGTCGCCCCGCAGCCAGGCCCCGGGCCAGCGCGACTCCCGGAGCGCCGACTCGAAGAAGGCGGTCATCAGCGTGCGGGTCAGCGATCGCGTGACCGCCGGGTCGTCGTCGCCCGCCGGGCAAAACAGGCAAGGCAGGCAGAGCGGGTTGTCCAGGAACGACATGTGGCTGGCGCCGATGATCTCGACCTCCATCGCCGGGCCGGCCGCCGCCCCGTAGAACGCCTGGAAGTTCTCACCGGCGGGCGCGCACGCTGGCCCGAAGGCAGCCTCGGCGTTGGTCAGCTCGCCGAGCAGCACGATGGGGACGGTGACGTCGCCCATGAGCTCGGGGGCCACGGACGGGTAGTCCTCGGCGCTGCCTCCCTGCGGCGGGACGCTGTCGACCGGGTCGATGGCGAAGACGGCGTCCGGGCGGTCGTCCTCCGCCGCCAGCAGGAGCGAGATCTTGCCCCCCATCGAGTGTCCTGCCAGGCCCAGCCTCGACGGATCCGCGACGCCGCCGAGCTCCTCGGGGCCGCTGTCGATCCAGTCCAGGACGCCGGCCAGGTGCTGCTTCAGCTCGCTGTGGGTCAGCGCGCTGAACAGGCCGCCGGGGAGCTGGGGGAGCACGGCGACGTAGCCCCACGAGGCGAGCTGCTCGCCGTAGCTGGCGTAGTCGCCGGCGCTGAGCTGGAACCCGTGGGAGAGCACAACGACGGGGAACGGGCCGTCGCCGTCGGGCAGGTAGACGGTCGCGTCGATGTCCTGCGCCGTGCCCGTGTGGAACGTGAATAGGCCGTGTTCGGCCGGGTCTACCGGCGGAGCGTCGTCTTCCGGGTCCTCTGGCTCCTCCGGCTCCTCCGGCTCCTCCGGCTCCTCCGGCTCCTCCGGCTCCTCCGGCTCCTCCGGCTCCTCCGGCTCCTCC
>PVBE011630295.1_pt1 | contig 19420 bp, 18 predicted proteins | sample 1631181 | NCBI WGS metagenome assembly PVBE01 (sample SAMN08397723, study PRJNA350692) | Marine metagenome, whole genome shotgun sequencing project. | isolation source: water | place: Pacific Ocean | collected 2012-04 | reverse complement strand
TATCTATAGTTCCATCCTTTAAACCATTAATTACTGCTAACCTATCTTTTTCAGAGCGCAATGGTGGGGTAATTTTAAAGAATGTTCTATATGAACCTATGTCTAACTCATTTAAGGAAATATGATGGATAGATGTACCGGCAGAAATTCGGTCATTTGTTTTTTTGTATCTTTTAAGTGTTTCGACAGCTTCCTCAGTTGTGATTTGGTCTGCATGGTATTTAACTTTTGTAAGAGAAGCCAGGGATAGATCTCTTTCAAGACCAATTTTCTCTGCCACAGTTGATACACTCGGTAATCCCAATTTTGAAGCAAAAGCACCTGCTGTTGCCACTGAACCTTCGGATAAAGAATTTTCTTGCGGATGTCCTATTATGAAAAGATCTAATGCTTTAATATACTGCATGGTTTTCTGAAAATATTTTGTATCATGAAAATAATTTAGTCCTTCAGAAAAAGCTATTGCTCCAAGATCTTTCATAAAGCCAAGTTCACTCATTTCCCTTCCAGAAAGATTTTTGCTCAGAGTTACCATTGGCAGTATTTTTACCTTTGCTGAATTTGAGGCTCTAGTTAAAAAAAACTCTAATATTTCTGGAGTATCTATTGGTGGGGAAGTATCAGGGCGAGTTACAAGACATGTTACTCCACCTGCTGCGGCGGCGGCAGAAGCAGTCCTAAAACTCTCTTTATGTCTCTCTCCAGGTTCACAAATCTTTGGGCCTATATCGACTATTCCTGGTGCTAGACATGCACCTTTACAATCAATTGATTCACCTTTTATCGGTCCATCAATTTTTTCAATAATTCCATTATCTATAGTTAATGAACCCAAGGAGTCCCTATTTGATTCTGGATCAATAATGCGGACATTTTTAAATGTAATCATTTATCAATAACTCGTGCCATTAAGCTTTCTATAACTGCCATTCTTATGGAGACGCCCATTTCAACTTGCTCTTGGATCGCTGATCGACTTAAGTCATCAGCCAACTCACTATCAATCTCTACACCCCTATTCATTGGACCAGGATGAAGGATTATGGCATCTGATTTCGCTTGTGAAAGTTTCTCTTCATCTAATCCATAAAAATGAAAATATTCTCTTTCAGAAGGAACATAACCACCATCCATTCTTTCCTTTTGTAGCCTCAACATCATGACTACATCAGCGCCTTTTAGTCCTTCTCTCATATTATTAAATACCTCAACTCCAAATTCTTTAAAGCAGTCTGGTACCAGTGTTGCTGGACCTACAAGCCTAATAGAATTTCCCAATTTTCCAAACAGAAAAATATTTGATCTAGCTACTCGGCTATGGGCGATATCCCCACAAATTGTGATAGTAAGTCCACTAAGTCGGTTTTTTCTGCGGAGAACGGTCATAGCATCAAGCAAAGCTTGAGTTGGATGCTCATGCTTTCCGTCACCGGCGTTTATAACAGAGCAATCAATTTTTTCAGATAAAAGCTGTACTGCTCCCGAATAAGGATGCCTGATGACTATTAGATCAGGTTTCATCGCATTTAGAGTTAATGCGGTGTCAAATAGAGTTTCACCTTTTTTTATAGAACTATCTTTTACATTTATGCTAGTAACTAAGGCTCCTAACCTTTTTCCCGCAATTTCAAAACTTGTTTGGGTTCTAGTTGAGTTTTCAAAGAAAATATTAATTATATTGTAACCTTCAAGTGTTTGGGCGACACTTTTTCCAGATAGATCTTGCTGTGTGAAACCTTTAGCTTTATCTAAAATTTCATAAATATCACTCGGCTCTAAGAACTCTATTCCCAAAAGATTCTTTTTAGCTATCAATATCTTAATATCCTTGAAAAGTTCTCTTAGGTATACTCGGAGTGATTGCTTCTATCAAGTGTTAAGGATATGATTAATCATGGATAGAATAAAAGCACTTCGAATAATTGAAAATAGAGCCGCCCCGAATTGTAGGCGAGTAAGAATTTTTTTGGCAGAAAAGGGAATAGAGATACCTTATGATCAAATTGATATAATGGCAGGAGATCATTTCAAAACGGAATATAAAGAAAAAGTAGGTACTTATCGTGTTCCTGTGTTGGAGCTTTCTGACGGCTCTTTTCTCACAGAAAGTATTGCTATATGCAGATTTTTTGAAATGGAAAAGCCCGAAATACCTCTTTTCGGAAGGACACAATTGGAAGTATCTTTGGTAGAAATGTGGCAGCGTCGGATGGAGTTTGAATTGCTGTGGCCGATCGCTTTTGTTTTGAGGCACGGCAATCCAAAAATGACAGTTTTAGAGGATCAGTGCGAGGCATGGTCTGTAGCAAATAGACCCCGTGTTTTAGTTGGGCTAGAAACATTAAATAAACAATTGACTCATAATCAGTTTATAGTTGGACCTAATTTTTCTGTAGCAGACATTACTGCAATAGTAGCAGTAAATTTCCTAAGGACAATTAGAGTTGAAATACCTGAGCATTTGGAATTTCTTTTAAATTGGAAAACTACGGTTTCGCAACGGAGTAGTATAGGGGCTTAAATATTTTTCTGAGGGTCATCACTTGAATAAGAAAATGGAATTAGAGAATCAGATTGAAACCTTGAATCTTCTTATAGAGTTTGGTGCTGATGAAGCTCATGAAGAGGGTCCTGTAAACCGATTTCATTCAACTTCAGATACATATAAATTGGAGTCTTTCAATGTAAATCAAAACAGGTCTATATCTCTAGACAAAGTGAAAAGTAAAAGTTTTGACGCTACAAATAAATTAGATGAACTATCCAAAAGGGTGAATAGTATAGAAGAATTGAGATTGATATTGGAGAAATGTGAAGAATTCAGCGCACCCAAAATTTCTAATAAAATGAATTTTTCTTTTGGAAATCAAGGGGCTAATGTGATGGTGTTGTGTGACCCTCCAGGACGCGAAGAAATTTCCGAAAAAAATATTTTCTCTGGAGAAAGAGGTGCGATCTTCGATAAGATGTTTAAGGCGATTGGACTTTCTATAGAAGAAGAAAGTCTTTATGCAGTGCCCATTTTTCCATGGAGGTTGCCACCGAGTTTAGAAAATTCAGAACTTGATCTAGCTTTAATATATCCTTTTGTTTCCAAACATCTTTCAATAATAAAGCCAAAGATATTAGTTATAATGACTGAATTTTTTGAGAAGTTTAAATTATTGGCTAATGTTTCCAAAAGTGCAAATGAGGATCAATTTATTCCGGAGGCAACTAAGAGCTTTACGATAGCTTCTCCTAGTAGATTAATTGACTTTCCTGACGAAAAAAAAACTGCTTGGGAAACTTTAAAGGAAATTAAAAGTTTGCTTGGACAGGGAAAATGACAAAATATTCATTCAATAAGGAGAGGGAGTTTATCCCACTCAAAATTGCTATTTTATGTATTTCCGATACGAGAAATATCAACTCAGATAAGTCAGGCAGTTTCTTAAAAGACAGAATAATTTCTTCGGGTCACAACTGCTCTGATCATTTAGTTGTGAAAGATAATATCAATCAAATAAAAAATCAGCTTATTAAACTAGTAAATAGATCTGATGTTGATGTAGTGATTTCAACTGGAGGGACAGGCCTGACTGGTAAGGATGTTACGGTTGAGGCACATCGTCAGATTTATGAAAAAGAGGTGGATGCCTTTGCTTCTGTTTTTTCGGCTGTATCTTTTAAGAAAATTGGTGCTTCTGCTATCCAATCTCGTGCTTGCGCTGGAATTTCGAATGGTAAGTTTTTGTTTGCTCTGCCAGGATCTCCATCTGCCTGCAAGGATGCATGGGATGAAATTTTGGTGACACAGTTAGATTATAGAAATAGACCATGTAATCTAGTAGAGATATTGCCAAGATTAGACGAGCACAAAAAACGTAAATAAATATATGAATTTTATTTAAATAGTATGGCCTTCTCTTAAAAACTGATTATTTTAGTAGTCAGCATTAAATTTTAACTGGGTAAAAAAAATTGAATTATTTAAATAAAGGTCTTGTAAGTTTATTTCTTATATTTTTGACTTTTGGGCTTGTAGCGGTATCATTTTCTGTCCTTCGTTCGACCGTAAAGGAAGGGGCAGATAGGCCTAGTTTTAGAGGGAGTCAAGAAAGAACTTATGCAGTTCCAGTTGCAAAATTCACATCCACAAATTTTTTACCAAAGATAAGTTCCTACGGAGAAGTGGCGAGCTGGAACTCACTTGAGTTAAGGTCGTCTGTTGGTGGGAGAATTGATTTTGTATCGGAAAATTTTAGAGATGGTGCTGTGGTTAATAAAGGTGAATTATTATATGTGATTGACCCAGTAGAGTTTCAAAATGATTTGGATTTTGCTAAGATAGGCTTAGAAGAACTTCAGGCGGAAAGAGAAAGTGCTGAGGCAAACCTAATTTTAGCAGAGAGTGAATTAAAATCCGCCGAAAAGCAACTAAGATTGAGACAAGACAATTTTAATCGACAGGTCGAATTGTCAGAAAATGACATTGTTACAAAAAGTGTAGTGGAAAATGCTGAACTAAATGTAGCTATTGCTGAACAAACGTTGCTTTCAAGAGAAAGCGCTCTTTCTCAAGCAAGTGCTAGAAAAAAAATTTCTGAAATTGCATACCAAAAACAACTTCTCGTTGTTCAAAAAGCTGAGAGGCAACTTAAAGAAACAGAATTCTATGCTCCTTTTAATGCTATAATTTCAAAAGTATCGGCTTTAAAGGGTCGATTGATAACGGTTGGAGAAAGGCTTGGCACTCTTATTGATCCACTAGCTCTCGAAGTTTCATTTCAAGTTTCAAATGCTGACTTTGACAAAATAATTGATGAAAATTTGAGCTTGGTTGGGCTGCCAGTAAGTGTCAGTCTAGAGTTTGAAAATAGGGACGTTCGAATAAATGGAAAAATAACTAGGATGGCGTCAGAAGTCATGGAGGGAGCCGCAGGAAAGAAAATTTTCGCGTCGTTGGAAACATCTTCAAATACAATCTTAAGGCCTGGTGATTTTGTAAAGGTTATCATTAAAGAGAAAGAGTTAACTTCAGTTTTTGTTGTGCCTGCATCTTCTGTTGATCCTAATAATAAAGTTTTGGTTTTAAATGATGAAGGAAGGCTTGACGAATTGGAAGTAAAACTGGTTAGAAGGCAAGGAGATGAGTTGGTATTAAAGAATGTTCCCGAAGGAGTCGAATATGTCATTCGTAGGACCCCACAATTGGGAGCAGATCTTAGAATAGATCCTATAAGGAAGGAAGATTTGAATAAAGCAATAGATTCAACTGGTAAAATAAAAAAGGTTGAAGAGGAATTTATTGAACTTGATGAAGAAAAGAGACAATTTTATATCGAGAGAATAAAGAATAACAAATGGATGCCCGATACGGCTAAGGATCGAATATTAAAGACGTTGGAAAAGGAAAAGGTACCTAAAAAGTTAATTGATAGATTGGAACAAAGAATGAAGGGTAGCTAAATGGAGCGCAAGATTAATTCATTTTTTGGAAATATTATTTCATATTTCACTAGACATGCAACAGCGGCAAATTTGATACTTGGCTTAATGATAGTTTTGGGATTAGTTGCTACTAGCAGGCTCAGATCTCAATTTTTTCCAGATGTTGTAATTAATACCATAGTTGTAAGTGTCAATTGGGATGGTGCAGGTCCAGAAGACATAGATAATGGAATAATTTCCATAATGGAGCCAGGTCTACTTGGAGTCGAGGGTCTTGAAAAGATTGTTTCTACTTCTCGTCAGGGGCAGGCGCGAATAGCTTTAGACTTTGAAGATTCTTGGGACATGGACAGGGCAGGGGATGAAGTAAAGTCTGTTGTTGATGGAGTAAATAACCTGCCCGAAACAGCCTCTGATCCAAAGATCAGAAGGATCGCCTGGCGAGATAAAGTGACTGACGTTATTATTTCGGGACCAGTATCTGTGGAACAGCTTGGAACGTATGCGGATGAGTTCTCTCAAAAGATTTATAGGAAGGGAATTAGTAGGACTAGTACTAACGGAATAGAAGCACCAATTATAAATGTGCTTATACCAGAGGAAAAGCTGGTTCAGTATAATATTAACCTTCGGGATATAGCTTCACTGATTAATGAGGAGGCCAGGTCAGATCCAGCAGGAGATTTATCTAGTGGAGTAGCGAGGTTAAAAACTGGTATTGAGAAAAAATCCATAAAAGACTTAGGATCGATCCCAGTAATTTCGAGAAAAGACGGCTCTAAAGTTTATTTACAAGATGTAGCAATTTTAGAAGTAAATCAGGGATCTGAGGCTGTAGCCTTTTATAGGCGGGGGAATCCCGCAATCTCGATTAGGGTCGATAGATCTGACTCTGGAGATGCAATAGAAATTCAGAATGATGTTGAGAAATCTGTGCAAGAGTTAAGAGAAACACTGCCAAAAAATGTAGAAATTGAGTTGTCCGGCACAAGAGCAGAAGCAATATCAAATAGACTAAATTTACTTCTAAAAAATGGTGCCACAGGGTTACTTTTCGTAATTATTTTACTCTTCTTATTTTTATCTTTGAAGACTGCTTTTTGGGTTGCAGTCGGCATACCGGCAGCGATGTTAACTGCCTTGGGTTTTATGTATGTTTCTGGAATTACACTGAATATGATTTCCCTTTTTGCTCTTATCCTATGCCTAGGCATTGTTGTGGATGATGCAATCGTTGTCGGAGAGCATGCTGACTTTAGATCGCGGCAATTAAAAGAAACTGCTTATGAAGCAGCGGAAAATGGTGCTCTAAGGATGAGTATGCCAGTTTTTACTGCCACAATAACCACTATTCTAGCTTTTAGTGCATTAATCTTAATTGGAGGTAGGTTTGGGAGCCTTATAAGAGATCTCCCTTTTACAGTTGTTGTAGTATTAGCTGCATCTCTTATGGAATGTTTTTTAGTTCTGCCAAATCACATGGCACATTCCTTAACCAGAACTTCAAAGTCTATTCCCTGGTATGATTATCCGAGTCATTATTTTAATTTATTTTTTAATATGTTTAGAGAGAAATATTTTAGACCCACTATAAGAATTTTAATTTTGGGCAGATACCCTCTTTTGGCGAGCGCTATTCTTCTATTAACTATATCGTACTCACTTTTGTTGACTGGTGAAGTAAAGTGGCGTTTTTTTAATGCTCCTGAACGAGGAGGTTTGACGGGAAATATTGCTATGTTGCCTGGAGCAACTAGAGAAGATACGTTTTCAATGCTTAAAGAACTTGAGGACGCCAGCAGACGAGTTGCATTAAAATATGAAGAAGAGCATGGAGATTATCCAATAACTTTTTCAATAGTTAAACTTGGAGGTAATTCTGGGCGTGGTTTAGCAGGTTCAGAATTTAAGGATAAGGATTTATTAGGGTCAATATCTGTAGAATTGATAGATGCGGATTTGCGACCCTATAGTTCCTTTGCATATGTTGGAAGTTTGCAAGACGAGGTAAACAAGAGTCCTCTATTGGAGACACTTAGTTTTCGAGGTTGGCGTTCAGGTCCAGGGGGAGACGCCATATCGATACAATTGCTAGGAAATAATATAAGCATTATTAAGGAGGCTGCTCTATATTTGATCGCTGAGTTAGAAAGCTTTCCAGAAGTTTCAGGACTTGAAGATACTCAGTCCTTCGATAAATCTGAGTTAATTCTTGAAATTACTCCAAAAGGATCTTCACTAGGTTTTTCAACTGATCAGATAGCCAGGGAATTATATGGTAGATTAAACGGGATTGAGGCTGCAACATATTCAGACGGACCCAGAGAAGCTAAAATAATGGTTATGGTTCCCAAGGAAGATTTGAATTCAGAGTTTCTCTATAAAACATGGTTAAAATCAAATTCTGGCTCCTATGTTTCTTTATCTGACATTGTGGCTATAAAAGCAAAAAGTGGATTCTCTACTATAAATAGAGAAAATGGGCTGAATAGTATTACTGTAACTGGAGATATTTCTGAGGATAATCCTGAGGCAGCAGAAGAAATTACTAAGAAAATTGAAGAGAATATATTACCGAATGTCACTAGCCGTTTTGGCATTCAAGCTATCATGACTGGTCTTGCGGAACAGGAAAGAAATTTCCTAAATGATTCTCTTATTAGCTTTTCCTTATGTTTGTTTGGAATCTATTTAGCGCTAACCTGGGTTTTTTCTAGTTGGGTTAGGCCCTTAGTTGTAATGGCAATAATTCCCTTTGGACTGATAGGTACAATATGGGGGCATTATTTCTGGCAAATTCCTATGTCTCTTTTCTCGGTTATAGGATTGATTGGTATGACAGGAATAATTATTAACGATTCAATAGTTTTGGTGTCTACTATTAATGAATATGAGGCTGAAAATAGAGCTGAACCTGTTATTGATGGTATTTGTGATAGACTTCGACCTGTTTTACTCACAACACTCACAACTGTTTTTGGTCTAGCACCCCTCCTATTTGAAACTTCTCAAGATGCTCAATTCTTGAAGCCCACTGTAGTAACCTTAGTATTTGGTTTGGGCTTTGGTATGTTTATTATTTTGTTTCTTGTTCCAAGTTTAATTTCTATGCAAAAAGATATTAAATCTTGCTTTTACTCTCTAAGAGAGATCCTTTTTGGAGAAGTTTCAAAGCCATTGAAAAGACAAATGTGGGGTTTAATTTCCTTATTACTTATTAGTTTTCTGATTTTAATGGGCCAATATATTTTTATTGGAGATTTGGGTGCGGTTGTTCCACACATTTTACCATTTTTACCGTATTCTTTGAGCATTTTCTTAACTTATTGTACTTTATTGGTTGTTCTTCCAGTTGGATTTCTTGCTTTAACTAATAATATTTTTTCATATTCTGAATCGGAAGAGCAATCAATGGCAACCAAGAAAAAGAAGTGATTTATCCTTGGAAATAATGGTAAGTTTAAATTTTGATTTATCAATAAATAGGTACTTCTTTTGGGAACGGTCTATCGCAGTTTCGAAGAATAATTTTTGATCACTTATATGCTTTTTAGTCTTTAACAGGGCTATCATGTCTGTGCCGTATTCCAATATCGACCATGATTCAAAAAATGGATCAGATAGTTTTGCAGAAAATTTAAGAAAAGTTCGTCCGGCATTGGTATTTACCGAGCAACTTAGGTTTCCTAAGGTTGAGTCTGAACTGCTTTTGGGAACTTTATTCACGGCATTTTCGAGTGCATCCTTTCTGGAAGAAATTTTAGAATTTTTTATTTCAAAGGTTAAATATTTCTTTACGGGTATGCATATGTTTTTGCAGACTCCAAAATCTGCATTTAGCTTAAAGAAATATGGTAAATTTTTATTATTTAATTTAATAACAATTGGAATTAATATTTCGTTTTTATAAATAAGCGAAATATCTCCATCACTTTCCTGTACTTCTGGCTTGGGCCAAAGTATCTTAAAATCTTCCATATCAGGAATTTTTTCAATATTAATAACAGTGGGTAACCCCGTAGTTCCTGAGTGTCTCCAATACGTTTTCCATCCTTCCTTAAGATTAATTTTAAGCCCAATTATAATAGTTTTATCTTCATGAATGACATCATCGATTATTGAAATTCTACCATAAATTTCTTCATAAATAATACTCTCTTGCTCTAACTCGGAAGTTGATACATAGCCAGGAATCAGAAGTATCAAGGTTGCCAAACAGAAGAGAGGGAATATTAAACCAATTCTTATCATTTTTATTGAATATTTTTACTTATTAGGAGAATTAATATATAATTTTCTTATATTAATAATAAACACAGATAAATGGAAGAAGATCCTATAGAGCCATTTTTAACTGGTAAAGTTTTATTAGCAACTCCAGGAATGCTTGATCCGAGGTTTTTTGAAGCTGTGATTTTTGTTTGTTCACATACAAAAGAAGGAGCGATGGGTATTATGGTTAATAAACCTGCTATGAACTTTAATTTTACCCAGTTGCTTAGACGACTGGGTATTTCTGATATTGAGAATGTAGAAGAAAGGGAAATTTACGTCGGAGGGCCAGTAGAAATTGAAAGAGGATTTGTCCTCCATTCTAACGATTACGAAATTCCAGATTTGACGGTAAAGATTGATGATTGCTCATTTACTGTTTCAACTGAAATTCTAAAAGATATCCTGGCTGGGAAAGGGCCTCTAAATAGCATATTAGCACTAGGCTATGCCGGGTGGGCTCCTGGTCAGCTAGAAAAAGAAATTGTTGAAGATGGGTGGCTGGTTTCTGATCCTGACGATAAATTAATTTTTACAGAAAAGCACGATAAAAAATGGAATCTGGGTATTAGCAAGCTTGGTATAAATTTGTCAAAATTTTCAATGGTTGGAGGTAAAGCTTAATTCATCTTTTTAAAGTAGATGCTCTTAAAAGGCGGTCATTTATACTCGCGCCTAAATCATAATTTGGAATTGGCGCAACTGCGATTGATTTTTTATTGGAGTTTGGATCTTTAAGAATCATTTCATCAGCCAATCTTAGATAGTTATATAAATTTCTAGCTGCCTCAGTTAAAATTTTGTTCTCTGATAAAGAAAAGCCCTCTACAGAGTCTTCCTTTGAACCAAAGGCCAGATAAACTTCTTCTTTACTTGGTTCTAAAACATTTAACCGCAAATTAGATTTTGGTGAGTAATGGGTTAAAAGTTGCCCTGGTGAAATTATTTCTTTTCCTGGAGATTGTAGTGATATTTCGATTTTGGGAAAATCGAAGGAAATCACCTTCTTGATGTTTTCGCGAGTAACTGAGCCTTCTCTCAAAATATCAATTTTCCCCCCACCACATTTTAAAATTGTACTTTCCAAACCGATTTCACAGTAATTTCCGTCCAAAATCATTTCAACATCTTTCTTAAGGTCTAGAGCATGGGTGGCTAGTGTTGGGCTAATTTCACCAGATATATTAGCAGAAGGAGCAGCAATTGGTTTCCCAAAAGTTTTTAATAGTGAAATAGCTGTAGCATTTTTTGGTACCCTTATAGCTATAGTTCTTAAACCAGCTGTCACTTTCTTTGATATTTCTTGGGAACCATTATTTAAAACCAAGGTAAGAGGGCCTGGCCAAAAATTTTCTGCTAAAAATAATTCAATCTTGGAAAAATGAGCGATGGATCGCGCGCGCTCCAGATTTTCTACATGAACAATTAGAGGGTTATTTTGAGGGCGTTTTTTTGCTGCATAAATCCTCTCTATGGCTTTATCATTTAATGCGTTTGCACCAATTCCGTATACTGTTTCAGTAGGGAAAACAACAATACCACCTTCCTGTAAAATTTTTGAAGCCTTAAGAATATTTTTACTATTTGGCTGAAATATTTTTGATTCCATTTGGAGTGTATATTCCTTTAGTATAAATATGTTTTCATTTGTCTAACTTATATATAGTTACTCTGTATAGGAATTATTTTAGGAGTTAATATGACTTATAATGCCCCAATACAAGAGATGCTTTTTCTTTTTGATAAGGTATTAATGGGAGAAAGGGTGTTAGTTGGCAAGTTTAAGGATATAGATAAATCAGCTATATCAGATGTTTTGAAAGAGGTTGCCAAATTTAGCGAAAATATTTTAGTTCCCATTAATAGAGATGCAGATATTAACCCTCCCACATTCATCGGTGGAAATGTAAAATGCAACGAGAAATATAAAGAGGCTTATTCTGCCTTATCAAAGGGTGGATGGATTGGTATATCTGGGGATCAAAAATACGGAGGTATGGGCCTGCCTTCTGTTTTAACAACATGTATAAATGAGATATTATCTAGTGGTTGCATGGCCTTATCTCTTAATGCTTTGATGACACAAGGGCAGATTGAAGCTCTAGAAAATCATGCAGATGACAGAATAAAAGAGATATATTTGCCTAAATTAAACAGTGGTGAGTGGTCTGGAACAATGAACTTGACGGAACCTCAGGCTGGTTCTGATGTAGGAGCTATAAAAACTAAAGCTGAAAAATGCCCTGATGGAAAATATAAAATCACTGGGCAGAAAATATATATCAGTTGGGGTGATCATGACTTAAATAAAAATATATGCCATTTAGTTTTAGCAAGGGTTAAAGGGGCTCCTGAAGGCACAAAAGGAATTTCATTATTTTTAGTTCCTAAAATAATACCTGATTTGCATGGTGGGCCGGATATAAGGAACGGTGTCATATCAGTATCAATGGAAGAAAAATTTGGTCTTCATGGGTCTCCGACAATGGTTATTCAGTACTCAGATGCTATTGGATGGTTAATTGGAGAGGAAAACCAAGGTATGTCCGCTATGTTTACCATGATGAATAATGCTAGGTTAGGCGTTGGTGTTGAAGGGTTATCTCAATCTGAAAGAGCCTACCAGAAGGCTTTAAATTTTGCGAAAGGTAGAGTTCAGGGCAAAAATCTGAAAACTAATCTTTCGACAGAAATAATTAACCATGCAGATGTTCGACGAAACCTTTTGGATATGAAAGCTCTGACAGTGGCTTCTAGGGCTATATGCATGGATTGTGCTATAAATATTGACATTGCTAACATAAAGAATGATGAAGGTTGTGCTAGGAAAGCAGAGTTATTAACTCCAATCGCTAAAGCATTTTCAACTGACGTGGCAAATAAAATTACTGAAATTGGTATCCAAATTCATGGTGGCATGGGTTTTATTGAAGAAACCGGTGCAGCACAGTTTTATAGAGATGCCAGGGTAACGTCAATTTATGAAGGTACTAATGGAATTCAAGCTATGGATCTTGTGGGCAGAAAAATGAACGATGGTGGAGAGGCCGCACAAAGTTTAATTAGCGAGATAAAAAGCACTGAAAATTTAGCCATTAATTTTTCTCTCGAACAAAAAGAATTACTAACTAGCGCTCGGATAAAACTTCAGGAGGCAACCAATTGGATGCTAAACTGTGAAAGTATAAACGAAAGATACGCAGGATCTTCGCCATTTCTAAAGGCATTTGGGTATGTTCTTGGGGCACATTATTTGCTAAAAAGCGCTGTGGTTTCAAATGATGAAGATAAGAATATTTTATCACAATATTTTTTAAAGCAAGTTTTACCTGAAGCTTTTCCACTTTTCGATTATTCGGTCCAAGGGTCAGAACTTCTTTATGCTTACAACTTTGAACAGGATTATGAATCTTGAACATTTATCGCAAGGAAATAAAATTTCCAATCAACACTGTTCCAGAGGATTCGAATTTAGTTGAGATTAGAAAAGGAATTTTTTGGGCTAGAATGCAAATTCCTAACCCATTAAATCATGTAAATGTCTACATTTTTGAAGAAAAGGATGACCTTACCATTATTGATACAGGTATGAATACTAGAGAAAATAGAAAGAGTTGGACTGACATAATAAGAAAATATTTCCGAACTAAAAAGATATCTAGAGTAATACTTACGCATCACCATCCAGATCACTATGGGTTAGCTGGATGGTTTAGTGAAAATTTTGATGCTCAAATCATTAGTTCAAGAACTTCATATTTGATGGCAAGAATGCTTTCTCTTGATGTGCAAGATAAGCTATCTCCCGAAGCAGAATTATTTTACGTTAGAGCAGGAATGCCTAAAATTATTCTTGAAACTAGGAGAAATATGAGGCCGATGAATTTTTCTGACCTAGTATATAAAATACCACTAGGCTTTAAGAGACTTCAAGATGATAGCAGTATAGAAATTGGTGGTCAGAGCTGGAGAATTATATTCGGAAATGGACATGCACCTGCTCATGCAACATTCTGGTCAGAGAAATCCGGTATAGCAATTGTTGGAGATCAAGTGTTACCAGGTATATCTTCTAACTTAGGTGTTTATCCTACTGAACCAGAAGCGGACACTGTAGGCGATTGGATTTCAAGTTGTAAGAAACTGAAACGATATTCAAATAATGAGAAATTGGTTCTTCCTGGGCATAGATTGCCTTTTACTGGTTTGTCCTTACGGCTGGACCAATTAATTAGAAACCATAAGACTGCGTTAAAACGAATAGATAGAAGGTTAGCTGAAGGCCCTGTTAAGACTGTTGAGTTATTTAAAACAATCTTCATGCGTGACATTAAGGAAAGTGAATATGGTCTGGCATTATCGGAAGCTGTTGGGCATATGAATCATCTGTATGAACAAGGTAAGATTTTTAGAAAATTAGATAATGAGGGAGCCTATTTGTGGTATAAGGCTTAGAAGCAAATTCTTGAATATTTAATTTCTTTAAAGTAGAATTTAATCAATAAAATGGGGAGCGTACAATGAGCGACTATAAACCTGGGAAAATGGATATTTCTGTTCAAACTGAAACCTTTGGCGGTTTTATAAAAGGAATTATATATGTTTGTGTGTTTTGTGTAGCAGTTTTAATTTTTCTAGCGATCTATGCTACCTAAGAAACCATACTTTCTCTTTGAAGTTTTTTTCGAGCCAATTTTCTAGATCTTCTAACAGCTTCAGCCTTTTCTCTAGCTTTTTTTACAGAGGGTTTTTCAAAATGTTGCTTTAATTTCATTTCACGAAAAACGCCTTCTCTTTGAAGTTTTTTCTTAAGTGCCCTTAAAGCTTGCTCTACATTGTTATCTCTTACCTGAACTTGCAAATCATTCCTCTACATTAACCTTATTGATCAGAGCAAGCTTATAGCAATAGGCCAACTCTATGTCCATAGAAATAATTAAAATTTGGCATATGGTAGTTTCTGCCTTTTTTGGTAGAATTAATGTATTAAATAATTAAGCACCTGTGTGATTGTGTTATTAAGAGGAATGTTTAAAAAAATTTGATTTGATATAAGAGGCAGTTTTGGGTAAATTTTTTTATGAAAAAAATGAAATATATCAGTGCTAAGGAGCAAGGCACCTCGGAGGACTTCTTTTTATTAGAAGCTGATATTCCGGAAATAGGACCTAATGAAGTCTTAATTAAAATACATTTTTCTGGGGTGAATCGTCCAGATATTTTGCAGCGAGAGGGAAAATATTTACCGCCAGTTGATGCTAGTCCAATTTTGGGTCTAGAAGCATCGGGAGAAATTATTAAGTTAGGCAAATCGGTACACAGGTGGAAAATTGGTGATTTGGTGACTGCCTTGCTTCATGGTGGAGGGTATGCGGAATATGCTGCTGTAAACCAATATCATTGCCTTAAAATACCGATCGGCTTATCTATGCTGGAGGCAGCATCTTTATGTGAAAACTATTTTACGGTATGGAGTAATCTTTTCCTTAGAGGAAATTTATCAGCTGGTGAAAAGGTTTTAATTCATGGAGGAACTAGTGGTATAGGCCTTACGGCCATACAACTTGCAACTTACTTTGGAGCTAAAGTATGGACAACTGCCGGAACAGAGGAAAAGTGTAATTTTTGTTCTAAAATGGGTGCTGAAGCAGCAGTAAATTATAAAAAGCAAGATTTTTTGGATTTTTTTCTTGATAGGGCAGATCAAATTAAAATGGATGTTATTCTGGATATGGTGGGTGGAAATTATATAGAAAAAAATATCGAATTATTAAATGAAGAGGGGCGTCTTATATTTATAGCTTTTTTAAAAGGATCTGTTGAGAAAATAAATTTTTCTAGGGTAATGATAAAAAGGTTAAAGCTATTCGGCTCGACGCTAAGGCCGCAATCCCTTAATGCAAAGTCACAAATAGCGAGAAGTTTGGAAGAAAATGTATGGCCATTGTTGGAACAAAAAAAGCTGGTCCCAGTAATTGATTCTGTTTTTGACCTAGCGGATGTGTCTAAGGCACATAGGAGAATGGAATCTTCAGCCCATATAGGAAAAATTATGTTGAAAGTTTGGGATTAAAAGTATACTTGTGGATCTCTAGAAATCGGTTTAATTAAATTTCTCAGTTGAAATTAATTTAGGAGTTTTTGATGGCGCTTCCGTTAATGCAAAAGGCAACAGCTGTATGGTTGGTTGAGAATACATCTTTAACTTTTAGGCAGATAGCTGCATTTTGTGGCTTGCATGAATTAGAAATTAGTGGAATTGCGGATGGGGAGGTTGCTCAAGGAATTAGAGGAATGGATCCAATTTCTACAAACCAATTGACGCGTGAAGAAATTGAAAACTGTGAGAAAAATGCAGATAGAAATCTTGAATTAATGTTCAACCCTGCTGCAAAGGGTGAGACAAAGAGGAGAGGTCCAAAGTATACGCCTCTCTCAAAAAGGCAAGACAAACCCTCTGCAATTTTGTGGTTAGTAAAATTTCATCCAGAACTTACTGATGGACAAGTTTCTAAATTGGTTGGAACAACAAAAAATACAATACAGTCCATAAGGCAGCGGTCACATTGGAATATAAATAATATACAACCCATAGATCCTGTAGCTTTGGGGCTTTGTAAGCAGGTTGAATTAGATATCCAAGTGAAACGCTCTTCAAAAAAGAATGTCGCGGTAAAAGAAAATTCCGATGATGAAAACCAAAAGATTTTATCTACAGATGATTCCTTGGCCTAGGGTAAAATATTTTCTATTAGAAAATTTTAAGAATTTTTTTAATTAATAAGCCGCGGCAGGCATTCTATCTAGCAAACTTCGGCCTCCATCGACGGTAAGAATAGTACCTGTAATAAACGATGATTTTTCTGATGCTAGGAATAAAACAGCTTCTGCAGCCTCACTTGCCTCTCCTAGTCGGCCAAGTGGTGTAGCTGCAATTAAGTCTTCTAAGACAAATTTATTTTTTGCTAATTTTGCTCTAAGGCTAGATGACATAACGCTGCCAATTGCTACTGCATTAACTCGAATCTTAGATTCAGCAAGTGAGATTGCCATAGATTTTGTAAGTTGATCTAGAGCGGCCGAACTAACAGAATATGCTAATGTATCTGGTAAGGTTCTGTGTGAAGCAATAGATGATAGATTTACTATACTGCCAATCGCGTTTCCAGAATCAGGTTGGCTGACATTTTGTGAAATCATTTTCTTTGCTACCTCTCGACTAAGCTTAAGGTTAACTCCAACGTTTTGACTCATTAATTCTTCAAAAAAGATATCATCAGAATCTAAAGGGTGTGAGATCGTTACCTGCCGACTTGCATTAACTAAAATATCAATATTCTTAAAAGTTTTTGTTGAAAGAGCTAAGAGGTTTTTTATTGTTAGATTTTTCCGAAGGTCCCCACAAAATATTTCAACGTGAGAACCGCCTTTTCTAATTAAATCTGCCTCTTTTTTAAGGTTACTTTCATCCATGTCAGCCAAAATTAAATTCGCACCCTCCTCAGAAAACTTCTGAGCAATAATTTGACCAACACCATTTGCAGCGCCTGTAATAATAGCGGTCTTTTTTTCTAATAATTTTTCCATTTTATATTTTTCCTAAGGTTTAAGGATTAATAATTGGCTTAGTAGCTCTAAAGACCTTGAAATAGGGAGTTTCTGTCATTTTATCCACTTTTGAGAAATAATTTCTTAGATTTCTTTCATAGGGCAAATGTTTATTGGCTACCATAAAAAAGGAGCCTGTAAACTTTAAAATCTTATAACCTGTTTTGATCACTTTCCTACCTTGCATTATATCATATTTAGCTTTGGAATGGAATGGAGGGTTGCAAATTACAAAATCAAATTTTTTTTCCTGATCAGAAAGGTTGATTACATCTTCCCAGTGAAAACAGGCCCGTGGATCTTTAAGGTTTTGCTTTGAAGCCATTAAAGCTGCATAATTGGCTTCAAATAAGCAGACTTTTTTTATCTTACTATTTTTTTCTAATGCAATTATAGATAAATAACCCCAACCTGAGCAAAGATCCGCTACCTGACCTTTAATATTTTTGCCTAAAAAATTTCCTAGAAGTTCTGAACCACTGTCGATTTTTTTATAGGAAAACATCCCTGGACTAGTTAAAAAATGATCCTTATTTAAGGAAAGTTGTGATGCATTATCCCACTCTTCCACAGAATGGGGAATTTTTTTTGGTTTTGGTGCTAAAACTAATTTACCGTGTGCTTTCGAAATTAGCGTAAAGTTTAAAAAGCTAAGCTTGTTCACAATTGATTCTATCCCAATACTTTTTTGCCCGTCAAAAACTATATAGCCTTTTTCTTTAATAATTTTTAAAGATTTAGAGACTAACCCTAAGGCTTCCTTCTTATCATTGGGAATGGCCACAATTATGAGATCATGTTTATCTTTACATTCGATTGAGCATTTAAAGCCCAAAGCTTCCGCTTCTTCCAAATGGGGTTTAAAATTGTTTTGGAAGGTAATAGAGCTCCTTTTTATTTGAAAAAAATCTGTTAGTATTAATAGGTCTGAGGGACAATCTACTCCAATTGCTAATACCTTAACGTGCTGTTTTTTGGATTTAAATAATAAATTATTCTTTATAATATACTTAAGCCTAACCTTAAGGGACATAATTTATTCTTTTTCCATTGTACATTGCAATGGGTGTTGATTTTTTCTTGAATAAGTCATTACTTGGTTAACTTTAGATTCTGCTACATCATGTGAAAACACTCCGATTACTGCTAACCCCTTTTGGTGAACAGTAAGCATAATATTTATTGCCAGATCATGGGTTATGCCAAAAAATTTCTCCAGTATGTGAACTACAAATTCCATAGGGGTAAAATCATCATTAAGTAAAATTACCTTGTACATTGGTGGTTTGGCAGTTTTGGGTTTTGATAATGTAACAGTTTCGTTATCAGTGTTTAATTTAATATCTGACATGTCTATAGATTAGAGTCCTGATTGCTTTCAAAGATTTATATAGTATAAATTCAGGGCATAACAAATCTTTTTGTGTAAGATGGTACAGTTTTAGTTTGAAAAAGGCTATTTGGTTATATGTTTTTTAAAAGAATACATTTTATTATTGCAGCACTGTTATTCTTCTTTACCTTTATTTCATCAAATTACTTAAGAGCTAACGATCTTTCGATGGTGGTTATAGACGCAAAGAATGGCCAGGAAGTGTTCTCTAAAAATAGTGTAAAGAGAAGACCTCCAGCATCTTTAACTAAAATGATGACTCTGTATTTAACTTTCTATGCTGTAGAGAATACAGGGAAGCTGAAATTGGATCAAAGGGTACGTATATCAAAGAAGGCAAGTGGAGAACCTCCTTCACGTCTTGGTTTAAAGGCGGGAAACACGGAAACGATAAGAAATCTTATCCGCAGTGCTGCATTAAAGTCAGCTAATGACTCTGCTACAGCCTTAGCTGAGGCAATATCGGGCTCTGAGCTAAAATTTGCTGAATACATGACTCGGAGTGCCAAATTGATGGGAATGGAAAATACTAGATTTAAGAATGCTCACGGTCTTACTGAGAATGGGCATTATTCAACGGCTTCAGACATGGCAATATTAGCACGTAGACTTTATACTGATTTCCCAGATTATTATCACCTATTTGGCAAGAATTTTACCTACGTTAGAGGTTTGAAAATAAAAAATACTAATTGGAAGTTTCTCAAAAGTTAT
>PVBE012635238.1_pt1 | contig 19422 bp, 16 predicted proteins | sample 1631181 | NCBI WGS metagenome assembly PVBE01 (sample SAMN08397723, study PRJNA350692) | Marine metagenome, whole genome shotgun sequencing project. | isolation source: water | place: Pacific Ocean | collected 2012-04 | reverse complement strand
CCAGCGACACTGCAGGTAGGCGCCGGCGGCCGACGGGCCGGTGCCGATCGACGAGAGGTAGACGAAACGGGGGGCGATGCCGGAGGCGACGCAGGCGTCGGCGAGGAGCACGGTCAGGCCGAAGTCGACCGAGTCGTAGCTGGGCTCCACGCCGGTTCGCTGTTCTTCCCGGCGCGCGCCCGCGCGCGTGATGCCCAGCAGGCCGAAGACGAGGGTGGGCCGGAAGTCCGCGAGCTTCGCGGCGAACGCTTCGGCCTCCCATGGCGTCGTGTCGACGCGCGCGCCGGCCTCCTCGAAGTGCGAGCGCACCTCGTCGAGACTGCGGGAACCCGGGCGCACGTGGGCGAGGGTCTCGATGCCCCGCCGTCGCAACGCCGCGACCACCGCTCGGCCCGTGTATCCGGTCGCACCGGCGACGAACGCGCGATGCTCCGGCCCGCCACTCATGCGCCGGGCGCTCCGCCGCCGGGCTTGCGGAAGTCCGGTGCGTCGATCGAGATGAAGCGGCACATCTCGGACAGCCGCGAGAACATCCGCGCGCCGACCCGCGACTCGAGCGTCGTCACCTCGAATCGTTCGCGAGACCTGCTGCGCGGCGCGGCCTCCGGTGCCTGGACCGGGTAGTTCGACGTGAAGAAGGTCGTAACGCGGCTGTTGTAACGCTTGGAGATCAGCTCATCGAGGATCGCGTTCTGCCACTCCGTGGTCAGCCCCTTGCCGAGCTCGTCGATCACGAGCACCGGCACCTCGACGACGTGGGCGATGATGTCCTGAGTGGGATTGCCGGATTCGAAGCCCGCCTTGAGCTCCGAGAGCAGGTGGGTGAACTCGACGAAGCGGGTCGCGACCCCGTCGGTGAGCGTCAGTTCGCGGACCAACGCCGCCATCAGGTGGGTCTTGCCGGTCCCGACGGGCCCGATGATGCCGAGCCCGAGGTCGCCGGTCTCGAATCCCCGCGTGGTCTTGAAGCAGGCGATCTTCGCGGCCCGGACGCTGTCGTTCACCTCGACCGTGCCGGTCTCCAGATCGGCGTGCGCGTAGCGACGGGGGATGCGGGCCTTGTTGAAGAGGCCGATGCGACGATCGATCTCCAGGCACTCGCAAGGGGCCGAGGCGGGAGATCCGGTCCAGTCCTTCGTGAGCACGTGCCCGGTGCCGCCGCAGCGCTCGCACTCGGCGAAGCAGTCTGGACAGCGGCTGGCGATGACATGGTGTTCGCCCTCGGTCGTCACGACGCGGCGGTCACGGCAATTGCGGCAGTGGTCGCTGTCGTCCCGGGACGCGAGTTGGCGGATCATTGACATGGCCGGAGCGTAATGGCGGGCGACGCGGCGATCAATCGCCGAGCATCGACGGGATGGCGAAGCGTTCGGCGAGGTGTTCGCGGAGCGCGCGGTCCCAGGCGGAGTCACGCGAGCCGGAGGCGTGCCCGTGGTCGACCAGCACCCGCGCGACCTGCGCCTCGACGGCGCGCCGCGACTCCGGGTCGAGCCCGGCGAGCACCCAGCGTGCGACCGCGTCGTCGACCAGGGCGAGGATCGCGGCGTCGAGCTCACCGTCGGTCGCGATGATCTCCTCGAGCTCCTCGCGGGTCTTCGCTGCCGCCGATCGAACCGCGTCGTGCGCGTGTTCCGAGGCGGTTCGGCCGAGCGCGGCGAGCACCCCCTCGGCGAGGGTCGGCGCCGTCGTCGTGGCGCCGGTGTCGGAGGTCGGCCGTCGAGCGGCCGGATCGGCGCCGGGCGGCGTTGTCGCTGGCACGGAAACTGGGTCGGCGCTGGTGCCGTCGGCCTCCTCCTCGGCGCCGCGGCTCCACCGCTTGAATGCGTTGGTCACGAAGCGCCCGCAATCGGTCAGCGACTTCGGCGGCTCCTTCCGCCGGTCGAACGCCCCGTCGATTCCCTCGAAGACCACCTCGAGCGGAATGTCCCGCGCCTCCCAGTTGCCGATCACGTGTTGATCTGCCCCGGAGACCGCGGACCCCTTGCCGCGCCGCTCGACGAAATACTCGACGATGCTGCGGGCGAAGTCGGGCATCGTACGGTCCTTCACTGAGTCAGCTCGCTTCTGGCTTGCCCGAACCGCCGCCGCCGGCGTTGCTCGCTCGCCACGGGCCACCGGCCCGCGACTCGTTCACGCCTTGCCGGCGACAATTCGTTCGGCGCCATCGAGCGATCCGTCTCAATGAAGGCCCGTATCAGATATCGAGATTCTGAACGCTGAGGGCGTTCTGCTCGATGAAGGCGCGTCGCAGCTCGACGTCGTCGCCCATCAGAACGCTGAATGCCTCTTCGGCCTCCATCAGGTCACCGAGGGTGACCTTTCGGAGCGTGCGGCGCTCGGCGTCCATCGTGGTCTCCCAGAGTTGCTCCGGGTTCATCTCGCCGAGGCCCTTGTAGCGTTGGATCGTCTGGCCGCGCTGTCCTTCGGCCATGATGGCGTTGACCACGCTCTCCATGCTCGTGACCGTGATCGGGTCTCCCTTGCCGAGGTCGAGCGAGAGCGGGCCCGACGCGATCGCGCTCCACTCGGTGTAGATGCGAACCAGCTCCTGCCAGTCGCGGAGGTGGATCAGCTCCCGGGAGACGACGGTGCGTCGCAGGCTGCCCAGCAGGCGGCTGCGCCAGTGCGCGCTCCAGGTCTCGTGCTCCTCGTCGAACCGATACTCGGGTTCGGGGAAGCTCGCGTCGGGCGAGAGATCCGAGAGGGTCTCGGCCAGCCGCTTCATACGCTCGGCGAGGCGGTCCCGATCCTCGAAGTCCCCGTCGGTCAGTGCGCCCTGGTGGACGAGTCCGTCGAGGATCCGATGGTCGAGGCCGCGCCGCATCAGGCGATCGAGGATCTTCCCGTACTCGATGAGATCGAGGGTGACGGGCTTGAGGGCTACGCCGCGCAGGACCGGCTCGGCGTCGAGCGGTCCGATCGAGGCAGCCTCGACGCCGTTGGAGATGACGAAATCTTCGAACTCGGTCTCGTCCTGCAGGTACATCTCCTTGTTCCGTCGCTTGATTTTGTAGAGCGGCGGTTGGGCGATGTAGAGGTGCCCTGCCTCGATCAGGGGGAACATCTGCCGGAAGAAGAAGGTCAGCATGAGCGTGCGGATGTGGGAGCCGTCCACGTCCGCATCGGTCATGATGATGACCTTGTGATAGCGCAGGCGCTCGAGGTCGAACCCCTCCTCGTCGTCCGGGGTGCCGATGCCGGTGCCGAGGGCGCTGATCAGGGTGGTGATCTCGGCGTTGTCGAGCTGCTTGCGCAGATTGGCCTTCTCGACGTTCAGGATCTTGCCGCGCAGCGGCAGGATCGCCTGGTTCTTCCGATCTCGTCCCTGCTTCGCGGACCCACCGGCCGAGTCGCCCTCGACGATGAATATCTCGGAGAGTGTGGGGTCTTTCTCCTGGCAATCCGCCAACTTGCCAGGCAGCGCGGCGTTGTCGAGCGCGCCGCGCCGCTTGACGAGCTCGCGGGCCTTTCGGGCGGCCTCTCGGGCTCGCGCGGCGAGGAGCATCTTGTCGACGATGGTCGCACCGATCGCGGGGTTCTCGTGCAAGAACTCCTTGAGCTTCTCGCCGACGACGCCCTCGACGACGCCCTTGATCTCACTGGAGACCAGCTTGTCCTTGGTCTGCGACGAGAACTTCGGATCGGGCATCTTGACCGACACGATCGCGGTCAAGCCCTCTCGGATGTCTTCGCCGGTAACGTCGACCTTCTCCTTCTTCGCCCACTTCGAGTTGCTGGCGTAGACGTTCATCGTGCGCGTCATCGCGGAACGGAAGCCGGCGAGGTGGCTGCCGCCGTCGCGATTTCGGATGTTGTTGGTGAAGCAGGTGACGTCTTCGCGGGCGCCATCGGTCCACTGCAGAGACACCTCGACCGTCGTCCCGATCTCCTCGCGGAAGTCCGAGATCGAGATCGGATCCTCGTGCAGGGGCGTCTTCGCTTTCGTGAGTGCCCGCACATACTCCGTGATGCCGCCTTTGTAGTTGAAGACGTGCTCGCGGCCGTCGCGCTCGTCGTGAATCCGGATGGTGACGCCGGCGTTGAGGTAGCTCAGCTCCCGCAGCCGCTGGCTCAGGGTGTCGAAGGAGTACTCCGTAAACGAAAAGATCTCCTCGTCCGGCAGGAACGTCACCGTCGTCCCCGTCCCGTGCACGCCAGAGTGGAGGGCCTCCAGCGGAGCCTTCGCGATGCCCTGATCGAACACGATCTCGTGAAGCGATCCCTCGCGGCGGATCCGCAGGACCAGCTCCTTCGACAGGAAGTTCACGCACGACACGCCGACGCCGTGAAGCCCGCCGGAGACCTTGTACGAGTTGGCGTCGAACTTACCGCCCGCGTGCAGCTTGGTCATGATGACCTCGGCCGCCGAGCGTCCCTCGGTCTTGTGCATGCCCGTCGGGATGCCGCGCCCGTTGTCCTCGACCGTGACGCGACCGTCGGTGTGCAGCGTGACCTCGATGCGGTCGCAGTGCCCGGCGAGCGCCTCGTCGATCGAGTTGTCGACCACCTCGTAGACCAGGTGATGCAGGCCGGTACCGTCGTCGGTATCGCCGATGTACATGCCCGGCCGCTTGCGGACGGCATCTCGGCCTTCGAGAACCTGGATATTGTCAGCGGTGTAATCGCTCATTCTGTCGTGCGTTGCAGGGGTGCGCCGCTCGGGTGCGGCCGCGGCCCATAGGGCCGCGCGGGGTCGCGTGCGGTCATAGCGCAATGCGCAACCGAAGTCACCCCCCGCGAGGTGCTCCAACTCGCCGGAACCCCGTCACTTTCCGACGCAGAAGTCGGCGAATATCCGCGCGAGCAGATCCTCGCTCGTCACTCCGCCTGTCATCGCGCCCAGCGCATCGAGGGCGGCACGAAGATCCACCGCCACCAACTCGTGCCCGGCACCGCTGTCCGCTGCCCGCAGCGCTCGCGACAAAGCCGCCCGCGACTCCTGCAGCGCCTCGCGATGACGGGCGCGCGTGATCAGCGTCGACTCCGACGCCGGCCGCAACCCCGCAGAGCTCGCCAACTCCTCGATCAGCGGCTCCAGTCCGTCGCATCCGTCGCCGGTCGACAGGCTGATCAACAACGAGGGGACGCCCACCGGGGCCTCCGGCGGCGAGCCGCCGAGCCGGTCGGACTTGTTGAAGACGACCCCCAGAGGCCGAGGCGGGAGCATGCTGACGAGATCGACGAGACCCACGGGCTCGGAGGCGTCGACGACCACGAGCACCACGTCGGACCGGGTCGCCCGCTCGTGGGTCCGGTCGACACCCATCCGTTCGACCGGATCCTCCGTCTCGCGGAGTCCGGCAGTGTCGACGAGTCGGTAGAGGACTCCGCCGATGTCGATACCCTCCTCGATCCAATCCCGCGTCGTCCCCGCGACTTCGCTGACCAGGGCGCGGTCTTCTCGCAAGAGGCGATTGAGGAGTGTCGACTTGCCGGCGTTCGGCGGACCGACGATCGCGACCCGAACGCCGTCGTGACGAAGACGGCCGGCATCGTAGGTGGCCAGCAAGCGGTCGATACCGTTGCCGACCGGGTCGGCGGCTTCGCGGATCTCCTCTGCGGAGATGCTGTAGACGTGCTCCTCGGCCGCGAAGTCGATCGCCGCCTCGACCAACGCGGCGAGCGCGGTCAGCTCTTCTTCCAGGCGGCCGATCTCCGCCGAGAGCACGCCGTCGAGGTGGGCGACGGCGAGCCGCTGCGCCGCCTCGCTCTGCGCGTGGATCACGTCGGCGATCGCCTCGACCTGTAGCAGATCCAACTTCCCGTTGGCGAGCGCCCGCCGAGAGAATTCGCCCGGCTCGGCCAGCCGGGCCCCCGCCGCGAGAAGGGCCTCGAGAACCGCATGCGGGGTCACCAGGCCGCCGTGGCAGTGGAGCTCGACGACGTCATCGCCCGTGAAGCTCGCCGGGCCGTGGAACGGGATGACCAACGCGCGGTCCAACATGGCGCCATCACGGGCGAGCGCCCGGACCGTTGTCTGCCGCGCCCGAAGCGCTTCGACCCGGCACCCGCAGAGCTCCGCCGCGATGCGCAGCGCGTCAGGTCCGGACACGCGGACGATCGCGATCGCACCGACTCCGGCCGGGGTGGCCAGCGCGGCGATGGTGTCTCGACTAGCCACGGTTGCCGGCACGGGCGCCGGTTCCCGCTCGTGTCGAGCGCGGGTCGCGGCGACTCACCGGCTGGCTAGCGTCGCCGCCGGTCGTTGCGTCCGCCTCGACCACGTCCGCCGTCCCTGCCGCGTCCGCCATCCCTTCCGCGTCCGCCATCCCTTCCGCGTCCGCGGTCGGGCCGGCGATTGGCGCGGTCCTTGTCGCGCTGTTCGTCGCTGCGCTCGTCGCTGTCGCTGCGTGCCTCGCTGTCGCCGCGTCCGCCACGCTCGTCGCGTCGCTCCCTCGCGGCGAACACGTAGCCGGCAGGAGCGATGCCGAGCATGCGGAAGATGCCGTCACCTTCGCTCTCGGAGTCCACGCCCTGGGTCTGGTTGGCGACGCGGTGGAACGCGTAGCGGTCGAAGGAGTTCATCGCCGGGAGTCGGACCGGCTTGCCGGAGCTCCGGACGAACTCCGCCAGGCGAGCACCGGCCGCGCGTAGCGCGTCGACGCGTCCGGCGCGGAACCCGTCGACGTCGACGATGACGGACCGTCCCCGCCCGCGGTCGCCGAACACGGCGCGGGTCAGCAGGGTCTGCAGCGCCTCGATCCGGCCGGGGTCGGCTGCGGCGTTGAGCGATCCGACGAGTCGGGGCAGGCCGAGACCGGACAGGTCCACCCGCAGAGTGCGACCGTCGTACTGGCCGCTGACCCGCGGGCTCCGGAATCCCATGCCGTGGAGGATGGGCTTGAGGTACTCTTTGGCGGCTGCGACGGCGTCGAACCCCTCTGGATCCGCCTCTTCGGTGCGTCGCCGATCGTGGCGGACGTCGCGTTCGCGCCGGGACTCGCCGTCGCGTTCGCGCCGGGACTCGCCGTCGCGATCGCGCCGGGATTCGCCGTCGCGTTCGCGCCGGGACTCGCCGTCCCGCTTCTTGCTCCGCGTGCGCCTCGGCTCGTCGTCGCCCTTCTGCGGGGCGCCGTTGCCGGCCTCTCGTCCGCCCTTCTGCGGGGCGCTGTCGCCGGCCTCTCGTCCGCCCTTCTTCCTGGAGCGCGTGAGCTTGGGCTCTTCGGCGTCCCGCTGCTTGCCGCGGCCCTTGGCGGCCAGCCGCTCTCGCGCCTCGGCGACCTGTTCGCCGTCGAGGAGCTTCATGTGATTGGAGACGTCCCAGCCGAGCTTCCACTCATCGATCGCCGCGCGGAGGTCCTTCGACGAGAGTCCGAGCTCCTTGGCGAGCGCGTGGACCCGCAGCGGCTCTTCGGCCTTCTTGGGCGCTGCCTTCTTGGGCGCTGTCTTCTTTGTGGCCTTGGCCTTCTTGGGCTCTTCGGCCTTGGCCTTCTTGGGCTCTTCGGCCTTGGCCTTCTTTGTGGCCTTGGCCTTCTTGGGCTCCTCGGCCTTCTTGGGTGCGGCCTTCTTGGACGCCGTCTTCTTGGACGCCGCCTTCTTTGTGGCCTTGGCCTTCTTGGGCGCTGCCTTCGGCTTCGCGACGCGCTTGCGGGCTTCGGCGATCTGGTCGGAGTCGAGCACCTTCATGTGGTTGGAGGTGTCCCATCCGAGCTTCCACCCGTCGATGGTCTCACGGAGCTCCTTCGAGGAGAGTCCGAGCTCTTTGGCGAGCTCGTGGATCCGCAGGGGCGCGGTCGATTCGGTCTTCTTGCGGGTGGCCACGGAGGAGCTCCTGGATCAGGCCTTCGCCGGCTCGGGGGTCGTCCCGAACTTCCGGCGGATGTAGAGCATCTGGAGGATGGAGAGCAGCATGTTGACGAAGATGTAGAGCACCAGGCCGCTCGGGAGGAAGAGCATCATGACGGTGAACATCACCGGCATGATCCTGGTGACCATCTGCATCTGTGGGTTGTCCGTCTGCTGCGGCATCAGCCGCTGCTGGAAGAACATCACGAGGCCCATCGCGATGGGCAGGACGAAGTAGGGATCCGGCTGCGACAGGTCGTGCACCCAGAGCGCGAAGTCGGCGTTGTAGAGCTCGGCCGAGCCCCAGATCGCGCGGTAGAGCGCGATGTAGATCGGCATCTGCAGGACCATCGGCAGGCACCCGCTCATCGGGTTGGCCCCCTCGCGCTTGAAGAGCGCCATCTGCTCCTCGGCGAGCTTCATTTTGTCGTGCTCGTATTTCTTCTGGAGCTTCTTCAGCTCGGGCTGGACCCGCTTCATCTTCTCCATGCTCTCGTAGCCCCGCTGCGTGATGGGGAAGAGCACGATTTTCACGAAGACGGTCAGGAGGATCACCGCCAGGCCCCAGTTGACCACCCAGCCCTGGAAGAGCAGGAGCAGGAACCGAATCGGTACCGCCAGGAAGCTGAACCAGCCGAAGTCGATCGAGCGCTCGAGCGCCCCCGGGTGCGCCGAGAGATAGTTCTCGTTCTTCGGGCCCGTGTAGAGGACGAACGAGAAGTGCGCCGCGCCATCGGGGCCCGGGGCGACATCGAACTCCTGGCTCGACAGCGTCGTCACGACGTGGTCGACGTCGACGGGGTCGAACGAGCACCGATCGAAGTCGGCCGCGGAGTCGCCCGCCGGCGCGACCGCCGTGATGAAGTAGCGCTCGTCGACGCCAGCGAAATCCACCAGCCCCTCGATGCCGCCGTACTCGCGGTGCTCTTCGATCTTACGAGCGGGCCGACGCTCGACGCCGAAGCCGCCGGCGCAGATCCCCTCGAGGATGCTGCCGGCCCGGTCGAGCATGCCGCCGCCCTCGGTGGAGAAGAAGCCCGGAATCAGGACGTCGAGGCCGCCGAAACGACGGGTCGCGGCGCCGAGGTTCTCGACGGTGACTTCGAAGCTGGCCCCGAACGCGGGCAGCTCGTCGTCGATCGCGACGCGCTTCTCGATGCGGATCTGGCCGTCGGGAGACGTCCATCGGTAGGTTACGCTGCGGTACGTGTCGCCGTCGCCGCGCTCGCTCTCCTCTTCGACCAGCGTGAACACCGACGTGGCCTGCAGGTCGGGGAGGCCGTCGATGTCGAGTGCGAGCGGCAGCTCGTCTTCGTCGGCCTCCGGGAACACCCCGCGGATCTCGTCGTGGGGGATGTACTGCTCGGGCCGGTCGATGGTCACGCTGACGAGCCGCGCACCGATGTTGGACACCGTCAGGGTGTGGTTGGCACCGGCCAGGATCTGGGGCGGCAGGGGCTCGGCCTCGGGTACCGCTGCCGGCGCCTCACCCGACCCCTCGACGACGATGTTCTCGACCACCACCGGCTCCACGTCGTCTTCGACGGTCTCCGGCGTGACCTCGCCCGGGGGCGGGGGCGGCGGCACCATGAAGGACTGCCACACCACCAGCACGCCCGCGGCGAGCACGAACGCGAGGAACAGGTTCTTCGTGTTGCCCTGTTCCGGGTTGTTGAGCATTCCGCTCATGGTGTCGGCGCCTCCTCCTGGGACAGCGACTCTCGGGGGGGTTCTGCGAGGTCGGGGACCGGGTCGAACCCGCCCGGATTGAAGGGGTGGCACCGGCAGATCCGGCGCGTCGCGAGAAGGGATCCTCGCGCGAGGTCGTGCCGCTCGATGGCGATTCGCGCGTACTCCGAGCAGGTCGGGGCGAAGCGGCACGCCGACGGCAAAAGCGGCGAGATCGCGCGTTGATACAGACTGATTACACCGATGGCAAGCCGCTTCACGGTGTGGCCTCCGCGGGGCCGGCGCGCACCTTGTCCGCCCATCGACAGAGGTCGGACAGGAGCTCGTCGTAGGAAGAGCGAGACGCCGAAGGCCTTGCAATCACGACGAAATCTACAGCGACGGGCCAGCGCTCGTGGTTGCGGCGAAACGCCTCGCGGAGCCAGCGCTTTACCCGGGCTCGCGTCGGCGCGTGGCCGACCTTGCGGCTGACCGTGATGCCGATGCGCGTGTGGTCGACCGCTGACGGCAGGTGAACCACCGTCAGCCGTGGGGATCGGAACCGGCGTCCGGTCGTCTGGATGCGCACGTAATCGGAACGCTTGCGGATCCGGTCGCGTTTGCGGAACCGCTCGTCCTGCGGTCGTCCCGGACCGGTGGACCCGGGCGTCCGCTCGACCGGATCCGAGCTGGGAGTCATCGGCGTCGCGACGCGCTACTTCTTGGGCGTCGTCGTCGCCAGGCGCAGGCGACCCTTGGCGCGGCGGCGCTTCAGGATCCGCTGACCACCCTTCGAACTCATGCGCTTGCGGAACCCGTGGGTTCGGCGGCGCCGGATATTGCTTGGCTGGTACGTCCTCTTCACGGCGATCCTTTGCGAGCTGCTGCGCTGCGGGGCCCGGAACCCGGGGCTCCAGGAGCGCGGCAACATAGCGAACGCGACCCGCATGTCAAGCAAGGATCGGTGGTCGGGGATCCGGATCGGACCTTGCGCGGTCGCGGGGCGGTCGCGCGGGGCTGAGGATCGAGGCGCGCGAAGACGGCGGCGAATCAGCCGTCGCCGTCGACGGCGTTGGACCGAATGCCCCGGCGACGGCAGACCAGCACAAGGCCGATCAACGACATCGCGAACCACCCGCCGGGTCCCCTCTGCGTGCTCGAGCAGATGCCGCGGTTGCGACGCGTCTGTCGGTCGGAATCGGCGTCGACGGGGACCGGGAAGGGAGCGGGCGCGTCGACCGGAACGCCGGCCGGGTCTTCCGGTCCGCCGCCATCGAACGGGTCTCCCGACAGGTCGGGTACGGCGAAGTCGCCCGGTTCGACGGGCACCCACGCGTCGACCGGTCCGTCCGGGAGCGACTCCCAGAATCGATCCGCCTCTTGGGATTGCGCCACGAGCACCGCCTCGATCGATGCGGTGTTGTCGACCATGATCTCGGCGTCATCGCCGCAGCCACCCGTTCGGATGCGCCGAATCGCGGGCATGGCGTCGATCGCGATCGACAGCGTCCGCCAGACCGGGGGCGGCACGTGCCGGCCATTCGTCTTCGAGGTCGACGAGCTCGCCGAGGAGCTCTTCGGATTCTGCTACGTCGACCTGGGCGCCGTCGATGCTGGCGCGCGTTGTACCACCGAGGGTTACCTGGGTGGCGACTGCGCGGACTTCGCAGCTTGCCTGGCGCGCGAGGAGGACGGGACCGCCGAGTGCATGCCGCTCTGTGAGCCGTTCAGCGGTGAGGACGAATGTGGCGATGGCTCCTGCTCGGGGGTCCCGCCCCTCGTTGGTGAGCAGAGTTACTCGTACTGTTGGCCCGACCCGCAGCCCGGCGAGATCGGCGACCGTTGCTCCGAACAGGGCGTACCCTGCGCCGCCGCCGGCTCCGTCTGTCTCGACATGGGCGTGGGTGCCGAGTGCCTGGCCGTTTGCCGCGCGGGGCGGGGCGACTGCGCCGCGTACGGCACCGACTGCGCGACGGACCGGTTGAGCCCCAGCGTGGTCCCGAGCTTCATGGGCGTGTGCCTCTGATGCGAACCCTCATCGCGTCAGCTCGCTTCGGCCGGGCGCTTGCGGTTTCAGTGCTCACCCTTGCTCTCGCCGCTGCATGCGGCGACGTGGCCGAGGTGGTCGAGTCCGCCGCGGAAACGGTGCCGGAAGCGGTCGCGCACGCCGGGGCACCGCTCGTGCCGGTGCTGGAGTTCGAGGGGGTGTTCGACCCGGAGACGGGGATGTTGGAGCTGACGTCGCTGCCCTACCCGGAGCCTGTCGTGGCGGGTGACGAACATCGCACGGTCAGTCAGGCGATGTACTGCGAGGGCCGGGTGACCAGTGGGGCGTTCGGGACGTTCTCGCTGTCGACCGTTGCCGAGCCGCTCGCGCACGTGGACCTGGGGTCGGCGCTGACGATCGGGACGCGACCGGACGACTGCGTGTCGGACGCAGAGCTGAGCGATTGGCGGCGGACGGTGTACGACGTGACGGGGACGTTCTGCGCTCGCGTGCGGGTGACGTCGCGCTTCGACGTGCCGGTCTCCGACGTCGTGGCCGAGGTGGTGGCGATCACGCCGCCGGAGTTCTCGGCGTACGAGTACATCGACGTGTCGTCGGTCGACGGCGGACCGTGGGCGCCGTGTTGCGGCACGGGCGCGGACCCGGAGGCGCTGCCCGACGGCGCGGGAGAGCCGAGCGCGGCGGCCGGTGGGATGTTCCTGCACGGGGATCTCGGGCCCGGCGAGTCGGGTGCGCAGCAGTGGACGTTCCGGAATCCGGGCGGTGTGTTCCGCTTCCGGGGCCGGCTGATGGCGCGCTTCCCGGAGCTCCCGAACGGGGTCGACGACAACTGCGACGGCGTGGTGGACGACGGTCTCGGCCTCTTCGACGACGGAGCGACGTGCCGGGTCGGTGCGGACTGCGCGAGCGGCGCGTGCGTGGGCGGTGCCTGCGTGCCGGAGTGCGACGACGGGCTGTTCGGCGAGACGTGCGCGAGCACATGCCCCGGCGGTGCGACGACGCCGTGCAACGGGCACGGGACCTGCGATGACGGCCGGGCGGGGAGCGGGGCGTGCATGTGCTCGGCGGACTTCGTGGGGGCTGCGTGCGACGACTGCGCGCCGGGGTACTGGGGCGCGACGTGCGCGGCATGCCCGGCGTGCCAGAACGGCGGGGTGTGCGCCGACGGGATCGACGGCGACGGGACGTGCGCGTGCCCCGAAGGGTACATCGGGGACCTGTGCGAGACCGAGGGATCGATCGATTGGACGAACCTCATCGCCCAGGTCGAGGCCGGAGACGCCGCGACCCGCGACGAGTTCGGCTGTTCAGTTTCGGTGTCCGGCGACACGGCCGTGATCGGCGCGTGGCAGGACGACGACGGGGGGAGCGACAGTGGTTCTGCGTACGTGTTCGTTCGCGCTGGTGACACGTGGACAGAACAGGCGAAGCTGACGGCGAGCGATGCTTCGGCCCTCGACGCGTACAGCGACGACGGCGGGGTGAGCGACAGCGGTTCTGCGTACGTGTTCGTTCGCGCTGGCGACACGTGGACCGAGCAGGCGCAGCTGACGGCGAGTGACGCCGCGCTCGGCGACCACTTCGGCTGGTCGGTTTCGGTGTCCGGCGACACAGCCGTGATCGGCGCGCACGGGGACGGCGACGCCGGGGTCGACGGCGGTTCTGCGTACGTGTTTGTGCGGTCGGGCGAGACGTGGACGCAGCAGGCGAAGCTTACGGCGAGCGACGCCGCGGGGAGCGACCACTTCGGCAGGTCGGTTTCGGTGTCCGGAGCCACGGCCGTGATCGGCGCGCACTACGACGACACCGCCGCCGGCGGGAACGCCGGCTCGGCGCACTTCTTCGGGCGCTGACCGGCGTGCGCGTGGTGCTCGTCCGCGCTCCGTCGGCTCGAGCGGCCGTTCGATGCCGCCGCATCCCCTTCTTCGTACCGCCAACTGCCGCTACACCATGGATGGCGGCGGGACGGGTGTTCTCGAGGAGCGCGCGATCACCTTCGTATTCGATGTGTCGTCAGAGCGGCTCCATCCGATGTTTCGGGGGAAACCGTGTTGTCCCTTGGTATTCAGCGAAATGCGGGTCCATGCTAGGCTGCGAAGCCGTATTCGAGATCGCACGACATGGCCGACTGGAAACCCAACATCTTCGGGTACCTCGACTACCGGGCGTACCTGCGCGACTACTACGAGGCCGCAAAGGCGGAGACCCGCGCGTTCTCCTATCGATACTTCTCCCGCAAGGCAGGGTACTCGTCGCCCAACTTCCTCAAGCTCGTCATCGACGGGCAGCGGAACCTCTCCGCCAACAGCATCGACCGGTTCGCCCGCGCGCTGAAGCTGACCGCCACCGAGAAGCGCTTCTTCGCCGATCTCGTCGCTTTCGACCAGGCGGCCGACCACGAAGAGCGGAACACCGCCTTCGAGAAGATCTCGGCCAGCCGGACATTCCGGAGTGCCCGGCGCATCGACGCCGCGTTCTTCGACTACCTCTCACACTGGTACTACCCGGCGATTCGGGAGCTGGCCGCGCGCCCGGACTTCCGCGCCGAGCCGGAGTGGGTGGCCCGGCAGCTGCTGCCGTCGATCAAGACCGACGAGGCCCGGCGCGCGCTCGACCTGCTCTTCGAGTTCGGCTTGCTCACCCGCGAGGACGACGGCACGATCGGCCGGGCCGACGTCGGACTGACCACCGGTCACGAGGTCCGATCCCTCGCCGTCGCCAACTTCCACCGCCAGATGCTCGCCCGGGCTGCGGACTCCATCGAGCTCGTCTCCGGCGACCGGCGCGACGTAAGCGCGATCACGGCGTGCATCTCCCGCGACACCGTCGCCGAGCTCAAACGACGCGTGCACGACTTCCGGGAGCAGGTCATGGACCTGTGCGCCCGCGAGGAGGCCCGCGAGGCCGTCTACCAGCTCAATATCCAGCTCTTCCCGCTCTCGAGGATCGACCATGACTGAGTTCATCCGCGCCCTGCTCCTCCGACTGGCGACGCTGATCGTGGCCGCCCTCGCCGCAGGCTGCCTGTTCACCGATGTCGGAAACCCGAACTCGGGCCCGGACGACGACTTTGCGGACGGCGGCTGGCCGTGGGACGACACCAGCGGTGGGAGCGACGCGGGCACTGACGCCGCCGACGCCGGCTCGCCGTTCGACGCGGAAGACGATACGGGCGCGTCCGAAGACACGGCCTCCGACGCCGTAAGCCCGGACGCCGAGCCGGATGCGGCTGCCGACGCCGCCGACGTCGCCGACATCGCGGGCGACGTGGCCGACGACGGGTCCGATGCCGACGTCCCGGGCGACGCAGCAGACGACGTGCTGCCTACCGATGTCGGCGATACCGACGTCAGCGACACCGACGTCGGCGATACCGACGTCAGCGACACCGACGTCGGCGATACCGACGTCGGCGATACCGACGTCGGCGATACCGACGTCGGCGATACCGACGTCAGCGATGCCGACGTCAACGTGGACCCGGACGTCTCTGACGCCTCTGACGTCGATGTCGATGACTTCGGGGACGCCGACACCGCCGACGTCGAAGGCCCGTGGTAGACGGGAGCGGCGACGCCGACGCTCCGGTCGACTGATCGCGAGCCCTGTGTGGTCGCCAACGTCCGGCTGCGGCTTCGCGTCGCCGGACATCACCTGGCTTCGTTCGGTCGCAGGACCTCGACGTACTGTCGGGTTCCCTACTCGACGAAGATCGCGAGGAGGAGCATCAGGCCGACGAGGATCACCGCCGCCAGCACGATCCAACGGAGGACCTTGTCTTCACCGCCGGTCGCGCGGCGCATCTGCTGCCGGACGCCCACCATCGTGCCCGACGCCTCGGACGCCTCTTGGGTCTTGCGCTTCTTGTCGCGCTTCTTCTTCTGCCTGTTCTTGCCCACGATCGTTTCTCCGGGACCTCGCCGCGCGGTGGGCGCGGCTTGCGCGGCGGGAGTATAGCGGACGACGCCCTCGACGCGAACCATTCCCGCTCTCCCCTGTCAATACCTGGATCCGCGTGCGTCGGCAGGGTAGTGACAATGACATATTCTTCTCCCCGGGGCGTCTTTGACCGCCGATCGACTCCCACCTGAGGGCACGTCGCCCAGCGCCGACGGCAGAACGACCCGGTTTCTGCTGGGCGTGATCGCGTTGGTGGCGGCGTGCGCCGCGCTCAAGGCGGCCCAGATCGTCATGCTGCCGCTCGTCCTGTCGGCGTTCCTGACGATCCTGGTTCAACCGCCGCAGCGATTCCTGACGCGCTACGTCCCGCGCTGGCTGGGCCTGACGATCATCTTCATGGTGTTGGCGGCCACGATCGTCGGCATCTGGATGTTCTTCTCGCTCAGCGCCGAGGCGCTCATCGAGAAGGGGCCGGTGTACGCGGAGCGCCTCGAGCGGATCTTCGACGGCACCCTGAGTTGGGCCGAACGCTACGGGTTCAACCTGACGGCGGTCGAGCTCGGGACTGACGAGCTGCTGACCTGGACCCTCCAATTCGCCGGGGCCAGCCTGGCGTCGGTCGCGACCTTCTTCGGCATGTCGACGCTGGTCACCTTCATGCTGGTGATGCTCCTGCTCGAGACCGAGAGCTTCCGGTCGAAGCTCCGCTCGGCCCTTCGCGCCGGGCAGTCGGCCGAGGTGTTCGACACGATCCACGCGGTCACGAAGACCTTCCAGCGCTTCTTCTTCACCAAGACGGCGATCAGCGCGTTCACGGGGGCGTGCACGTCGATCTTCTGCCTCGCCCTCGGGATCGACTTCGCGTTCATCTGGGGCATGATCGCGTTCTTGCTGAACTTCATCCCGAACATCGGGTCGATGATCGCGGTCGTGCCGCCGGTGGTGGTCGCGCTCGTGCAGTTCGACGGCATCGGGACCGGCATCGCGACGCTGGTCTGTCTGTCGGCGATGCAGATGCTCATCGGCAATATCCTCGATCCGCGGATCACCGGGCGAGCGGTGTCGATATCGCCCTTCGTCGTCTTCACCTCGATGGTGTTCTGGGGCTGGATGTGGGGCATCGCCGGCATCTTCCTGGCCGTGCCGCTGACGGCGCTCCTGAAGGTCATCGCCGAGCACGTCCCGGCGCTGCGCCCGCTGGCGATTCTGTCGGGCGGCGTGCCGAAGTCATCGGCGCTCGCCGTCGTGCCCATCGCCGAGGATCCCCTCGACCTGGACGAAGACCTGGAGCTGGACACGGCGCCCGAGGTCGAGCCCTGAGCCGACCCGCCCCCTGAGACCGTCCGGGGGCCCGTCGACATCGTCCGGTCAGCGGCTCCTCAGTCTTCCTCGGGGAGCGCGTCGGGGCCGAGCCAACCCACTTTCAGCAGGGCGGGGAGCACGATCACCGTCGCGAGGAGACACCCGGCGATCGTGATCGCGATCAGCTCGCCGAACCGGCGCACCGGGACGAAGGAGCTGGAGAGCATCACGCCGAAGCCGAACATCAGCGACAGGCAGGTCATCAGGATCGCCTTGCCGGTGCCCCGCGCCGCGCTCACCAACGCCTCGTCGACGTCTTTCGTCCGTTGCACCTCTTCGCGGAAGCGGGCGAGGACGTGGATGGAACCGTCGACGGCGAGTCCGATCGAGATCGAGAAGATGATCGCCGTCGCCGCGTTGAGGGGCACGTCCATGAGGACCATGAACGCCATCGTTCCGATCAGCGGCAGCACGTTCGGCGGCACCGACAGCGCAGCGAGGCGGGCGCTGCGGAAGAGCAGCGTCATGAAGCCGAAGATGATGAAGACCGCGAGGGCCAGGGACTCGAGGAGATCGGAGATCACCGCGTCGAGGCCCTTGGAGCCGACGTACGCGTCCCCGGTGAGGCGGAACTCGATGTCGGGGAACTCGCCGAAGCTCTCCGCGAGCTCGCCCTCCAGGGCCTCCGCGAGCCGGATCGTCCCCTGGGCGCCGAAGTCGCGCACACCGATGTTCACGCGGGCGCTGCGGCGGTCGGTCGACACATAGGGGGAGAGCGGGTTGCGCTCGCCGGCGGCGAGCAACGCGGCCGAGGTCTCGACACGCGACCGGCTCTCGAAGGGGGCGTCGCGGGCGTCGGCGCCGCCACGAATCGCCTCGATCTCGTGGAGGAAATCCACGTAGGAGATCGCGTCGAGGACTCCCTCCTGGGTCATCGCCCACGCCTGGATCTCGTCCATGGCGTTGAGGACGGCCGGGTCGTCGAAGCGGCCCTCGGTCGCGCTCGTCAGGTAGACCTCCAGGGGTCGCACCCCGGACAGCTTGTCTTCGATGAGCCGTGTGGTCTGGTAGATCGGGTCCGAGGGCGAGAATTGGTCGAGCACCGCGCTGTCGATCTGGATTCCGGTCGCGATGCGCAGGGCGCCCGCGAAAATGAGGAGCGCCACGCCGAGCACGGGCAGGGGCCGATGCAAGATGGCCCGAGTCACCCGCTCGATGGTCCGCTCGAGCATGCCTTCTTCGGTCGCCCCCGAGTGGGTCCGGGGTGGGCGCACGTACATCAATGCCGCGGGCAGGAAGGTCAGGGTCACCACGTAGGCGATCAGCACGCCGATGGCGGCGGTGATGCCGAAGCGGCCGAGCACCTCGGTTCGCGAGACGACGAGGGAGCCGAACCCGACCGCGGTCGTGAACGAGGTCAGGAAGCAGGCGACGGCCATGCGCTTCACGGCCTCGCGGGTCGCCTCCTCGCGGTCGCGTCCGGCGCGGATCTCCTCTCCGTACCTGCTGACCAGGTGAATGGAGTTCGAGATCCCGATGATGATGATCAGGAGCGGAACGATGTTGTTGAGGATGTTGAAACTCTCGCCGATCGCCGACATGCCCCCGACGAGGATCAGGGCGGCGATGACCACCGCTCCGGTGGGGAGCACCATGGCCGGGAGCCACCGGAACGAGGCGAAGAGGATCAGGATGCAGACCATCAGCGACAGCGGCAGCATCACCGACTGGTCGGCGCGCATCTTGGCGATCACGTCACTGCGGACGTAGGGCAGCCCGCCGAGCAGGGTCTCGACCCCCTCCGGAGGCGGCCGACTCGCCAGCTGGCTCTCGACGCTGGCGATGACACCGGCCACGTCGGCGTTCCGCGTCAGGTGGTCGGACAGCGAGACGGCGATCGCCGTGAGGGTGCCGTCGCGGCTGATCAGCCTTCCCTCGATGAGGCGCGAGCCGCGCAGGGCATCGCGGAGTATGCGCGCCTCGTCGTCGGTCACCTGGTCGCCATCGATGGCCGGCCGCACGGTGCCGGTGCCGAGGGCGAGGTTGATCACGACGTCCGGGACCCGGGTCGCGGCCTCGCCGTCGAGTCGCGGCTCGACGCCACGCATCGAGGCGGCGATCCGTGAGAGCTGCGTCGAGACGGTCGACCCGGTGATGTAGAGGCCGCTGAGAACGCTCTCGTCGGCCCGGTCGCGGTCGTCGTCGTCGGGCTCTCGGGGAATCGGCAGCACGGTGATCGCGTCGACCCGCGCTGCGTAATCCTCGTTCGCCAAGGCCCGGGTGATGTCGTGCGTGAACTGGAGCACCTCGCGGTCGAGCACGTCGGGAGCGTGGACGAGCACCAGGAGCACGTTGTCCGTGTTGCCGAACTCTTCGCGGAACTCGGCTGCGACGGCCTCCTGGTCCTCGAACTTCGCGAAGAGGTCCGAGGGCGTGAAATCCGCCTGGATCTCGGGAATGCGCAGCGAGAACGCAGCGGCGAGGGCGACGATGACCACGAGCACCGGCAGCCGCTGTCGGGTGACGACCGAGGCGAGTGTGTCTAGCAGGCGGTCGATGGCTTCGGCGTTGTCGGGAGGAACTCGGGGGGAGCGCGCCCGGACGGCGTCGTTTCCGACCGGCCCGTCGGTTTTTCGGCAGCGTTGTGGCCGGATGTACCATTGACAGACGCGCGAGGATAGTGAGGTGAAGGAGGGAGGAGGGTCGTGTATACGGCCCTTGGTCACGCGGACGGTTTCCCCCCGACCGATGTTCGATCT
>PVBE012663631.1_pt1 | contig 19428 bp, 18 predicted proteins | sample 1631181 | NCBI WGS metagenome assembly PVBE01 (sample SAMN08397723, study PRJNA350692) | Marine metagenome, whole genome shotgun sequencing project. | isolation source: water | place: Pacific Ocean | collected 2012-04 | reverse complement strand
GTCCAGCCGTGCTCCAGTCCGCGAGTTGCACCATCGAACCACTCGACGAGTCCGTCTCTGTCGACTTCAACAAGGTCGACCCCGCCGTGAACCTCATCACGTACTTCGCGGAGCAGGCTCTCACCCACAGGCTGAGGAGACCCGCCGCGGCCCCAGGCTGCCAGCCGAATCGTGATGCCCTCTGGATCCTTGGGTGTGAAAAGCTCCAGGCGATCGGGGTGGATGCGGGCCTGGAAGTCATGGGCGTGGAGCCGGTAGGTCCCGTCATGAAGACGACCAAATGCTCTGGGCGCCATGGAGTCTGCGATGTTGTGGCGAAGCTGGGTGGTGAGGCCAAGCTCTGGCTGACGCACCGGGTCGCCATCGGCCAGCGGCAAGTTCACCGCACGGATCTGCGCCAGGGCATTCATGAGCCCGGAGTCTGAGGTGTCTTCCTTGGAACAGCCCGTGGCCAAGAGGAGAAGAGCAGACGAAAGAAGGTAGCGATCCATGGACATGACAAACCCCGCGTCAAAACACCCGAACGACGAGGCTACCACATCTATATTGACCAGCCGCGGGTCAGAGGGCCTCTGGATATCCGCCACATACAGACCCGTCGGTGGCGCTAGATGTGTCCGTGTGGTTCCATCAGGCCGTGACCACATCCTCACCGATCCCCACCTGGGTCCTCCCGCTCGGCTGCCTGCTGGTGGCAATGGGCATCACCATGCCCGTCTGGGTGGCCGATGTGCCCTCGCTTATCGGCCACTGGGATGCCCTCGATCTGGCGGGCAGTGCCTGGGCCCACTGGTGGACAGCTGATGCTCTGAGGCGGTTCGTGAGTCCCTTCGAGGGAACGCACAGCTACTTCCCCATGGGGCTTGAGCCTCTCCTTCAGTACAACCTGCTCGATGCTGTGGTGGGTGCGCCGTGGGTGTGGCTGGCCGGACCACGGGTGGGGTACAACCTCGCGGTCATCGCAGCACTGGTGGGCACCGGGCTGTCCGGAATGTGGCTGGCGCGCAGCATCGGTATCAGCCGGGCCGGTGCGCTGGTGTGCGGCATCAGCATCGAGGCATCGAGCTATGTCGGGATGGAGCTGTATGAAGGCCGAATCTCCCAGGCCCTCCTGGTCTTCTGGCTGCTGGGGCTGGGCGGCCTGGTCCGGATACTGCGGGGAGAAGGCGGCCACCGACTGGCCATCTGCACCGGCCTGGCAGCAGCAGCAGCAGCCCTGGTGTACTGGTACCACGGCGCCGCATGGATCCTGGGGGCCCTGGTGCTGGTGGCAGTCTCGGCGCGGCAGATCGCTCACCCTGTGCGCCTGCGCCTGGCCACCGCCGCAGTGGTAGCACTCGCCATCACCCTGCCCTTTGTTCTCGCGCTGCTCGGTGCCTGGGAGCTGCTTCCAGGCGTCACCCGTGTGGTCGAAGACCCGCTGGCTGTGAGCAATGCCGACAGCCTCAAGACAGGGCTCGCCATTGCATCCGAGCATGGCCGCTGGCCGCTGTGGCCCGTCATAGGACGACCTGGCCAGGAGATGGGGCACCAGCTGAGCCTGGTCATCCTGGGGCTCTCGGCCCTGGCCTTCCGGGCGAAGACCCCGGGTCGGTGGCGATGGTTCGTGGTGGCCATGACCGGCTGGGTGCTGGCCCTGGGCCCGGTCCTGCACGGATGGTCCGAGCCCACCGGAATCGCCCTGCCCTTCCGCCTGCTCCACGACCACATCCCCACCTTCGACCGAATGTGGTGGCCCCAGCGATTCGAGCTGCTCACAGTGGTCGGCACCGCGGTGCTGGCCGGAATGGGAACGGAGGCACTGCTCAAGCGCCGCGCCTCACCCCGGGCCTGGCTGGGTGTGTTGATAGCCCTGAGCCTGGTCGATGCACCAGTGCGAAGCGGCGTTGTGCCCATCAAGGCCAGCCCAGCGCCGGTGACCTACCCGGATCTCTACGAGGGACTCGAGGGGCCGCTGCTCACCGTACCGGTGCTGCCCACCGCAGAGATCTCGAACCGGGCGCTGTACAACCAGACCCAGCACGGCCAGCCCATCATGCACGGCGATGGCGAGCACATCCCGGCCCATCGACCACCTGGCTTCACCACACTCGTGGAGGAAAACGACCTGCTCTCCGCCCTCCACGAGCTGCACCGCAAGGCCAGGGTGGACCGGACCATCCAGCCAGAGGCTGTGGATGCGCTGATCGAGGCGGGCTTTGTCTACGCTGTGGCGGACCCGGCGGTCTACCCGGAGGCAGATGGCAGGAACTGGGCGACCACCCACGGGCGCATCTTCAAGCAACTCTTCGGAGCCCCGATGCGGGTGGGACACAGCGGGGGAGTGTGGCGGATCGTACCCATTGACCAGGCCCAGACCGTGCGTGTCCGCCTGGCTACTGGCCGAGAGCGGCAGATCCGATGAGAGAGATACTCATCCGCTTCTTGGCCTACCTCGGCCTGGCCTGGGTGTGGGTGCAGCCCGCCACGATGTCAGTGCCTGGGGGTGCTCGGTCGGATGTCTGGAACAGCCTGTGGTCGATGTGGTTTTCCCATCACTCCGTGGCACAAGGGCGGCTGCCCTGGGCCACGGAACTGCTGGGTGCGCCCTTTGGCGGCACGGTGCTACTGCCCGACCCGATGGCCGGGGTGTTCGCACTCTTCGCTGTGCCTGCACTCGGGGTCGCGGGTGCCTACACGGCGCTCGTACTCCTCCGACTGGCCGCCGCAGGCCTGGTAGTCCACCTATTTGCCGAGGACTGGCTGAGTGAGGCCGGCCTCGAGCCGGAGGCAGCAAGCCGGGCTGGGTGGCTGGCGGGCATCGGCTATGCCTCAGCACCTGTGCTACTCGCCGGTCTTCAGTGCGGCACCACCGAGGCGGTAAGCGGTGCCTGGCCGGCCCTGGCTGCGTGGCTGTGCTGGCGGGCGTCGGTACACGGCGGCCGCAAGGCCGGAGTGCTGGCTGCATTGGCTCTGCTCGGGGCCGCACTCTCAAGCTGGTACGCCGCGGTCGTGGCCTTCATTTTTGCCGGAGTCCTGCTGCTGGGTACCCCCGGGAGGAGGAGGCTGGGGCCGCTACTGGCAGGCCTCATCCTGGTACTCCCGCTGGCCATCTTCACCCACCTCACGCACTCCGATCCCACCCACATGGGCACACGCTCTCCAGAGATCCTGGCGAAGATCCGAGAGACCTTCGGGGCTGCGGATCTCCTGGGCTTTGTCTGGCCCACGGCGGATGCAAACCTGGCGACCTTCAGCCCGGCAGAGCGGGGCCAGGGCTACCTGCACACGACCTATCTGGGCTGTGTGCTGCTCCTCGGCACCATCGTGGCGCTGGTGCGCGGCCTACCCCGAGCCCGTCTCATCGGCCTGGCCGGCGGGCTGTGTGCGCTGCTTGCACTCGGGCCCGTACTTCAGATCAATGGGGTGCAGGTACTCGGCTGGATGCCCTATGCCCTGCTCGAGAGCAGCCCCGGTTTTGGTGGTCTCTCGCTCCTGTGGCGACTCGGGGCGGGGGCGGCACTCGCGGCAGCCTTGCTCGGAGCAGCCGCCACTCGCGGCCACCGACTAGCGGTGGTTCTGGGGGTGGGTCTGGTACTGGCAGAGGTGGCCTGGGTCTCCCCCATCTCTGCAGGCATTGCCCGAAGCGATGTCCAGCCATCTGCGGCACTCACGGCACTGACGAGTGCACCGATGGGTGCGGTGCTCACCGTGCCCGCGTTCAGGCAGCATCCGGATCTGTGGTGGCAGACCCAGCATCAAAAGCCGACCACCGGCAACATCAACCGGCGACGGGGACACAAAGCACAGGCATGGCTGCAGGCTGCCCGAGGGCAGTCGCTATCCGAGATCTCCACTGCAGCGCAGACCACCGGAATCCGGTTCCTTCTCGTCCACAAAGGCACAACGATGAGGGAAAACCCGAATCAGGCTCTCGTTCGGACTGTGCGGGCCGGTGTGACCCCCTTGGCAACGGACGAGACCTTCGAGATCTACGCGCTGTGGTGAGTGGTCCTCAGCCTGAGACCACCACCTCTTCTCCCGCCTGAAACACCCGGGGACGGGGACGGCTTCTGAGCACCTCGATGGCATCGGCTGCGTCCCACCACAAGAAGGATGCCTCGCAGCCTTCCTCGAGCACCGGTGCACCACCAAAGCAGCGATGGTTGTCCTTGTGGAGCGTCTCGAAGACCCGGCGCATCTCATCCTCGCTGGTCAGCTGCGCCACGTGGAGCAGCATGTAGGCGGCATCCACCAGGTTGGCGGTGCCCAGCCGGTACCAGGGGTCCATCACCGAGTCGTGGCCGATCCCTACTGTGGCACCAGCGGCCCACAGCTCATCCACCCGGGTGATGCCCCGGCGCTTGGGGTAGCCATCGTAGCGGCCCTGCAGGACGATATTGTCCAGCGGGTTGGCCACCACCTGCACGCCAGAGGCCACCACAAGCTCGATGACCTTTGCAGCATAGGGGTCGGGGTAGGAGTGCATGGCGGTGCAATGCCCAGCGATGACCTTGTCGGCCCAGCCTCGGGCGAGCGCCTCCTCGCAGGCAACCTCCAGGTTGCGACTCATGGGATCGTCGGTCTCATCGCAGTGGAGATCGACCTGGCAGTCGTGCTGCTCTGCGAGCTCAAAGGCCATCCGAACGCTCTGCCAGCCCTCCAAGGTGGTCCGCTCAAAGTGGGGAATCGCTCCCACCGCATCACAGCCTGCTGCCACCGCAGCCTCCCAGGCTTCCCGCCGACCCGGCGCCCGCAGGATGCCCTCCTGCGGGAAGGCCACAACCTGAAGCTCCACCCGGCCCTTCAGTGAATCCCTCAGTGCCAGCAGGGCCTCGACCGCCACCATGCTGCCCGTGTCCACATGGGTCCGAATTCGTGTGGCACCCCAGGAGACATACCAGTCCACTGCGCGCCGCGCGCGGGTGGTCACATCCTCGGCGGAGAGACCATCCCGGATGGCCGACCAGTTCTCGATGCCCTCCACCAGGGTCCCGGATCGGTTCGGGACTCGCTCACCGGTCAGTGCTGCGTCCAGATGACAGTGCGGCTCGGCGAAGTGTGGCGTCAGCATCCCGCCGAGCACCACCTCCTCGTCCGCCTCTGGGTGAAGCGCCTTCATCCCTGTACCCGAGATCGGACGGACCGCTTCGATGCGGTTCGCCCGCACCCGGAGGTCCACCCACTGCCCAGCAACGACCACACCCTGAAACAACATTCCCGGATGCTACCTCGTTTTGACCACAAGCCCCCAGGCGCCGACCCTGGTAGGCTGATCCGACACCGGCGGTGGCCCCACCCCACACACAGGACAGACCATGGGAAAGCTCGCGATCAATGTCGACGGACTGCAGTTCCAAAACCCCTTCGTCATCGGCAGCGGACCCCCAAGCACCAACGCCAAGATCATGTGCAAGGCCTTCGCAGCGGGCTGGGGCGGAGTTGTCGCAAAGACCTGCAGCCTCACGGACACCGAGGTCCACAATGTGCAGCCTCGCTACGGAAAGCTGCGTAGCCCCAGCAAGGACAACATCGGCTTTCAGAACATCGAGCTCATCAGTGATGCGTGCTTTGAGGACTGGGAGGACTGGTACAAGGAGACCAAGGATGCCCACCCAGACGGCATCCTCATCGGCTCCATCATGGAGAGCTTCGAGAAGGGTCGCTGGCAGGAGCTCGCCGGGCGCTGCCTGGAGGCAGGCTGCGATGCCCTGGAGCTCAACTTCTCGTGTCCGCACGGCCACCCCGAGAAGGGCATGGGTGCGGCCATGGGTCAGGATCCGGATCGGGTCGAGACAGTGACCCGCTGGGTGGTGGAGGCTGCAGGCGGGCGGCCCGTGTGGTCAAAGATGACCCCCAACATCACAGACATCACCCAGCCTGCACTGGCTGCACAGCGCGGCGGCGCGGCTGGCGTGAGTGCCATCAACACCATCCTGGCCTGCATCGGGATCAACCTGAAGACGCTCAAGCCCCAGCCCACAGTCGAGGGGCACAGCACCTTCGGCGGATACTCCTACCTTGCAGTCAAGCCCATCGCGCTTCGCATGGTCGCCGAGATCGCCCAGGCCATGCCGGGGTTCTCCATCTCTGGAATCGGAGGCGTCACCTGCTCCACCGATGCGATCGAGCACCTCCTGGTGGGCGCGAACACAGTGCAGAGCTGCACGGGCCCCATGCTTCAGGGCTTCGACATGGTGAGCGAGCTCATCGAGGGCACCGAGGCCTTCATGGAGCAGCATGGCTTCGACCAGGTCGAGGACTTCATCGGTGCGTCCCTGCCCCACTTCACCACCCACCAGCACCTCGTGGAGCTGCAGGCGGAGAAGCGAGCGGCACGCGAGGCCGCAAAGGCAGCGGCCGCATCAGGAGAAGTGAACCGCGACACGGACTGGGGCAAGGGCAACATCACCGACCAGACCAAGAACCTGGTGAGCAACGAAGAGAGCTAGGGCGCCTTGCCTGTGAGGGTGTGCTGAAGCACGATCCCTACCAAAGAGAGCGTGCCCAGGAGGATGAGATCCTCTGGGCGCTCCAGCGCAAAGCCCACGGCCAGCGCCCCGAGGATGGGCGTCACGATGCGAAGGGAGCGGCGGTAGATCGCTGGAAAGATCATGGCACCCACCAGGCCCGCGATGGTGGCCGCGTACCAGGGCACCTCCTTCACGAACTGGGGGCCTATCGCCATGGTGAGCCCGCCCAGGACAGCAGCACCCACCGAAGAAAGAGCAATCTTCTCGACCATGAGCATCAGCACTGCTCCAGCGATCCCGGCCCCGATTGCGATGCCGGTCTTGGTCATGGGGTCACCAACCGGCGCGTACTCGATGGCCAGGAGGACGCCCGCTACCAGGCCGGGTGCGACCAGCAGCAGCTTGTAGGTTCGGGATCCGAAGATGACAAGGATGAGCCCCACAGCCAGGACCACCCACCTCGCGTCGACCACCTCCAGTCCCCAGCTACCTGGGTGCTGCAGCCAGTCCAGCTCCCGCTCGAGCGTGCGCATTGGGCCTCCTCCGTGGCAGGATAGCCTGGTGACCCCGACTCGACCCCTGTTCCTGTTCTCCCTCATTCTCGCGTGCGGCGGCAAGGCTGAAGATGCGGATGCCGACCTGGACACCGCAGAGATCGCCGACGCCGATACGGATGTAGATCTGGACACAGACGATCCGGATGAGGCGGTGGAGACGGTGGAGATGGAGGCCGAGGCCGATATCCTCTTCGATGTGACGGGCGGCCCATACGATCTTGCAGCCGACGGTCAGGGGCGCGTCTACTGCTCCGTGCGGGAGAGCCGCCTGGTGATCTGGGACCCGTTGGTGGGGTGGATCGAGGAGGTATCCGACGACCTCGGGCCCATTTTTGGCATCGCACTGGCTGGAGACGCCGTCTACTTCACCACCAGCGAGCACCGACAGGCGGGGTCCTTCGCCCGCTTGATTGACGGCGAGGTGGAGGTGATCGCCACAGCAGCAGGAAGTACCATCTTCCGGGAGCCCACGGATCTGGCGATGGCGCCCGACGGCGACTGGGTACTCGCCGATAAGACGCTGGAGACGCTGATCGGCGTGTCCGAGAGCGGCGAGGCCTGGCTGATCCCTTCCCCCGGATCCGTCAGCACCGTGGCGTTCAAGCGTGACACGCTGTTCTTTGGCGGCGAGGACGGCATCTGGTCGATGGCCTGGCCCGATGGCGAGGCTGTCCTGGTGGACGCTAGATCCGCCAACGGTCTGCACGCCTGGGAAGACAAGATGTGGGCCACCAACATCGGATCGAGGGTCTACGAGGTCGGAGGAACCCTGGCCATCCCTATCGAGGATGTCCGTGTTCCGGGACGAATGACCGGCACAGACACATTGTACCTGGCGGACTGGGGACTGGCCGATGTGTGGGCCATCGAGCCCTGACCGAATAGAACTCTTCAGGAACATCGAAGGAGCTGAAGACATGAGCAACGTGATGATCGCTGGCGCCGCCTGTGTATGCGCATTCTTTGCCCTGCTGGTCGTTGGCGGACTCGGTTTCTTCCTGATGAAGCAGAAGAAGACCAAGACCGACGGCAAGGACGAGACAAGTCCCGAGGCATCCGCGACCGCGGATGAGGCTGCCGAGTCCGAAGCTCCTGCCGCACCCGAGGCTCCTGCCGCACCCGAGGCTCCTGCCGCACCCGAGGCTCCTGCCGCACCCGAGGCTCCTGCCGCACCCGAGGCTGGCCCGGTCTACGCAACCGAGAATGTACCGGATCCGTCCAGCATCCAAGGCCTGGATCCAACTCCGATCATCGCAGCCGACACCCTGGATGAGGATGAGGCGGAGAGTCCCACGGTGGTCATTCCCCGGGGCACAGACACGGACGAAGACGCTTGAGGCAGCCGCCACTCTTCGCCACCCATCAAGCCCGTGGGGCCGAGCTTGAGGTCCAAGGCAGCTGGCTCCTGCCCATGCGATACGGTGCGGGAGTGGATGAGGAGATCCAGAGCCTTCGGGAGGGTGCCGGTCTCCTGGACATGGCCGAGGTTCAGAGTGTGACGCTCAGCGGGCCGGACGCCCGACGCTTCTGCAACGGGATGTTCACCAACAACATCCGGGATCTCAAGCCTGGGGAGGGCAACCGCTCCGCAGCCTGCGATGATCTGGGGAGAATCCACTGCCTTCTCGACATCTACTGCACTGATCCGCACACCTTCCTCGCCGTCCTCGAGGGGGTGGACTCCGGATGGTTCGAGGAGCGATACGGACTCTACATCGTCTTCGATGACGTGGAGATGATCGCCCACCCAGATGATCCATGGGTCTTGAGTGTGCAGGGTCCAAAAGCGACAGATGTGCTCGCCGCAGCCGGACTGCCTGCACCCAGTAGCGGCCATGCGCAGGTCGGAGAGGGAATCCGGGTGTGCCGAAAGGACCGAGCGGGCACCGGCGGCTTTGACCTCTTTGTCCCCGCCGACGTGCTCGACACCACCTTCGAGGCTCTCGCAGCCTCCGGGGCAAGTCCGGTGGGTCGGGAGGCCCTGGAGGCGGTTCGCATCGCACATGGCCGGGCAGCCTGGCCGCAGGATGGAACAGAGAAGTCCCTGGTACACGAGCTTGGGCTGGACAAGGAGGTCTGCTCGTTTACCAAGGGCTGCTACCTGGGACAGGAGGTCATCAACCGGGTGGACGTCAAGGGGCAGGTCAACAAGCGACTCACCGGGCTCCTCCTCTCCGAGGATGCCCTGCCACCGGGAGGTGCTCAGGTACTCCTGGGAGAGGACGTGGTCGGAGCCGTGACAAGCGCCGCCCGCGTGGGGACGCAGGCGATGGCGCTGGGGGTGCTCAGGAAAGCCGCTTGGCCCACCGATACCGAAGTCGTCATCCAGGCCGGTGGAAAGACCGTGGGCGCACAGGTCGTAGATCTCCCGTTCTCGCTAAAGTGAACACCACCCGCCGAGACTTTCTCTGGGGAGCCGCCGCCGCCAGCCTGCTGCCTGGATGCCTGGGTAGAAAGCAGGGGCTCTCCCGCAGCGCGCGGGAATTGGTGCGCGCTTCACTGGCCGACCTTGGGCCCGGACCGGTGCTGGATTGTCATGTGCACATCGTGGGTCTGGGACGCGGCGGCACCGGCTGCTGGGTGCACCCGAGGATGACGGACGCTGTGAGCCACCCAAAGGACTGGGCCCGCTTCCAGGTCTACCAGGCAGCAGCCGGCGTAAAGGACCTCAGCAAAGCGGACAGCTCCTATGTCGAGGTCCTGACCCAGCGCCTGGACGCCATGCCGGTACCGGTACGAGCGCTCATCTTCGCCTTTGATCAGGTCTACGATGACAAGGGCCGGGCGCAGCCTGAGATCTCCGAATTCCACACCCCGGACAGCCACGTCCTCGCGCTGGCTCGCGACCGGCCACAGCTGGTCCCCGTCGCCAGCGTGCACCCCTACCGGCTCGATGCGGTCGAGGCCCTGCACTCTGCCGCCGCTCAGGGCGCTGTGGCAGTCAAGTGGCTGCCCAATGCCCAGCGCATGGACCCCGCCTCAGCACTGTGTGACCGAGCCTATCGAGCCCTCCAGGAGCTCGGCCTGCCCCTCATCACCCACGCCGGCCACGAGCAAGCAGTCGAGGCCGAGGCCGCACAAGCGCTGGGCTGTCCCCTCCGGCTCCGCCGGGCACTGGATGCTGGCGTGAAAGTCATCGTGGCCCACTGCGCCAGTCTGGGCGTGTACCCAGATAGCGATGACCCCATGCGCACAGTCCGTCCCAGCCTGGACCTGTTCCTTCGACTGATGGACACAAAGGAGTACGAGGGTCGGATCTGGGGAGACATCTCTGCGCTCACCGTGTTCACCCGCATCGACGATGCCCTGCCCCGCGTCCTTCGTCGTACCGACCTGCACCATCGACTGATCCACGGCAGCGATTACCCCATTCCAGCCATCGATCCGCTCATCAATACCTGGCAGATCCTGGCTGCTGACCTCATCGACTCGGAGGATCGGGCGCCGCTCTCCGAGCTGTGGGATCGAAACCCCTTTCTCTTCGATCTGGTCCTCAAGCGCCGCCTGAGGGCAGCCGAGGACCCAACCATCCGGTTTCCACCCAGCGTCTTCCAGCCTCCCGCAGGTCTCTTCCCTCGGCTTGGGGCCTGAGCTGCCAGGTCAGGCCTGCTGCCAGTCTGCGATCTCCCAGCCTCTGCGGGATGCCTCTCGACGAAGCCTGGGATCGGGATGGACGGCCACAGGACGCCCCACCGCCTCGAGCACCGGCAGATCACTCATGCTGTCGGTGTAGAAGGTGCACCTGCTCAGGTCCACCCCGCTGGCCTCCACCATGGCTGCCCCATGGTGCAGCTTCCCCGCACCAAAACAAAGCGGCTCCTTCAGATCACCGGTGTACTGGCCATCTATGACCTCGAACTGATTGCTCAGAAGCCCGTCCATGCCAAGCGCATCCACGGCGAGCTGGCCCAGGTAATTGGAGCTGCTCGTCAGCAGTACAGCCAGCTCACCTTTCGCCTGGTGCGCTGCCACTGCCGCCCGACCACCTGGGCGGATCCGCGTCTCAAGCTCCTCATTCCAGAAGTCGATGGTGCGCTGATGCAGCACAGCTTCTTCCTTTCCGGTCAGTGTGCGAGCTGCACCTCGAATGGCGTCCTCCATGCGGCCAAATCCCAGCTCATACAGACCCAGCCATCCTGCGGCACGAAGTGCCCACCACCGAGAGAGGTGACCCAGGCGCACTTCACGGCGGACCCAGAGACTGGCGGAGTTCACCTCCAGGAGGGTGAGATCCAGATCAAAGAAGGCAATCGGTCGACACACGGTCCCCAAGTAGCCCATCAACCCCCGCCTGGGATACCCAGCAGGCGTGTCCGAACAAGACCAGGAAAGCGCTGCTGGCTGTGGTCTGGCGGCCTACGCCATGCTCCTGCTGGGGATCTGCCTGATTGGAGTGGCGGGTATCGTGCTGAGCAGCATCAATCTGCTGAGCATGGAGCCGGACGCCATCTCCCGCCTGGTCCACGGCTCTGAGGTCCCGGTCTGGCGCCTGCAGCCCATGCGAGATGCGGGCCTGCTGGAGCTCAAGGAGGTGCCGCTGGCCTGGCATGATGAGAGCCCCGCGAGGGATGGCACATCTATCTGCGCCTTGAGGCAGAAGAGCGTGGTCCACCTGCAGGCAAGCCAGGGCCAGGAGCTTGTCTTCTCGAAGATTGAGTCGATCACTACGAAGGCAGACGGACAAGGTGCGGTACTCGTCGCGGTAAACGGCGCCTCGATGAGCCTGTCGTGTCAGTTTGGTGCTGGAGAGGGAGCAGAGAGCTTCGTTCGGCAGATTGAAAAGGAGCGCTCGAAGGCTGCAGCTCAGTCGGACTGAGGTGCTGTCGCCGCTCGCCGAGCCTTCAGGCGCTCGGTCAGGGAGCCCTGCCACTTCGTCCGCGCCGCCACCCGCACGCCCTCATCGTAGCGAGCGTGCGCCTTGAGCTTGAGCACTGCTGCCCGCTTGAGCACCGTCTCTCGATAGTGCGCGTGCTTCTCCGGCGGAATCGAACGGGGCGGTGGATGGTCAAGCATGTCCTGGTACAGCTGCATGTACCCATCACCGAGCAGGAGGAGGCCCTCCAGGGCATACTCCGGCTCGCCAAGGACAAAGGCCACCTTGGCCTGCGCTTCCGCCGAGGCCATCAGCCGGGCCCGGATCTTCAGGCGACGGGCGGCCTTCTTGTTGCCCACGAGCTTCAGCCTCGCTGCTTCCTTGAGCTGGGCCCGCACTAAAGCCACCCTGGCCTTCGCCTGGATCCAGCTCTGCTCCTCGGAGCTGCCCACACGATCCAGGGCACGGAGGATGCGTCGAATCCCTCGCCGCTTCTTGCCCGCTCTCAGCTCAACGATTCCGCGCTCCAGCGCCATGGCGAGCGCATCCGACTCCGACCAGCGGCCCGATCGCTGCAGTCCCTTGACCAGAACCAGGGCGTCCCGGTGCAGTCCCAGCTCCTCCAGGCAGTAGGCCCGACGGAAGATCGCATCTGCTGCGACCGACGATGTCGGGTGAACTTCCGCCACCTCCTGGTACCACTGCTCCGCAATTCCGTAGTCCTCCTGAACCTCAGCCAGGATCCCCCGGTGGTAGAGCACCTCTGCGGCCAGCTCGCCCCTCCCCGAGAGGTGGTCCAGCCTCCGACGGGCGCCTGCATAGTCCCCGATCTTACGGCGGGCGACTGTCTCCGCCAGCACCACATCCGCCGTCTGCTTTGCCCAGATCTGCTCCAGGGTGGGTGGAGCAGGCGGCTGGACAACCCCGGGGGTCTCCCCCTCCTGAACCGACCCCTCACCTGGCGGGCTCGGCGGCTGCGCCCAGGCCCAGGCAAGCAGCAAGCAAATGCTCAACAAGAGGGTCTCCTCAGGTGGATTCCCTCCCCCGAGAGGACCCGGGGGAGGGGGGGACCACCATGGCGGTGTGGAGTCGGATGGTGGCCCCCCCTTAGCAAGGGGGGGACCTGTATCGCCGCTTTACGCTTCCTTTCCATAAAGGCCTGCATTCCACGACGAGAGACAGTTCCCTGATACGGAACACGGGGGCCAACAATCCGTCCGAAGCACCCTCCTGGTAGAGACCTCATTCTACCCAACAACCCATGCCCTGCAAGGGTTCCCAGGACAGATCCATGGATGAGGAATACCTGCGGATCAGCTACACCTAGCCAAGGTCCCCCACCCACCCCTTCCACACAGGGTTGCATGCTGAGTTCCTGGGCCATTCTCGGTAGCTACATCACCCTGCTGAGTGTGCTGGCGCTGTACGGGGCACACCGGGTGTATCTACTGATGATCCTTCATAGATCCGGGCGGCACCCTGCCCGTACGATCTGGGAGAGCCCCCCCAGAATCACCGTGCAGCTCCCGGTCTACAATGAGCCAGCAGTGATCGAGCGACTCATCGATGCTGCGGCCCAGCTTCACTGGCCGCAGGACCGACTTCAGATCCAGATCCTCGATGACTCCACGGACATCACCAGCGCATTGGCAACCACCGCCGCTGCACATTGGCGTTCCTGCGGGGTGGACATCGAGGTGATCCGTCGTACCGATCGTGCTGGATACAAGGCTGGTGCCCTCGCTCATGGACTGGTGCATGCAAGCGGTGAGTTCATCGCCATCCTGGATGCAGACTTCCTGCCATCACCCGACTTTCTTCAACAGGTGATGGAGAGCTTCACCCCGGATGTCGGCATGGTGCAGGCGCGATGGGGGCACCTCAATCGGGACCAGACCCTCCTCACCCGGGCACAGGCGATCCTCCTGGACGGGCACTTTGTCATCGAGCACGCCGCCCGACACCAGGCAGGGCACTTCTTCAATTTCAATGGCACGGCAGGCATCTGGCGACGGAGCGCCATCGAGGATGCAGGTGGCTGGGCCCATGACACCGTCACCGAGGACCTGGACCTGAGCTACCGAGCACAGCTAAAGGGCTGGCGCTTCGTGTACATGCCGGATGTGGTGGTACCCGGAGAGCTGCCGATGGGCATGCCAGCCTTCCTCACGCAGCAACACCGATGGGCCAAGGGCACCATTCAGACCGCACGCAAGCTCTTGGGCAGTCTGCTTCGAGCCCGCTTGCCGCTGGGGGTCCGGCTGGAGGCACTGGTCCACCTGAGCTGTCCCATCGGGTACCCGCTGATGGTCCTTCTCGCACTCCTGCTTCCTCCCGCCGTGGCTGTGCGCGCCAGCCTGGACCTGGCTGGTCTTCACCTGCTCGACCTCGTGGTTGTTGGGCTGACCACCTGCAGCTTGGCCATCTTCTTCAGCGTGGCGCTCGCCCGGCAGGGTGGGCACTGGCAGCGACGCATCTGGGAGGTAACGCTGGGCATGGTCGTCGGTGCGGGCATGGCGGCCAGCCAGAGCATCGCCGTCCTCGATGGTCTGCTGAGGGAGGAGACCACCTTCGTCCGCACCCCCAAGCATGGCGCCGGCACTGCCCCCATACCCGCATTCAAGGGAGGTGCCCTCCAGGCAGCCCAGGTACTGACCTGGGCTATGGGGCTGTACTACGCCGCTGCAATTCCATGGGCCATGTCCCAGGATCTCTGGGGGAGCCTGCCTTTTATGCTCCTCTTCGGTGCTGGATTCTGGTCTGTCGGCTTCGGCCTCTTGCCGGAGATCAGTCTTCTCCGCGTGCCCACTGGGGCAAGGACTGAAACGGACGAGGTACCTGCAGCCAAGTAGAATCCATGGGTGCCGGCTGGGTGTGCGCCTCGATACCTGCTGCCAGAAGCGGCGCGGGGTCATCGACCCCATAGACCACCAGGCGATACCGCCTGGCCAGGAGTGCGAGCATCACGGCTCTTTGAGCCCCCGGCCCTGTGGGGGGCGGTCCGGAGAGGAGATGGGTCCACGGCGGCGGGCCGCTGTGCAGCGCGGCGTGAAAGCCCACCTCACTGCCCAGCCCCTCGGGGCACGCCGCCTCGATGGCGATGGTCGCACCCGGGAGGAGGGGCGGTGCCGGGGAGAGGGCGAGGTAGGTCGCAGCCCTGCTGGCCTGGTACAGGCTCACCGCCTTGGGACCCTGCACATGAACCACGGCGGCTAAAGCAGGATCAGCCACCCAAGTCCAGGGCGTGAGTCGGCGAACCGCATCCTGCACCACAGCCACAGGATCTCCTGCTAGCCAGAGATCCACTGCGGGAAGGTAGAGGAGGGCAAGGCGGCATCTGGCTGCATGGCCCAGGGAGTCCACCGCCGCGCGGAATGGATTTCCGTCCAGTCTTCCCACCTCGACACCCGCAGCCATCACCCGATCTCGGTGGTGGAGCGCAGCGATGGTCTCCCTGCCTCCGCAGCCCACCGCCACGCCTTTGTGGCCCCCGGAGATGCCTGCATACTGATGCAGCTCCCCCACTCCGACACTGATGGACCAGGGAGCCTCCGCAATAGGCCGACCCACACTGCCCGGGATGCCGTCCGCATCGACGGTAGGAACGCAGTCGTCCGGGTTGTGCTGTATTGCCGACCAGTCCGCTATCGGGCCAAGCTCATCCTCACGCATTGGGCGGTGCAGCCCGAGCCCCACGACCACCGGACCTCTTGCGGGCAGGTGCTCATCGAGGGCCGAGAGCGCGGATGGGAGGTCTACTCGCCGGGTCCCGTCCGGGACCGCAATGGCGACGGCTTCTCGTGTGGTCCAGGTCCCCAGGGCCCCGGCAGGGTCCCGTGCCGCAGTGACTCCCAGGAGAGGGCCACAAGGAAGGGCAGAGTCGTCAGCATCGGCAGCCACCACTGCTCCTCCCAGGCGCGGGTCACAGGATCATAGGTGAGGAAGACCAGGTAGGATAGGGGCATCATCGTGGCGAACAGGGTCCACGAGCGCACACCACACAAGAGCGCCGGCACCCAGGCCCACAGCAGGTACCAGGGATGGACCGTGGGCGAGAGAATCACGAATGCACCGCCAGCCCACAGAGCGATCCGCTCCGGCAGCCAGTGGATGCGAATCGCTCGAGCGACCACCGCGATGCCGATCAAGAGGCAGAACCAGCGTGCCCAGTCACCCAGCGCGAGCGCCACGATGCTGTGAACGAGTCCATTGAATTGCCACTGGCTCGCGTAGCTGCCCAGGCCACGGAAGAGCGCACGACCCGCATCGGCAAAGGGCAGGGCTGTGACCACGGCTACGAGCGCACCCAGGGCCAGGAGCCATGGCCGCTTGCGCCAGAGCCGGGGCAGAAGAGCGGCAGGAAGGAACTTCACGAGCGCGCCCGCAGTCGCCCAGCCCGCGCCGGACTCCCGACGGTCCCAGGCATCGATGGCCAGCAGCAAGCACAGGACACCCACAGCCTCGACGTGCCCAGATCCCGCGCTCTCCACTGCTCCCAAGGGATGAAGCGCATACAGCCAGGCAGGCGCCAGGCTGCGGCCTCGGCGCTGCAGAATACGGCCCAGCATCCACGCTACCCCGACATCCGCCAGGCCCATCGCTGCTTGAATGACCAAGGGAACCGCAGAGATGCTCGCGAGGATCCCGAAGATCCAGAGGGTGAGCGGCGGGTAGACCGCGGAGATCTCCGGGTGGTTCACCCGCATGCGGATGTCTACGAGACCCAGGCTGTCCCAGACCGGAGCGGCTGGCGGATGCAGGTAGGGGTTGCCTCCCTGAATGGAGACAAAGCCCTCCCAGATATAGCGATAGACATCATCGGAGAGGGTCGGCTCCGCACACAGAAAAACCACTCGCACCAAAGACGCTGCGAGCACCAGCTTCTTGAGTCCAGACCGTGGACTGGGAAGAATGCAGACCGCTGTGCCCCAGACGATCATCACACTGACGGCTGCCGGCGCAGCAACGCGCAGATTTCCCAGGGCAAGCAGAGCCGCCGCGGAGATCAACGATAGCAAGACAGCCCACATGGTCCTCTCGCGACGTATCATCGCACTTCGTTGCCACCGAAGCCCACCAACTCTGCAACCTCGGCCACTCGCTGGGCGGTCATCTTGGTGCGTCTACCGGAGGATACCTCGGCGCTCGACGAGGTGCTGCCTCGGAGCCGACCGGTGGTCCCTGAAGACCTGCCCCTCGTCACGCGGGTCACAAAGGAGCTGCACAAGGCCCGCCGAACCGCGGCTCGTCTCCGTAAGACCGGCGCTCAGGTGGTGGTGGTAGAAGAGCCCGTGGAGCGGGGTCGGAGCGCATTTTGTACGGCGCATCCCGCACAGCTGGCCGCACGAACCTGTGAGAGCTGTGGGACTGCCATCTGTCCCGGGTGCATGGTGGATGCCAATGGCCATCCCCTGTGTACCCGCTGTGACTCATCCAAGACCATCAAGATTCAGGGAACCCGCCGTCGTCAGCTGGTGATGGCCCTGCTGTTCACGGTGTTCCTCTACCAGGTGGTGGAGTACCTGCGGACCGACCAGGAGAAGGTCTCCGGCGGTAGTCCTGTGCGGATAGGAATCATCCAGTTCGCTCCCCCCAAGCAGCTGGGATCACCCATCATCCGCGCCCTGAACAAGGGTCGGACCCCAGATGCCGTGTACGACACCCTGATGGATCTCGGGCCGTGGTTTGACAGGGAACACAAGCGATACACCGGTGTCCCCGGCCCCTACCTGGATGTGCAGACACGGGGCCCGTTCCCGGTGGACATCCAAGCGCCCAGCCTCTCGAAGGATGGAGACTCCTGGTATCAGGCCATGTTTCGTGCCTGGCGATATCCACGCTACTTCCGGCGGCTTGCCGAGGATCTCGGTGTTCCGATCGAGGAATATGGCATCAAGGTCTATGTGGTCTACGGCACCGGAAGTCGGGACCTGGCGAGCCACTCCCGGGGATCAAAGAAGGGCCGTGTCGCCGTGGTCTTCGTCAGCGTGCAGGAGAGGAGTCCAGCCTACGCGATCACCACGATGGCACATGAGATCGGCCACGCACTCGGTGCCCAGGACACCTACGATCCCGCCACCTCACTTGCGGATCATCCAACCGGCTTCATGGAGCCCTTCGCCGACCCCCTGTTTCCCCAGCGATTCGCTGAATTGATGGCTGTGGACATTCCACTCACCCCAAAGGAAGAGATGGAGGTGACCCGACTCAACCAGGTCCGCGTGGGCTACCAGACGGCAGCCGATATGGGATGGATCGGACCAGAGCAGGCCAAGCTCTTCTACACACCGCCAGCCCTCACACCAGCCGAGCGGCTGAACCAACCTTCCGAAGGAGATGCTCCGTGATCCCCACCGCACTCTCCATCGCTGGATCGGATCCCAGCGGCGGGGCCGGGATCCAGGCAGACCTCAAGACCTTCATGGAACACGGGGTCTATGGCATGGCGGCCATCACTGTTCTCACCACACAGAGCACGCAAGGTGTCGAGGGTGTGCACCCCGTAGACCCGAATCTGGTCGCCGATCAGGTCCGAGCCGTGCTCGAGGACATGCCGGTTGCTGCCATCAAGATCGGCGCCGTAGGGAGAAGTGCCAGCATCCTGCAGGAGCTGCTCGCCAACGTCGATGTACCCGTAGTGCTCGACCCGGTCATCCGAAGTTCCAGCGGGCATCCCCTCCTCCCGGAGGATCACCTGCCTGCACTTCTCTCTCTCGCGCGGATAGCGAGCGTGATCACCCCGAACACGCCGGAGCTCCTCGAGCTCCTCGGACAGACAGACCCACAGCTGTGGGCACAGGAGACCGGAGTGGCTGTACTGCACACAGGCGGCCACAACAAAGGAGAGGAGATCGTGGACTCGCTGCACCTGCCCTGTGGCCAATGCCACCACCTTCCACATCAGCGAGTGCACAGCCGGGCAACGCACTGCACGGGCTGCACCCTCTCTTCAGCAGTGACCGCTGGTCTGGCCCGCGGCTGGCCCCTGGACCGTGCTGTGGACGCTGCTGTGATCTTTACAGCAGATCTCGTTGCCAGATCGAAGCACCACCCGCTTGGTCAGGGCAACAGCCCGCTGCTCCACGGTCTGCTCAGGGATCCGGAGTGATGGCTTCCTGGCTCATCGGTGGGTTTCCCAGGGCGGCGAGGGCGGCGAGGGCGCTGGACTGATCCGGGAAGTGTGTGATGTCCTGCCGCGGATGACTCTGACAGAGCTCCGCTGAGGTCAGCAGCACATACTGCACAAAGCCCGTCACCCGGTCTCTGTACAGGCAGTGGCAGACCTCCCGGGTCGGCACCAGATCGATGCGCCCGTAGTGTTCTCGGGTCCGCCAGTCGTCCAAGCCTAGCTGTCCTTTGGCGTCCACGGTAAAAACCGCAGGCGGTCCAGCCGCGATGAGGGCTTCATCGAATAGCGAGCGCAGTTCGATCTTGCGCATCTGATCTCCTTGCAGCCGAGTGGGCCATCCATGGGATATCCTGGTGTCCAATGCGCGGTATCTTGTTGGTCGTGGTGATGGGATGCGGGGTGAAGTTCTCAAGCGGAACTGCCGTGGATACCGGTGCGTTCTCCTCCACCCAATCTGGTGGGGACGCAGACACGGAT
>PVBE010213366.1_pt1 | contig 19430 bp, 11 predicted proteins | sample 1631181 | NCBI WGS metagenome assembly PVBE01 (sample SAMN08397723, study PRJNA350692) | Marine metagenome, whole genome shotgun sequencing project. | isolation source: water | place: Pacific Ocean | collected 2012-04 | reverse complement strand
GGGGACAGGTGCGCTTTTCTTGGGGGGGCTACGGGAGGAATAGTCTCTCGATGGGGGAGTCAGGCGCCGATGCGGTGCTCGATCTCCGGCGGTAGATACAGATCGTCGAGGAGCGGTACGGCCCACGGCACCCCCTCGGCGGCCAGGCGGCGAGTCAGTCGGACGGCGAGGACCTGGATAGGGGGCAACTCGCTCCACACCGCGACCTCTAGAAACCGAGCCCGGTTCTCTTCCATACAGCCGCCGTCGATGGCGCCGCTGCATCGGCTGCAGAGCAAGACCGCGTGGTCCATATGGGGGCAATCGGGGAGGGGATCGACCTCGGCCGTGCTGAGGGCGGTCTCCCGCGCACCACAGAGTTCACAGGAGGAGTGAGCCCGGCGAGCGAGAGCGCGGCCCATCGCCGCGAGATCCGCCTGTCGATCGAGGTGACGTTGAAGGCCTGTGGTCATGGTCTTTCTCCGATAAAAGGGAGGAACGGCGCCCTGTACCAGGGTGAGGCAGACAAACTCTCGATGTAGGACTTGGTCCACATATCGCCTATAATACTACAGTGTCGTTAAAATGCATACTCAACCCTACACTTACGGTGCGGTCTCCGTGCCGTCGACGTGTCGATGACCTAACTATTCATCGGCAGGAAGTCCGCGCAGCTTGAGGACTTTTCCGTCTGAAAGGGCGCTTCGCCGTTTACGGCAACCCCCGAATGGGCGGCGGGGGGTCATTCATGACCCGCCGGGGGGCGTCTCTAAGCTCTCCGCTTACGGGGCTCGGCGATGGGGGTGAGTTCGATCCGGCAGGTATGCCCGCCGTGTCGGGGGATGGTCTTGGTGAGGCTGTAACGGAGCCCGAACTCCGAGGAGACACCGTCTTGAAAGCGGCCGAAGATCCCACAGTGCAAGGGACGCCAGCCCGGACGGGCGTACCAAGGGCAGGCGTTGCCCTCCAAGAACCCTGTCATCTCTTCGGCGTCGGCTTCGCTCCAATGCTCGGGGTTTACCCGAAAGATGTACTCGCCTTGTCGTAGAATCTCGATGGCGCCGTCAGGGCCTCGGCTCAGTCCGAAGAGATCCCGCAGCTGGGCGCCGTAGCGCGCCCCGGCGTCGAAGCAAATTCGTCCGAGTAGCGCGGGCACGCCCCGGACACCCAAGGTGGGCAACTGCTCGGTCAGGGCGATGAGCACCTCACCCAGATGGGTGGTGACCTCCTCCCATCGTTGACGGTGGCTCAACGGCGAGATGAGGCGCCACGCCGCCCATCGGTCTTTCAGGCTTCGGAATGGCCCCCCGAGCGGCGTCAACATCCACTGCGTTCGCCCACAGCGCCGGGCGATGTAGAGCCCCGCGATGACGAGGCCTATAGCGCGCGGGTCTCGGACGGGGTCCGGGAGGTGCGGGAAGGTCTCGCGCAGGTGCGTGTAGCGTCTCTCGAAGGCCTGCGTGGCCGCGCGGGCGACCAAGCGCCGGGCCTCCTCCTTGTCGTTCAGGGCCTCGGCGACGCCTCGTCCTAGCCAGGAATACCACTGGGCGAGCCCATCGGAGGCGAGGTACCAGAGCGCCGACGAGGGCAAACGCTCGGTGCCCATAACGCGTCGCAGGCCGTTGGTGAGGGGGTGGCTGAGATCCATCATTGGCTGGAAGTATCGTGGCTTTCACCACCCGAACTCAAGACGGCTTAGTTTCCAGGACGGCCATCTCGTTTCGAACGGAGCGAGATTCCTCTTCCCGGCCTAAAGCCTCGAACTGAACGAGGGAGAGGCGCCACGCGGCGACGGCCTGTGTGTAGGCCCCCACGGAGACCGCCTTCCGCGCCGCCATTCGGGCGACATAGGCGATATCGGGGTCGACGACAGCGCCGCTGGTCAAGAGGCTCATGCGGCCCATGAAGTCTCGCCACTTCTTCCAGTCGCTGTCGTGGGCCAAACAAGGCAAGAGGCAGGCGCGCACCAGGACGCTGATACGATTGTGCCCGGCGACCTCGAGGCGGTCGTGAACCTCCGACAACAAGAGATTGGCCTCACTAAAGCGCGCTTGCTCGATGAGCACGAGGCCCAAGTTGATGTCAGCGGCGGGCTCATTGGCCGACCCGACGGCGGAGTAGAGCTGCTTGCTGCGTCGATAATGGCTCTCTGCCATCTCCAGGTCTCCGCGATACCTGGCCGCGTCACCGAGGAGGGTGCCCGCTTGGGCTTGCCCCCAGCGTGACCCCGCTTGCTCGTGCTCGTGGAGGGCGTCTGCGGCCAGTTGGCCGGCGCGTTGTACATCCCCTTGCTGTCGGGCGATGTCGGCGATGGTCATCAAGACCATGCCCCTGAGCCAGTGAGCGCTGGTGCCCTCGAGCAATGTGAGGGCGCGTTCGAGAAGTCGCTTGGCCTCCGTGTGACGCGCGTGGGAGGCGAGGTTACCGCCCGCCATGGTCAGCGCCTTGCTCTGCAAGAGCGCGTCGGTGCTTCGCTCAGCCACCTCTACGGCCTGCTCTAAGAATGGCCATCCGTCTATGGGGCTATGCGCGATCCCCAGAACCTGCCCGAGGGCGATGAGGGCGCGGCAGTGGAGATCCGGATCACCCAGGGCGCGCGCTTGGACCTGGGCCACCCGGGCGCGTCGCAGCGACAGGGCGTGCTTGCCCTGAAAACGGCTGACCTCCGATGAGAGCACCCGCGTCTCGATCCAATCGGGATGGGGCAAAGGCCGTCTCAGAATCCGGAGCACCTTCGCCCGTCGATTAATAGCTTGGGTTGCACCCACGTAATCAGAGTTCTCGATGCGCGCAATGGCCATGGCCAAGAGGGGCCCCAAGGCCGCCTCGTTCTCACCGGCAGCCAAGAGGTGTCGGCAAAGGCGCTGGTTGTCCTGTGGGGCCAGGGCCTGGAGCGCAGATGCGCAGGCGGCGTGGTGGACCACCAGTCGGCCCCCTTCGCGGGCCCGCTCGAGGAACATCTCTCGAATCATGGGATGAATAAACGCCCAGCGACCGGAGACGTCCCGTCGCACCAACTGCCCGTCCATCAAGCGTTGAAAGAGCACCTGGTCGATGGTGTAGCCGGCTGTTCGGCAGGCGTGAAGCCACTCGGAGTCCTCGACGGTCATCCCGAGTACGGCTGCCAACTCGATGGCGAAGAAGTGACCACCGGCAAGATCGCCTACGACAGCTTGCATGCGCTGCCACCAGAGCGTTCTCAACTCGCTGGGGATCTCGGCCTCGGAGCCCCACCGAAGCCGATAGCCCTCGGGCCCGGACTCCAGGGCACCGGTGCTGATCCAATGACGGAGGAGCTCCTGAGAGAAGAGTGGGCTCCCGGCAGCGCGGTCAAAGAGCTGGGCGGCGAGTGACGGACTGAGTGGCAGGTGTGCGTCTACCAGGCTGTTGTGGGCGTCCTCATCCAGGGGAGAGAGTTCGATCTCTTCCGTGGATGGGTGCTGGGCGAGGTCGATAAGCCGAGACGCGACGTCGGATTTGAGGCCTCGTAGATCGTCCCTGAGCGTCGTCACGAAAAGGATCGGGAGCCGCGGTCGGCGCGTCAATAGATGGAGAAGGAAGCCGATGGCGTCGCTCGCCCAATGTAGATTGTCGACCCCGAGGACCACGGGGCGAATCGCAGAGAGCTGAGCAAGGGCCCCGGCGAAGGCCTCGTAACGCTCTTGATCAGAGGAGATGACCAGGGGCAACCCGCCGTCGTCGAAACGGCCCGTCGGATCGAGGGCTGCGGCCACGGCGCGGACCAGATCCGGGTCTGGGTTGAAGAGCGCCCCTCGAATTCGAGCGGCTCGATCCGGCGCCTCGAGTTCGCCACAGCGAAGCGCCCGGGCCAGCATGGGTCCGATCCCGCACGCGGGCCCCGAGGGGTCGTCATGGGTGGCGTAGAAGGTCCATGCGGTACCGGTTTCGTGAGCGCGGTGCATCAGCCAATGGGCCAGCCTGGTCTTCCCTTGGCCAGTAGGACCGCGGATCAGCATGCAGCGCACACCGGAGCCCGCCGCCACATCACGGACAGCGAACCAGAGCGCGTCACGTTCTCGGGTTCTCCCCGCGAGGGGAAGCTCTCGTAAATTGAACAGGGCCAACCCCGCGCCCACGGGCGGTGGTGGCGCTTCGTCACCGCTCTCGGCCCAAGTGTGAGGCACGGGGGGACGCGTGCCGGGGCCGGTGCTCTCAGAATCTCCGCTCATGGAGTAGGCGTCGAAGGGCGTGATGACCGTGTGTTCATCGCCGCTCTCGGATGCCCAGTCCCTATCGAATAGAGGATCGAGGAGGGTGGGATCGTCGACGCTCTCGTCGATGGTCAACTCGAATGGCGCAGGGGCCACGCCGGTGAGTTGGCGCAGGGCTTCAGCGGCGTCTGCGGCGAAGCGATATCGCCGCATCGGCTCCTTGTGCAGCAGTCGGTCGAGCCAGCGTTGAAAGCCGTCGGGGACCGGCGCGTGCGCTGGAAGCAGGGGCGGCGTGTCCTCCAGATGAGCCTGAAAGGTCTCCATGAAGGAGCGTCTCGCGAACGGAGGCTCTCCGGTTGCCAAAGTAAAAGCGAGGCAGCCCACGGCGTAGAGATCGGTCCAAGGACCATATGTGCGCCAGTCTCCGCGAACCTGCTCCGGTGACATGAAGTCGGGGGTCCCGATGACGGCGTGCTTCAAGCGGTCCATAGGTGCAAGGCCGAAGGCGAAGGCCGAGCCGAAGTCCGTGATGACGGGGCCCCGTGCGCTCAGAAGGACGTTGTCGGGTTTGAGGTCACGGTGAATGACATCGCGTGCATGTGCATGGCCCAGCGCTGACAGCAGCGCGGCCAAGATCTCTCGCAGCTTCTCCCAAGGAAGATGGCCGCGAACGGTGCGCAGGGATCCTCCGCCAAGCCACTCCATGACGAGATACGGGGCGCCTTCGGGCAGGAGGCCCTCGCTGATTCTCGAGAGCTTCTTGGGGATCTCTCCGTGGTCGTAGAGGCGGACGATGCCCGGATGGTCCAAGCGGGCTGCGGCGCGCACTTCATGCGCGAACCGTGTCTGAAACATCGGCATCTCGCGGATGCTACCGGTGACGACCTTGACGGCTACGGGGATGCCCTGTGCTCGGTGCGTCGCACGCCATACCTCTCCCATTGCGCCATTACCGGCGGGCTCGTGGAGTTCGAATGGTCCAAGATACATGCGCATTTGCATGCCTAGCGAGAGAGCAACGGGAGACGGGCGACCTTATACAGCCTTTGCCCCGGCGATGCCATGGTCAGGTTGCCTTTGGTACGCGAAAAAGGTGCGGGCGTGTCGGACTTCCGAAAAAAGGGGGAGGGGTTGACCCCGGCGCGAGGGCGCCGGGGTCGAGTGAGACACTATTCGCAGGACCAGCGCATGGCGAAGTTCTCGAGCACCGGCGACTCGTTCTCGCCGCTGAGCACGAAGTTCACCCGCAGTCGGAGGAATCGCCGCGAGGCGACGCCGGCGGCCTGGAGAGCCGCTCCCACATCGATGGGATCGTCATCACCCGGCACCGAAGCCACCTGGACTGGATCGGCCTCTTCGAGCTTATCCCGGTCCTGAGCGGTGTAGGCCACGAAGGTGAGTCGAGCGCCGTTGGGCACCCGTGCGCGCCAAGTGAGGTTGGTCCAGGTGGGCGCGTTACAGCTCGCCTGAAAGTCCTCGATGTAGCTCCCGCGTCCCACACCCATGCGCCGCACGGTGCCCGTGAAGTCGCTATAGGAGTAGACCCGATTGGTGCCCGCGTAGGCGTCCATCGCGAAGTTGTTGTCGGGATCGATCCGCAGCAATCGCGGGGTGTCTTTGTGAGCCACCCAAATCTTGCCTTGGAGGTCGGAACCGACCGCAGAAGGCGCGACGGTGTTGTCCGGCGCTCGAATCAACTGGTTCGCCGGGACCTCATTGGACTGACCCGACACGCAGTCATCCGCGTCCCAATAAGCGACGTGTGATTGCGCATCGCCGCCGACTGCGGCCCACATACGACCGGACGAGTCCACGGTAATCCCTCGACCAACGGTCATGCCGAAGGGCAGCGACATACGGCACCAAGTCCCGTCTCTGGGGTCGTAGGCGATGGAGTCGGGGCAGCCCCAACCGTTCATCCAAATGCGCCCGTGGTGGTCGAGACCGATACCGTACGAGCTGGCGCAACCGTCACGGAGGGCCGCGGGGTTATCCACCGTAGGATTGACGTCGCCGGTTCGGGTGTTGATGCTCTGGAGCGAGCCGTCACCCAAGGTGGAGAGCCACATATTGCCGTCCGCGGTTGCGATCGCGCCGTAAGGCTGCACGTTGACGTCGTACTCACCCAAGATGCGCCCGTCGTCGGGGTGCATCTTCCACATCTTCCGGTTGTTGTACCCACCGACCCAGACGTAGCCGTCGGGCTCTTGGGCGTCACCGAGGTCGATGGCCAGGGCTCTGAGCACCGAGTCCGGCGGGCCCGCGTTGGTGGTCCACAAGATGCACTCATCAGCACCGTACGCCAAGGCATTGGGGCCGGTAGAGGTCTCGATTTGACCGTTGTTATTGCGGTCGACGCAGTCCTCGGTGCGCGCGGCGATCTTGGTGACCGTCCCCTGCATACCGAAGCCACGGTTGGCCACATAGGCGTCCCCGTGTCCGTCGATGCCGACGCGACTGGGCATATTACAGCCCACATCCCAGCAACATGAGCCCGGGCACTCTCCCTGAGGGAGACCCACGCGGTACCGGCCCAGCTCCCGCGGCGGGGCGGTGGACGGGTCCCACTTGCTCATGGTGGACTCCGCCGTATTGGGGAGCCACATATAGCCGGTGTCTTCCTCTTCGAGGCTGACCACCAGGCCACCATGCTGCGGGCTGTACGCGGTGCCGTTGGCGTTGATGTCGTCGAAGGCACGACCGCCGCCACCCACCACGCGTGAGCTCAGCAAGGGATCAGTGCTGCGGTACATCCCACCGTAGTAGTGGTAGTTGAAGCCGCAGAACACATAGTAGTACTGGACGCGAGCTCGCCGACGCCGACGTCGTCGCCGTCGTCGATTCGCTCGCCGCGCCTTCCGGCAGTACTTGGGCACCTGCACCGCACTACTGGTGGACAGGTAGAGGTGACCGTTAACCGGGTGCAGCTTGAACTTACGCACCACAGTCGAGCGATCCAGACCACGATTCCGCACCTTCCAGTACGGCTTGCGGTAGGCGTTCCAAGACTCCTCCTCACCCCAGACGCCGCGGATGGCGCCCACCAGGTAGGGACCACCAGGCCAGGCCATGATGTCGGTGACGCTGCCGGTGCCTTGGTAGATGTTCTTGGGGTGGTAGCCGGCGACGTGGATCTGATTCTTCGGCGCCTTGGTGCCCGCGGGCACCACCTCGCCGTTGATCTTGAGCATCCGGTAGCCGTTCCACAGCCCCTGGTAGAGGTTGCAGTCCTTGTCGAAGGAGATTGAGCTGTCGCCGCTGCCCTTGCCGAAGCGCTCTTCGGGGATGTTCCAGCCGGCGGGGTCCAAGTCTCGGGTGTCGTTGACGTAGAGGGTGCCGTTGCGCGTGGTCAAGCCGGAGCGCGACTCACAGGCCTCCATGTCGTTGAACTCTTCATTGTTGTCCATGTTGAAGGTGTCTACGAGACCGCCGGTGAGGTCGAAGCGCTTGATCTCTTCGGAGGTGGCCGCGATGAAGTGGCTGCGGTCAGGGGAGACCACAGCGCCCTTGAACTTACCCTCGTCCCACAGCGCCCAATTGTCGCCGTTGTCCTCGGTGTAGAACAGGCCGCCGGGGGTCGCCGCCACGAATTGGCGGGGGTCCCGCGCCGCGATCATGCCGCAGCACTCCACGTTCTCCATGACCGTGACCCAGTTCTCGCCGCCGTCGACGCTGCGACGCAACTGGTCCATATAGTTGTGGCTGATGATGACCCCGTCGGGGGCGATGTCGAAGGCGCGCACGCCGTCGTAAGAGCCCTCGGTCTCCGTCATCCGGGTCCAGGACAGCGAGGAGATCTCGGCGTCGCGAATCTCCGGCTCCTCGAAGGTGACCTCGAGGCGCTGGCTGGAGGCACCACCGCGGCCGTCGTCGACACCCACGTTGATGTTGTAGCTGCGGAACACACCCGCCGGGTAGCGGTGTCGGCTCACGATGCCGCGGCTCCGGGTCACCGTGCCGTCACCCCAGTCGATGACGTAGGTGAGGGGGTCGCCGTCCAGGTCCGTGGCGCTCGAGGTGACCACCACGTCGAAGCCCGTCACGCTCACCACGCGAGCGATGGTGAGCCGCGGGTTGGTGTTGGGCAGGGTCACGTCATATCGGAAGTTCGTGGTCCCGCCGGGGGAGCGCACGAAGCCTGCGATGGACAGCTCGGCGAGACCGCCGGGCACGAAGAACTCCACCGACGGGGTGTTGTTCCCCGACGCCTCGAAGGCGCCGTCGGCCCCGATGTCGATGAAGAAGCGCAGCTGCCGCGGGTCGGGCGGCGGCGGCTCGGGCACCACCACGTTTCGCGTCTCGGTGACGGTGTCGTCACCGTCGGAGACCGACATGGAGATCTCGGTTTCGCCGTACTCCAGGTAGACGTGCGGTCCAAGGGTCCCGTCCCGCTCGTTGGAGCGCAGATCGGCGTCGCCGTCCGCGTTCATATCAGCGAAGGCCGTGATCGGCTCGTTATAGGGCTCGCTGGTCTCGTAATCGATCATGGCCGCGGTGCCGACGGCGGGCGTCGCCGTGATCGTGGCGCGGTAGCGACGACGACCGAGGTTCTCGATCTGGATGTTGTCGCTGACGTTGACGGCGCGGGGTTCGACGCGGATGGTCCAATCGTCGAGCACCGGCGGCACGTTGTTGAGGTGCAATCGGGCCTCGCCGTTAGCGGTCATGTCACCCATGTCCGTGGCCGCGATTCGGATCGTGGTGTTCTCGTCACCGTCGCCCACGGGGGTGTAAATGGGGCGTGGGCCCCAGTTGCCGTCGCCGCCGGGATAGCCCGGGGTGGGGTCGATTCGACCTTCGCCCTGGAGCTCGTAGCTGAATCTGACGCCGCCGTCCTGGGTGAGATCACCCAAGACGCCCTCGGGGTCGCGGCTGCCGCTGAAGTCGAGCTGGAGGGGCACCCCAGGGGTGACCTCGTAGACGCCGGGGTTGTCACCGCTGCCGCCCAAATCGATGGTGGGCGGGTCGGCGTTCTCCACCACGGAGATGCCCACGGAGCCGTAGCCACACTCGGTGCAGTCGCCGCGGGTCAAGTTCCCCGGGCCGCCGTCACCGGGCTGGTAACACTTGCCGTTCCAACGGCCGTCGTCACAGGCGCGGATGGGGATCCCGATCCGGTCACCCTCGGCCATGTTCTGGCGGGGGACGAAGGTGATGGGGAAGTTGGTGGCGTTCTCGCCGTTCTCACACCAGTTTCCGTCCAAGTCGAGGTCGTAGCAGATGGAGGTCACGCGGTCGGGGATGCCGGCGGGACGATCGCCCTGCCCGGGGAAGACCTCGTGGTCGGCGTCTACGTCGTAGGTTTGGCTGGCGTCGAGGATGATGTCCATCCCGAAGTAGCCCGAGTAGAAGCCGTTGAGACCATCGGGGTGACCGATGACGATGGGCACGTGGTTCTTGAGGGAGAGCGTGATCTGCACCGACTTGTCGTCGTAGACCAAGCGGTCTGCGGAGTCCTGGACTTCGAGGGTCACCTTCCAATTGATGACGTCGTCCCAGCCCAGGTTCTCGTCATAGGAGAAGATGAAGGGGTCGTCGATGTCGGCGGTGCTGTACTCCCAGTCCATCTCGTCATAGTCGACGCGGCCGTTGCCGTTGGCGTCTTCGGCAGGGTTGTCCCGTACGTTCCAGCGGAAGCGGGTCAGGGTCGCGGCGGGGTCGAGGATGTGGCTCCAACTGTGGTCGAAGGTCACGTCGATCCCGGGACCGGTAGACTGCGGCGTCGCGCGAGCGAGGGCCTGCGCTTCCAACCAAGTCTGTACGATCTGAGTCGCGAGGGCAGTGGAGGTGTCGGTGTTCCAGCTGCCCTTCCAGTGGAAGTGGCACTGACGGTCGTTATTGTTGCTGCACCATCGCCACCACTGGTCGTCGTAATTGATCTGGATGAGGTAGTTGGCGAAGTGGGTGGCCCAGTCGCGGCCGTCCTCCATGTACTTGATCTCAGGCACGAAGGAGCGCATGCCCTTGGTGGAGGCGTACATGTAGTAGAGGCCCCACCAGTTGTGATCCAGTCGGGTCGCTGCGCGCCAGTGCTCGCGCATTCGCCACACCGTGTCGCCGCGGTTGTTGGTGAAGTCTTGGTCCTGCGTCCAGCCGTAGCCCACGAGCGCGTTCCCGGCGAGCTTGCCCACGCCGCCGTTATAGCTCCACTCGTTGTGATAGGTGCAGCCGAACAGGCGGTGGTCGTTATTGCTGTTAGATGAGCAGTGACGATTGACCCAGTTTCGCTGACGATCCTTCATCCAGCCGTAGGTGTTGGTGCCGAACTTTCGCTCGAGCAGACGGAGCGCCTCGGGCGCCCACCCGTTCGTGGAGGCGTCGTGGTGGCTGTTACCGCCGTTCTGACAGCTGTAGTACCAACCGCCGTCACCGGTGGAGCATTGAACCACGCCGTCGGCCAAGTCACCGCCGATGTGTTGCAGGGTCCGACCCTGAATACCGCCCTCACCGCCAGGGGCGTTGTAGTTCGCGTTTCCGTAGTTGGCGATCGGCTCGATCCAGGCCGTCGAACCGTAGGTCGACCAGTACCAGGAACCACCCAAACGGGCGCCGGTGTACTGGTAGCGAATCCCGTTCTCACCGCGGCCGCCGTCATCGTCGAACCACATGCCGCCGGTGCGGTTGTAGGTCCCGATGAGCGAGTTGACCAGACAGTAGCTGGCGTGGCGGTAGTACACGTCGGAGTCACGCCCCGGGCCGTAGCCGTGGGAGCGACGGAGGAAGGCGTTGATGGACATGCCGTGGCCGTACATCTGGGGCCCACCCCAATACACACAAGAGTGAATCCCGCCGCGGCGGCCGTCGTCGCCGTAGTGGCTCATCCGTCCGAACATCCACCAAAGTGAGCGGTCGACCTCGCGGTCATGGACCAGCGCGCGGGTCAGCGAGATGTTCTGCTCCCCCTGGCACCCACCGTTGATGTCCCCCGGGTAATTGGGGCAGAGCCGGTCTACACGGACCAGCACCGGGAAGGTGGTGGCTTGCCGCTGCCCGCCGCAGTCCACCTCGACCTTCGGATAATACAGGCGGTCACCCGGCTGGTCGGGGAACTGCACCTCGAGCCCGAGCGGCGCATAGTAGCCGCTCCGGTGCCCGCCGGCGCCGCTGCCTCGACAACCTTCGTTGCCGTCGTCATAGTCGCCGTCACCGTTCCAGTCCCAACGGTAATTGTAGTTTCCACCGCAGTTCCCGCCTTCAGCGACGGCCTGCAAGATGGTGGACCGACCGTTCATGGCCGGGTGTGGAATCTCACCACGACCCTGCACCCAGTCGATAGGGCTGACCCTAAGCTGCGCGTCGGCTACGTCCGGTGTGACGAAGAACGCCACGCACGCGATGAGAGAAATCGTCCAGCGAGCCAAGGGCGCTCGCCAACTACGGGGACGGACTTCAAGAGAAGCGCCCCAATTACAGAGGTGATTAATCGACCACATTTTGTTTTGCCCCACCTTGCAGCGCATTCCACCAACACTGCTCCACTACTAGTATACGAATCCAACCTGTGTGTCTCAAGCGATCAGCCTTGATTGTTTCGCATGAGAGATCACCATAAATGGCTTCCTAGTGAGCGATTCGGAGCTTGTCGAAGGCTCCGGATTTGTGCACAGACAGAACGAGTGTACCCGCGAATGATCCAGACCGCCAAAAAGGGCGATTGCCTGGATGACAACCGTATATCTACGGATCTGTGAAGGGGAAAGTCGGGTCTGGAGGCCGGTGAGCGTTTGTTCTTGCCCCGACTTTCCCAGATGGACGCACCCTGTCTGGGTTCGATTCATAGCTCTCGGAAGTTCGGCCTCTATAGGGAGGGGCTGTGGATGCGTTCGAATAGGGAGATTGTGGGGCTGCTCCAGTGGTGAGCAACGGTGTTTGAATGCAGCTCGGCTTTAGAGGTGGTTCACCCGCGGTGAAGCAAAGAGAAGATCGGGGGTAGCCGGCCGCCGGCAGGTCGAATCAGATGGATCCGACCGGTAGAAGCGCTGATCTCGGACGGGTTGGGGGGTACGTCGCTGCCCTAGATCCGTCCGCTTAGAGAAGCCGGCCGAATTCGTTGGCCAGGGAGTCGGCGGCAGCTTGCCGCGCTTCGTTCATCACCCACAGCGGTGGACGTAACTCAACGCGGACGCGTCGTCGCTGCTTCTGCCGTGCGGCAGCAGCGCGGGTCGGTCGTCGCCCTGCTCCAGGGGGGGTGCTTCGACGGGGAATCCGGGTGCCATCGATGCTCATCATTACTCCACATGAACACGCCCGAGAGCGGGCTATGTGGGGTATGACGCGAGGATTTTGAGGATCTCACCGAAAAGTTCGAAAAAATTCGGATCGGCGAAAGAACAGGCCCTACGGGCTGGTCGGCGCGCTCTCTTCGGTCACCGGCGCGGGCGCCTCTGTGGGTGCGGGCGCCGGGGCCGCGGCGGGTGCCATTGCCGGCAATCCGGTGAGGCCGGTCACCCGAGTCACCTCGAAGCGGACGCCACCTGGATCCTCACGGGTCATGCCTTCGACGACGCGGTTCGCGAAGCACGCGGCGACGTGAGAGGCGTTCCCGCCGTTGGCTGCCCAAGTGCGATAGATCCAACACTCGTCTTTACGGGTGTTGCCGTCGTACGCGACCCCCTTGACCTTGAGGTCGGGCTCGCCGCACATGGCGTTTAGGCTGTCGGTGGTCATGCCTACTTTGGGTCGGCAGAGGTTGAACCGCTGCTCACCGTTGACGTCTGTGATATTGGCCACATAGGTACCGAGACCGCCTCCGGTGTTCCATTGCTCCTGCATCACGCAGCCGCTGAGAAAGAGCGCGGCCACAGCCATGGCGAGAAAGAGAGCCCTCATGATCAACTCCAGAATCGTGGATTCATTGTGAATAAACGACGTCCAAAGGACGCATTTCGGCACAGTACACTGCCTCGTCGTGCTGTCAACCGGTGCCTCGTGGATCTCGCCGTGGTGTTGATGGTCTGGGGTTGCGGCGAAGCGGGAGATGACGCCGCTCCGGGTTCGAGCAGACCGGACGCCGGATCCGCGGTGGACGCCGAGCTCGTAGATTTCGCCGTGGACGCCGCACCGGACGCGGCCGCCTCCGTCGATGGCGCGCTGCACGATGCCCAGAGTACGCCCGAACCCTCCGGCCTGCCCTTCATTCCCGGGCCCCCGCCCGCGACCTTCGATTGCACCGCTGATGCCGAGGATTTTCCCCGCCGCGCCGGCTCACCGCCCGACTGCGTCGATGATTTGGGCTGCACTGTGCCCCTCGTCGTGGGCCACCGAGGTGCCGGGGGTCAATTCAGTATGGTCGCCCCCGAGAACAGTATGGCGGCCCTCCGCGCCGCCGCCTTGATGGGCCTCGACGGGGTCGAACTGGATGTCCGCCACACCCGGGATGGTGGGCTCGTGGTTATTCATGACAGCACCGTGGATCGAACGACGTTCGGCGCGGGCCGGGTCGATGAGATGACCGTCGCAGAGGTCACCGCTCTCTCCCTTCGGCCGGAGGGGCACCCGGATCTACGCGGCGACTTTTCCTGTGAACGGGTCCCGGCCTTGACGGCGGTCTTGGACTTCGTCCGAGGCCGGTTCTTTGTGGACCTGGACGTCAAGACCGATCGGGTAGATTTGGTGGTCGCCGCGGTGGTCGCTGCCGATGCGCTCGATCATGTCTATTTCAGCACTGGAAACATCGACCATGCGCTCCGGGCCCGTGCGCTCGAGCCCCGATTACGGGTGCAGATTCGTCCCGACACAGTGGACGAATACGCGTCCGCTATGGCGCGATTCGAGCGGGCCCCCGAGGTGGTGGAGATTCCGCAGGGGCAGCTCGAGGCGATGGCGCCGGTGATCGCCCGCAATGGACAACGCGTGTTCGTAAACGTATTCGGTCTCGACACTCAGACGCTGGTCACGGGTGAGCCCGCGTACGCGCCCGTCTACATGGCGGGAGCCCACATTCTCCAATCGGAGTTTCCGCATCTCGTGCTCACGAGCCTGGGACGCTAAAGGCCGAGATCCACCCACACCAGGCGATGATCCGTAGGGGCCTTGTCATCCTTGGAGCCGTTGACAGTGTTCCCCATGGGAGATTTCTGTTCGGGCCAAAAGACGCCGGTGTCCAACACCGTCAACCCTCGTGAGGGGAGCACATAGTCGACGCGGAGTCCCCACTGCGCGGTGTGCCGAGCGCGATCCCCCTTGAGCCCAGGTTTCGCGGTGCGGTGTTCGCCGCCCACGCTTCGTGGCGTCCGCGCACCATCGGCCACATCGGGTCGCACCTGCGGATGCTCGAGCAGTTGACTAATGGCGCCGTCCGCCGAGTCGCCGTCCATCGGATCGGCGTTCAGGTCGCCCATGATGACGAACGCCGCGCCGTCCGGGAGGCCCCCCTTCACCCCGGCGTCGTCTATCATATAGCCCCCGCCGGCGGGGGACAGGGCGTCGGCGAGCAGTCGAATCTCGTCCGCGTTTCGGCGGCCATTGCGGTCCTCGGGTCCATCGAAGACGGGAGGCGTGGGGTGCGCCGCCAACAGATATAGGACGCGCTTTCGGATCTTTAGCGGCACGATGACGTGATTCTTGGACGAGAGCCTCAAGATCTTCAGGGCGGCCGGGGAGTACCAGGGACTCCGATCTTTCGACGGGAGCCGCGCTCCGGGCATTTGGGCCCAGCGAAATGATCGAAAGGTCCGGATCTCGGTGGGGTCGAAGGGGACTCGAGAGAGCAGGGCGTAGGCGTATTGGCCGGCGTGTTTCCCGCAGCCTTGTGCGTCGCCGGGCCCATCGGTCTTTCCGTCCCGATCCAGGTCCAGCCCCGTCGGCATCCCGGTGTTACTGGGGACAGCCCATCGATAGGGATATTCGATGGGCTTCAGATCGGCCTGACCGACGCGCAGATAGTTGTCGTGAAATGAGGTGAGAGCGCGGCCCGCCTCGTCATAGTCGAACTCCTGAAGCAGAAGTACGTCGGGACGGACCTTTTGAATGATCGCGGCGATCGACTTCGCTTGGGGGTTGTGGGGGGTGCTGAGGTCTTTGACCAGGGCGCCCGCGAGGTCGCGATTGAGGGAGGCGTTGAAGGTGGCCACCCGTGTTCGGTCTTGGCCATAAACCGGAGCGGGGGCGCCTAGTAGGGCGATTAGGGTCAGCCAATGCCACATGTCGGATTCCTTGAACACTCAATTGTCATCGTCGCCGGGTGTACGGAAAGCGCGGGCAGAGCGCAACGGAGAACCCACCATATTCCCCTCGAGTCAGCGGTTCGAGGCGCTGGAAACCCCGAGAGATGAGCACGGTTCTTTGGGTCTCCAACCCAAGCGGGTTAGACTCGCGAGTAGGTAGGGTGGAGGTGCCCGTGGTGCGTTGGTGGACCCAGGAGGCCGGGGAGATGATCACCCCAGGGAGTGGGCATGAGTGCCTGACGCCGATGGTGGGGCTGTGGGACACGACGACCACCAGGCACGCCGCCGGCGAGGAACACCCCGTGGAGGCAGATGGCTCCGTCGAGAAGACTTGGGTGCTCGGCGGCCGTTTCATCCGCGAAGATTTGGCCGGGGTCGGAGAGGATGGTCAGCCTCACATGGGCCTCGGCTTCATTGGCTATGACGGCGTGCGTCGGGTCTATCAGAGCGTTTGGATGAGCAGCACGACGACAGCCATGAGTACGTCAACGGGCACCGTGGACGAGACCGGGAAAGAGATCACGCTCATCGGCGAAGAATCAGACCGAATCGGCGGGCCGCCCCGGCGGTTCACGGCGATCATTCGTATCGAATCTCACGATCGCCACACCATCACGCAGTCCTTCGTCGACCGCCGAGGCGTCCTGACTCCGGCCTTCGAGATCGTCTACACCCGCGCCGTTACGGAGCGGTGAGCACGCTCGCCTGCTTGATATAGGTCAGCTGGGGAAAGTCCTTCTTCAAGTATGGGGTCCCCTCGCGGTGGAGTCGGTCCTGTCTCGGTCCCCGCCCCCGCGGGCCGCACTCGCCGTACCCTGAGTAGATCTTGTCTACGGTCGCCATGCTGGCGTCCTGCACCTTGGCGATGGGTGGAAAGCCCATGCTGTCCAAATTGCCGTTGTTTCCGAAGTTGATGAAGAATTGCGTCGACCGCGTGTTGGGCCCGCCCTTGGCGTAGGTCACCATCCCTCGGGTGTTGCTTATGCCCGGGGCGACCGGCTCGTCTTTGATCCCCGTGCGATGCCAGATGCCGTTGAGGCTGGGGTCTCCGGAGATGCCCACCTGAGCCATGAAGCCCGGAATTACTCGAAAGAAGGCGATGTCACTGTAATAGCCGGCCTTCACGAGATTGTAGAATCGGTCGACGCCCTTGGGTGACCACGCTCGAGTGGCGTCCAGCAAGATGTCTCCTGCGGTGGTCTCCAGTTTGACTGTAAAGGTGTCCGGTGCTTGGTGGGTGGCCTTGGCCGGCGCACGCAGGATCGCCCCGAAGTCCGTCGTCTTCTTGGGGGACGTCTTCTCGGCGTCGGCCGCCGGGGCCTTGGTGTCACCTTTGGGGTCAGCGTCCTTCTTGGTGCCGCAAGCGGCGCAGAGCGCGCACAAGGCCACGAGAATCAACGGTTGAGTAGATCGGTTCATGGGGTCTCCATTGTCGAGTAGGCGGTTCGCAGTCTAACGGGCTGGTCGGCGGTGTCTAGAGGCTCATATAGGCAATTATTACGGTGGTTGAACCCGTTATCATGAAGGCCGCGGGTGTGTCGGCGTGCGTTCGCACGACTTCACCGATACAGCCAGTGTCGGCGCCGCTTTTGGATAACGCTCCAATCCTCTATTGTACGCGCGTCAGTCAAACAGGATGACCCATGGACCAAAGCAACCCCGCCGAACTCGTCAGCCACCTACGCGCGTCGTTCAACGCCGGCAAGACCCGCCCCCTCGAGTGGCGCCTCGGGCAACTTCGCGCCCTGGGGCGCATGCTCACCGAGCAGGAGGCCGCGTTCAGCGAGGCCGCCGAGGCCGATCTGGGTAAGTCGAACTTGGAGTTCTTCCTCACGGAGTTGAACGTTCTTCAATTGGAGATCCAAGACACCTGCAAGAAGCTACGGCGGTGGATGAAACCCTCTCGCACGGGGACGCCTCTCGTGACCCAGCCTGGTAAGAGTCGGATTCACAAGGACCCGCTCGGCGTCGTATTGATCCTCTCTGCTTGGAACTACCCGGTGAATCTCGCCATCGCGCCCATGATCGGAGCCATCGCCGCCGGGAACTGCGTCGTGCTCAAACCGTCGGAGGTTGCGGCGAACACGTCGGCGCTCTTGACTCGTCTACTCACGGAGTATTGCGACCAAGACTGCGTGCGGGTCTATGAAGGGGCTGTGCCTGAGACTACGGCGCTTTTGGTGGAGCGATTCGACCACATCCTCTACACCGGAAACGGTCACGTCGGTCGCATCATCATGGCCGCAGCGAGCAAGCACCTCACCCCCGTGACCCTGGAGCTGGGGGGAAAGAGCCCGGTCTACGTTCACCCCGACGCGGATTTGGAGATGACCGCGCGACGGATCCTGTGGGGCAAGTTCACCAACGCGGGGCAGACCTGCATCGCCCCCGACTATCTCTTGGTTCACAAAGACATCCACGATCGGCTCCTCGAGATCATGGCGTCCACAGCGCGGGACTTCTACGGCGAAGACCCGAGCCAGAGCCCCGACTACGGGCGCATCATCAACGCGCGTCATCATCGGCGCGTGATGGCTTTGATGGGCAGCGGTACGCCGGTCACGGGCGGCGTGGGCGACGAGGCGACGCGCTATATCGCGCCCACGATCCTCAAGGACGTCTCCCCCGACTCACCCGCGATGCAGGACGAGATCTTCGGACCCGTGCTGCCCGTGCTGCCCATCGACGGGCCCGACGCCGCCATCGCCTTCGTCAACGATCGGCCCAAGCCCCTCGCCCTCTATGTCTTCAGCGGACAAAAGAGTGTGGTCAACGCGTTCATCGAGCGCACCAGCTCCGGCGGCGTGACCGTGAATCACGTGATGCTGCACTTCGCCGTGATGGGTTTGCCCTTCGGCGGGGTGGGGGAGAGCGGTCAGGGGGCCTACCATGGCCGGCACACTTTCGAGACCTTCACGCACCACAAGTCCGTGCTTCGGAAGCCTCTCGCCATAGATCCCGCGATACTCTATCCGCCCTATACGGATAAGAAGAAGGCTTGGCTGAAGCGTCTAGTCTGAGTCGCCCGGCGCACCTCTGCCTCAGGCCGAGAACAGCAGCCTGCCGGCGTGGTGCCGCTTCGAGGAACGCATCTGAATCGGGCTGAGTCTTGGGCCGGTCTTACGCGGCGTTACCGGCGCCGCCGACGGACAGGAGGTTCAACGCCATATTGGGGCTGGTGTTGGCCTGGGCCAAGACCGAGATGCCCGCCTGCTGAAGGATGGAGTTCCGGGCAAAATCGGCCGTCTCCGAGGCGAAGTCCGTGTCGACGATTCGGCTGTGGGCGTTCGAGAGGTTCTCTCGACCCACGCCGAGGTTGTCGATGGTGGACTGGAGCCGATTAAAGAGGGCGCCCAGACCGGCCCGAGCTTCGCTCACCTGCTTCAGGGCCACGTCCGCGATGTCGATGGCGCGATTGGCGCCCTCCCGAGTGGTGACGTCGATGGTGTCCAGGGCGTTTTCGTCATTGGCGCCGAAGAGGAGCGAGCCGAGACCCGAACCGAAGCCGACGGCGACGTCGATGTCGGCGTCATCCAAGGTGAGATTCACCAAGTCCTCGGAGATCAGCGTGATCGTCCCTGCGGTGACGACCGAGTCAGGCGCGTCCTCGTTGAGTCCCGTCATCCGCGCGGAAGAGGCCGTGCTGGTGAACACCTCGATGTTGCGACCGTCGTCGGCTGTCAGCCGAATCCCCAGCTCTTCGTCGATGCTCGCCAAGACGCCTGTATCCGCATACTCGGCGTTGATGGCGTTGACCAATTGATCGTTGGCGTCCGTTTGCTCGACCTTGAAGCCCGCGAACAGGGATCCATTAATGATGATGTTGTTGACGTCATCGAGGGTGCCGCCCTCCGGCTGCTCGCCGAAGACCACGGTCTCGTTCGCCAGAGCGCGTACGCCGGTGAACGCCGAGGTGGAGTTGATGGCGTTGGCCTTGGCGATCGCCGAGCCCTCGGGCAGAGCCGTGGAGAACTCGTCGTCGGCCTCCACCGTGTGTCGAATCTTGAGCCCGTTGAGATAGAGCTGGGCTTGGTCGATGGGGACGTTGGGATCGATCTCTTCGCCGGTCACCCGCACCTGTCGGCCCAGCGCGCGCGAGCGCATGTCCGGGATG
>PVBE011674866.1_pt1 | contig 19432 bp, 18 predicted proteins | sample 1631181 | NCBI WGS metagenome assembly PVBE01 (sample SAMN08397723, study PRJNA350692) | Marine metagenome, whole genome shotgun sequencing project. | isolation source: water | place: Pacific Ocean | collected 2012-04 | reverse complement strand
TTCTTCTTCGCCGCAGGCTTCTTCTTCGCCGCAGGCTTCTTCTTCGCCGCAGGCTTCTTCTTCGCCGCGGGCTTCTTCTTCGCTGCGGGCTTCTTCTTCGCCGCAGGCTTCTTCTTCGCTGCCGGCTTCTTCTTCGCTGCCGGCTTCTTCTTCGCTGCGGGCTTCTTCTTCGCCGCGGGCTTCTTCTTCGCTGCGGGCTTCTTCTTCGCCGCGGCCTTCTTCTTCGCTGCCGGCTTCTTCTTCGCTGCGGGCTTCTTCTTCACCGCAGGCTTCTTCCTTGCCACTTTCTTCTTGGCCCTTTGCCTGGCCATGACTTACCTCTCGAAACTCGCCGCGCTCGCCGAGGATCCCCGTCAGGCTCCACCACGGTGCGAGGGCCCGGAGCGTTGTACCGAGACGACCGCGCCCGGCAAGAATCACGGAGCATTACCGGAGACATTCGCTTAATGTTCGCCGATAGGCGAATTTGGTACGAATAACATCCTCTTCCGCGCCACCCCCCGCATCTCTTATGGACCGGGGCGGCGCCTCGCGTCAATGGGCCGGCGGGTCGACGGATGATTCCGTCGACGGCGCGAACTCGCGACGCAGGCTACCCTGGCGACGTGAGTCTCGGAGAGAGAGCGCGGTTCTGGCGGCAGTTTCGGCGCCAGTACAGCACCATCGGGGCGGTGACACCATCATCCCGCTACCTGGCCGCAGCCATGGTTCGGCCGCTTCGGAGGCACCGGCGGACAGGCTCAGCGGAGCCGCTTCGAGTCGTCGAGATGGGATCGGGTACGGGCGCCGTCACGCGTGAAATCGCTCGTCTGATGCGCCCCGGCGACAGCCTCGATTGCTACGAGATCGATGACGGCTTGGCGAGCTACCTCCAGCGCCGAGTCGCCATCGACCAGCTGTTCGACGCTGTGCGTGGTCGCGTGCGAGTGCACGTGATGCCGGCACAGGCCGCACGCCTGGACGGTGTCGCCCAGTTCGTTATCTGCAGCGTACCGTTGAACAACCTCGCACCGGGCGCCGTACGCGACATCTTCGGTACCAGCGACCGGCTACTCGGCGGAGGGGGCTGGTTCACGTACTTCGAATACATCGGGCTGCCGGCACTCAAGCGACGACTTTCCGGCGCCGCCGAACGGCGGCGCATCGACGGCGTCCAGCAGGTGAAGCGCGAGCATCGGGGCGGTGGAGCGGAGACACAAGTAGTTTGGGCCAACATACCGCCGGCGCGCGCCGTGCATCGGCGCGGCGAATAGGATTCTGCACCAAGCCCCAGACGGCTGTGGTGGGAATGCGGCCTGCTAAAGATCGCTCAGCGATGCGAGGAACACGTCGATGTCACGCTCGGCATTCCAGATGCCGGGAGCAACGCGCAGACCTCCTTCGCGAAGGCTCACCCCTACCCCCGCTTCTCGAAGTCGAGCGTGTGCCTCGAGCGTCAGGTCAGCCCTTCGCCCTACGAGCCTCATGATCGTCGAACGTTGTCCCGGGGCCAGCGGGCTGGCGATGCGGAAGCTGTCCGGCAGCCCGGCAATCAATCGGTCGAGAAGGCAGGTGGCGTGAGCGTTTACCGCGTCGACGCCCGTTTCAACCAAGAGCTCGAGTGACTCGGCCATCGCGGCACCGTGAATGAACGCTGCCGTCTCCGGCACATCGAAACGTATCGCGCCCGGGCGATGCTGGGGCACCAAGTCCGCGAGTCGGTTGAAGTCGTCGGCACCGACAATCGTCGCCCAGTTGAAGGCCGGAAGTCGAAACTGCCCGACCCATTCGGGGTGCACATAGGTGATCCCGGTGCCGTACGGCGACATCAGCCATTTGTATCCAGCGATTGCCACGACGGTCGCCTTGCACCGAACGACATCGAGGGGGATCGCACCGGCCGATTGCGAAGCATCGACCAAGAACAGCGCATCGTGGCGCTCGCAAGCGGCGCCTATGTCATCGAGGTCGAGTCGTCGCCCGGTGGCGAAGTTGACGTGACCGACGCTAACCGCACGGGTGCGGGGGCAGATGGCCTCCGACACATCGTCCGGGTCTACGAACTCCACTTCAACGCCGAGTGCGCGAAGCCCCAGCCAAGGAAGATTGTTGGCAGGAAACTCGCCGGTCGGTACCACCACGTGATCGTCGGCACGCCAATCGAGACCGCAGGCGACGAGGCTGATCCCGTGGGAGGCTCCGGTGGCCACGGCAATGTCTTGTGGACAGCAGCCAAGAAGCTCCGACGCCGCTCCGCGGATGCGGTCTGGCAGAGCGAAGTACTCCCGATCGTTGAGCCCGGACGGATCACGTTTCCAATCCAGGGCACGCTCCGCGGCGGCGATCGCCCGTCGCGCCATCGGCCCCTGGCTCGCCCCATCGAGGTAGATGCGGCCTCGCAAATCGAACTCGTTGCTCAGATCGAGCAGTGCCGTCACAAAGGCGAATCCTCGCAGGGCGTCTCTGACTCATAGAAGCAGTTGATCGCTTCCCAGGCCTCGACGGCCGAGTCAGCCCAGCTGATCAACCGCAAATCTGCGGCACTGATGGTACCTGCGGCAACCAGAGCCTCCAGGTTGATTACCTGAGACCACCAAGCCTGGCCGAAGATGACCACCGGGATCCGCCGCATCTTGCCAGTCTGGATCAGGGTCAGAGTTTCGAACAGCTCGTCGAGCGTCCCGAAGCCGCCAGGAAAAGCCACCATCGCCCTGGCGCGTAACAGGAAGTGCATCTTGCGCATCGCGAAGTAGTGGAAGTTGAAGCAGAGCTCGGGCGTTATGTACGGATTTGGCACCTGCTCGTGCTCAATCTCGATATTGAACGCCATCGTGCTTTGTCCGGACTCGCTGGCACCGCGATTCGCCGCCTCCATGATTCCGGGACCTCCACCGGTCGTGACGACAAAGTCGTAGGGCTCCCCCTCCCGTTGATACTTGGCCGCCATCGACGCGAAGCGTCGTGCTTCTTGATAGTAGGGCACCAACTCGGCCAATCGGAGCGCCCGGGCGAGCGCCGCTCGGGCATCCGGATCGTCCGGAGTTCGAGAGACGGCCTCCCGCGCGCCGGCACAAGCACGCTCCGACTCCCGCGGTGAAGGAATCCGTGCGCTGCCGAAGACCACGATCGTCGACTGGACGTTCATCTCCCGCTGCATGAGCTGCGGCTTGGCATACTCCAGCGCCAATCGGTAGCTGCGCAACTCAGGACGGCCCAGGAACTCGGGATCCCTGAAGGCCAGCCGGTGGCTGGGCAGATCAGGTGACGGGCTCGAGGTGTCGTTAGGATCGCTCATGACCTGAGCATACTCGCCGTCCTCGGACCTCGCCGGCTCGAGGAGCGCCTCTGCCCTCGAAGCTATCGTACGTCGGCCCCGCGACGCAGCGAATCAACGACAATCTCGAACGACTCGGTGATCGGAGCGTGCAGATGAATCCGCATTACCGGCCGTTGACGCTCCCGCAACGCTTCCATGTCGCCAAGGGCCTGGGCACCCGCTACGGTTCCTAGCGTGTATCCCCGCCCGGGGATGTCCAGGTCCTCGGCGTCGTCCGCGGTAAGCAGAATGTAGACGCCGTTCGGCGGCCCTCCCTTGTGAAGCTGACCGGTCGAGTGGAGGTAGCGCGGGCCCCAGCCGAGTGTTGTCGCGACCCCGAAGCGCTCTGTCACCAAGGCCCGGGTCTCGTCGAGTAGCGCCGCGATGTGCTCGCCAACGGGCAGGAAGGCCAGCAACGCACAATAGCCTTCGCTCGCCTCCCCACACCGCTGCGTAAGCCACGCTCCAAGGGCATCGCTGTCGGGTCCAAACCCGTGACGCTGCTCCCCAGACAAGTAGAAGCTCGCGTGCTCATCCTCGAAGGCCGCGACCGGATCGGGCAGATGAGATCCTTCCTGAACGTCTTCCAGCATCCGATGTGTGCGTGCTTTCGCTGCGGCTACGTCCGGCTCATCGAAGGGGTTGATCCCCATCAACGCCCCGGCGGTGGCAACGGCAACCTCCCAGCGCAAGAACTCTGCTCCCAAGTCGGCCGGATCCGAAAGCGTGTGACGAATCACCGGATGGCCGGCCGCCACCAACTTCTCGCCGATGAGACACGTCCGATCGTCATTCTCCGATTCGTCATCCACCACGACGAACAGCCGATCCGAGCCGTAGAGAGCCCCGTCCAGAGGCGGCTCGCGAGTTACCGGCACCAGGCCCGTGCCCTGCTTTCCCGTGCTCTCGGCGATGAGTTGTTCGGCCCAGTCAGCAAAGCCTGTCAATCGCGGCGCGGTAACGAACGTGATCTTGTCGCGGCCGACGTTGAAAGCCTCGGCCAGGATGATGCCCAGCCTGACGCTAGGGTCGCTCGACGAAGTACGCCGAGACTCGGCCGCAACAGCCCGGTCGACCAGCGTCGCAACCGGAACTCCGGCGAGCGCCGCCGGTACCAAGCCGAAATAAGAGAGCGCCGAGAACCGCCCACCCACGTCTGGCCGGTTGCACCACACGCGGCCGCCCATCGCTTCGACTCGCTCCTGTAGCACGGTGCCGGCGTCAGTAATGGCCACCAACTCGACGGCCGCCCCCTGATGTGCCGCCGTCCGCAGAAACCACTCGGCCAGCACTTCCGTCTCCAAGGTGGTCCCCGATTTGCTGGCTACGATCACCGCCGCGCCGGCAAGCTCGGTGGCGTCTACCACCCCGATGACCGCCTCCGGTACCGTCGAGTCGATGACGCGCAAGGCATCCGTGCCGAATGCCATCGAGCAGGCTCGTGCGGCCAGGCTGCTGCCACCGATTCCGATCAGCAGCACGTCGCCTGCATGCCTACTCGGCCACCGGACGGCTCGCATCGCACCGGGTAGCTCGAGCCACCCCAGTCGGGCAGCTACGAGCTCACGAGCCGTAGGGTCTGCGCCCCACAGTTCGGGATCGCCTGAATAGAGCCTCGCGCTGAAGCCTCGACGATCGAGCCGCTGAGCCCGGGCATCAACTGCTGCTGCTAGCGGTTCGAGGAGGTACTCGCGCTCAGCTGTCGGCATGGCCGGCGGATGGCGTCGCTGCTCGACGTGGATGCCGCCGCCGCACGTCGAAGCCATCCTCCAATTCCTCGATCTTCAGCAGCAGGCGCTGATGCCGTTCGTTGCCGGAGAACTCGCTTGCCAGCCACACCCTCACGATCTCGGAGGCGAGATCGGGTCCGAGAACACGAGCGCTCAGGCACAGCATGTTCGCATCTGCGATCTGGCGTGCGTCCCGCGCGCTTACCGTGTCCTGGCAGCTCGCCGCACGGATTCCCGGAATCTTGTTCGCCAGGATGCTCGCGGCCGCACCCGAGCCGCAGACGACGACGGCCAGTTCAGCCTCACCCATCAACACTGCCTGGGCCACGATCGACACGATATCGGCCGGGTCTGCCGCCTCGCTGAGGCCGCCTCCGAGGACACCGTGTTCTTTGGCCGTGTGGCGCTCTTCCCGCAGCTCGGCAACCAGTTTGTCCTTCAGTTGGTGGCCTTCATGGTCGGCGCCGAGCGCGACGCGACGCAGCCGTGTCGCCCGCGCGTCATCAACAGCCGACCGCTCGGTTGTCAGAGCCATGTCTTCGTCCTTCCCATCAGGCATGCTCCAAGGAGGCTCGCGCGATGGCCTCGACGTTGTCCGCCGTGAAGCCGAACTCCTTCATGTTGACCGGCGACGGCGCGGACGCGCCGAACCGATCGATTCCAATGACACGCCCCCGGTCGCCAGCGTATCGACGCCATCCGAAAGTTGCACCGGCTTCGACAACCAACCGGTTCCTGACACCCGGCGGCAATACCGCGTCACGGTACTCGGACTCTTGACGCTCGAACAACTCCCATGACGGCATGCTTACTACGCGGGCTGCAATTCCGTCGCCACAGAGACGATCGTAGGCCGCGACCGCTAGCTGCAGCTCGGACCCGCTGGCGATGAGAATGATCTCGGGGTCGCTGTCGGAGCCGGCGTCCGCAAGAACATAGGCCCCGCGACGCGCAGCTCTCGGTTCCGCGTCAGTTTCCAGCACCGGGAGCTTCTGACGAGTCAGCGCGATCGCGACCGGGCCCTGCTCTTCAATCGCGGCGGCCCAAGCCTCGCGCGTCTCATTGGCATCGCCCGGTCGTAGCACCACCAGGCCAGGGATGGCTCGCAGCGACGCGAGCTGCTCGATCGGCTGATGCGTCGGGCCATCCTCACCGACACCGACACTGTCGTGCGTATACACGTAGATCGTTGGCTGCTTCATGAGGGCCGCCAAACGAACCGCCGGTCGCATGTAGTCACAGAAGATCAGGAACGTCCCGCCGTATGGGCGCAGCCCACGATGTAGCGCCATGCCGTTCATCATCGCGCCCATAGCGTGCTCTCGAACCCCGAATCTCAGATTCCGACCTTCGAACGCTCCGCGACCGAAATCGTCGTGACCGTCGAGTAGCGTCTTGTTGGAGCCCGCCAGATCGGCGGAGCCACCTATCAGCTCCGGCAATGCGCCGGCAAGCGCGTTGAGCACCTTCCCAGACGCAGCGCGCGTCGCCATAGGGCCATCGCTCGACTCGAAGCTCGGTAGGCGGGCATCCCAATCCGGCGGAAGCTCCCCTCGAGTCCTTCGATCGAGCTCGGCGGCGAGCTGCGGATGAGCTTCCGCGTACTGCTCCATATCACCCCGCCAAGCCACCTCCTGGCTCTCGCCTTCGGCGACCGCCTGGCGAAAGTGAGCAGCAACGTCGTCCGCAACGTAGAAGGGCGGCTCGGCGGGCCACCCCAGCTGCCTCTTGGTAAGCGCCAGCTCGTCCTCACCCAAGGGCTCACCGTGCGCCTTCGAGGTGTTCTCGCGATTGGGGCTGCCGAATCCGATGCGCGTCTCGACGGCGATCAAGGATGGCCTGTCGGTCTCCGCCTTGGCGTCTTGGATCGCCACATCGATCGCATCGAGGTCGTTGCCGTCCGCCACCGTCTGCGTGTGCCAGCCACAAGCCGCATAGCGTGCTGGGACGTCTTCCGAGAACGCCAGCGCCGTGGAGCCTTCGATAGTGATCTTGTTGTCGTCGTAAAGGACAACGAGCTTGCCGAGCCCCAGGTGCCCCGCCAGCGATGCAGCCTCGGCTTGAACGCCCTCCATCATGTCGCCGTCACTGGCGATCACGAAGGTGTGGTGGTCGACGGGCCTATGGGTGTCACGATTGAATTCGGCCGCTAGGCGGGCCTCGGCCAGCGCCATCCCGACGGCATTCGCGAATCCCTGCCCCAGTGGACCCGTTGTCGTTTCCACGCCGGGTGTGTCCCCGTACTCGGGGTGCCCGGGCGTGGCGCTTCCCCATTGCCGGAACCGCTTCAGCTCTTCGATAGACAGTTCGTAGCCGGTGAGGTGCAGGAGCGCGTACAGAAGCATCGACGCGTGCCCCGCTGACAGCACGAAGCGATCACGGTTTGGCCAATCGGGGTTGCGCGGATTGTGTCTCAGATGCCGAGTCCACAACACATACGCCATGGGCGCGGCGCCCATCGGCATTCCCGGATGCCCGGAGTTGGCACGCTGCACCGCCTCCGCCGCAAGCATCCGGATCGTGTTCACGGCGAGCGTATCCACCGCGCCGACAGTCGGTGCTGGCTCAGTCGTCGGCATCCTTTTCCCCCCCGACTACTTGGACTTTCAACTCCCGCGGCAAGCCCGCGTTGGACGACGTCGCGTGCCGTCGCGCAAAGGTTGTCCCGGCACGAGCGGCCACAGTGTAGCAGCAGGCGGCCGGTGACTTGATTTGATGGCCCGGCCCTCACACGGCAAGAAGAATCGCCTTCGTGGCAGCGACCCGGCTTGCTACCATTTAGCGGTTCGGGTGAGAACTCTCTGGGCTTGGTGCCGATGTTGCGACGTTTATTTGCGCTGGTAATTCTGGTGGCGTGCGCTAGCGCCTGCACTGCACCGCCGGTGCCCTTCTCTTTGCGCTTCACGGTGTTCCCCACCACACAGGGCGCCGACGTGATCGTCGAGGTGCACGGTGGGCGGGACGACCTTGCATGGGTCGGCTTCGCCGCTGGCCCCGGTGCCCCCGCCGATCTCCCGCAGCGCGTTCACTCCGTTCAGGCACGGACCCTCGACGGGCGCCGGCTGCCGCAGCGACAACATGGCGAGGCTGGATACCAGATAGAGCTCGAGGACTCGAGCTGGCAACTGGGCTACAGCCTCGATTTGCGTCCACGCGCCGACGACGACATCTTCTATCGCTCGAGCGTGCGGGAAGACGACTATCTGGTGCTCGTCGGCTCCGACGCCTGGGCGCGCTTCTACACCACACCGGAAGCGCTCGCCATAGCTCCGAATAGAAGGCCTGGAGGTGCTGTTCTAGAGGCCCGTGCAGCCTTCAACCTTCCGGAACAGCCTACTCCTTGGAAAGTCGCGACGACCGCCTGGGCTCGCAGCCCGCGAACCTTCGAGCTATCGGAGCATCCCACCGCCAGCGTCTTCGCTCTCGGCCCGTTCGAGATACGCGACATCGAGGAGGTGCCGGGGCTGCGGCTGGCTGTGCACCCGCGGTGGAGCGCGCTCAACGAATCGATAGACAGCCTGACCGGCAAGCTCTTGCTTTCGCACCGCGAACGGCTGGGGCCGCCCGGAAGCACCACCGCCCTGGCGTTGATGCACCCGCTGCCGCAGCCACTAGGGCCGGCCGGAGGCCTGAGAACCGCCGGTATGGTTCGCGGCCGGTCCCTGATCCTTTATGCGGGTGCCAACCCCCGGATCAAACCCCACGACCCGCAACTGCGCGAGGCGATGGCCGTCTTCCTAGGGCACGAGTTCTTTCACCTCTGGGTTCCCTCAGGTGTACAAGTCACGCGCGAGCTGTCATGGCTATCGGAAGGCTGGGCAATGCACATGGGACGCTTGGCCGCGGTGGAAGTAGGTTGGCTCAGCGAGCCGGCCAGCGTTCAACGACTTCAGGACGCCTATCGCCGATACCTCGATATCGGAGGCTATCGCGCCGGCAGCCTGCCAGAAGCCAGCATGGGAAGCGAGAGCCGACGCGACCTGCTTTATCTACGCGGCGAGCTGGTCTTCCGTCTCCTCGAAAGACAGTGGGCACTCACCAACACCGGCAACTTCGAAGCAGAGCTTTGGCGCGCCTTGGCAGATGCCTACGACGGCCGTACGCCGCTCGATGCAAAGAGCGTTCGTTCGTCGCTCGCATCGCTTGTCGACCACGGTACCGTGCGGCGCTACGTCGAGGGCACGTCGCCACTGACACCTTCGGCGCTGGGCCTACGTCGAAGGTGATTGACCGTCGATCCCGGGTCTCCGCGATCGCGATCCTGACGCTAACCGGGCTGTCGGCCTGTACCCCGATCCCGGCGCCCGACCGCAGCCAGAGCGACTCGCCGGGCCTGCCTCCTATCGAGCGTGGTGAGCTGCTGCCCGATCTTGCCTTTGTCGATGCGGACGGCAACACAATCCGCACCGCGGACCTCCGCGGCGCGATCGTGGTGCTCACCTTCGCCGCGGCGGGGGCTCCCTTCGCCGATGATCTCCTCGAAAGGCTCGCAGCTGTCGAGGAGCGGCTGGCAGGCGGCCACGGGGCAAGCACGCGGTTCGTTGTCTTCGCGCTCGGCGCCGGGTCACCGAGCGCCGACGTGTCCTGGCCTGAGCGCCGGTCAGGTTGGCTGGTGTTGACACGGCCGGTAGCACAGATTGCCGACCTAGCCACCCGATTCGGAGTCATGACCTGGGAGGAGGACGACGGCCTCGCCCATACCTTGCGCGTCGCCGTTGCCGGACCGAGCGGTCGAATCACCGAGTTGCTCGAAGGTCTCAGCCCTTGGTCCGTCGAGGATCTGCTAGCGACAGTGGCCGCCGCCGACTAACCGTCAAGCCTGGACGGTACCAGCGCGTTCTACCGAGTCCGCACCGACAGCGCTGTCGTACTGCAAGCGGTAGAGGCACGCATAGATCCCGTCGATCGCCAACAACTCTTCGTGTGTGCCCTCTTCGCGCACCTCGCCATGGTGCAACACGACAATACGGTCAACCTCGCGGATGGTCGAGAGTCGGTGCGCCACGATCAACGCCGTGCGATCAGCTACCAGGTTATGCAGCGCTCGCTGGATGCGCGACTCGGTCTCTGAATCGACGCTGGAGGTGGCCTCATCGAGCACCAGTACCGGAGGATCCGACGCCAGCGCTCGAGCGAATGCGAGGAGCTGCCGCTCGCCGAACGACAGGTTCGCACCGCGCTCGCCGAGGCGTGTGTCGAACTCCGCTGGTAGCTCGTTGATGAAGTCGGTCGCTTCGACAAGGGCGGCAGCGCGGCGAATCGCATCGCCGTCGACGTACTCCGACCCGAGGCCGATGTTCGCGGCAATCGTATCTGTGAACAGGAAGACATCCTGCGGAACAGTGCCGAAGAATCGGCGCAGCGAGCCGAGATCGAACTCACGAACATCGACCCCGTCAACCGTTACACGTCCTTGTTGCGCATCGTACAGACGCTGCAACACCTTGACGACGGACGACTTACCGGCACCGGTAGCACCGACCAGCGCCACCTTCTCACCGCGCCTCAGGCGGAGGTCTATACCCTTCAACACCTCTTGTCCGGCAGCGTCGTCGTAAGCGAAGGTCAGGTTCTCGAGGCGAATCTCGTGGTCGAACGAAACAAGCGGCGGCGCGTCGACAGCGCTGGTTATCACCGCGGGCTCGTCGAGAAGGGCGAAGATCTTGCTAGTCGATGCGGCGGCGCGCTGCAGCGTGTCGTACTTGTCAGAGAGATCTTCGAGCGGCATGTAGAAACGCCGCAGATATTCGAGGAACTGCACCAACAAGCCCACCGTTACGGTGCCGCCGACGATACCGAACCCTCCGTACACAAGCACCAAGGCGGTGGCAACGGTGGTCGCGGCCTGAACGGAGGCCGAAAGAAACGAGGAGTAGCGGACGCCGCTCAAGTCGACGAGCAATAGGTCGTCGCGCAGCGCCCGGAACTCGTCACGCTTCCGTTCCTGCTGGCCGAACACCTGAATCACCCCCATCCCGGTAAGTGATTCCTGCAGAAACGCGTTGAGGCGAGCGACCAGTGTTCGTGAACGATCGTAGGCGTCTCGCAGTCGGACCCGAAGCGCTCCGAGGATCGCCACCAGGAGAGGTAGGACGACGAACGAGGCCAACGTCAGTCGCCAATCGATCCACAACATCGCTGCAACGATGCCGACAAGCGTCACCAGGTCGCGCGCCATGGCCACGATTCCCTGTGACATGAGCTCGTTGAGTGTTTCGACGTCGCTGGTAACGCGCGTCATCACCCTGCCGATCGGATTGCGGTCGAAAAAGGCCATCGGCAGCCGCTGCAGGTGCCGAAATGTGGCCATCCGAAGGTCGTGCATCATGTGCTGCCCGGCGAGCTGCATCAGATACAGCTGCACGAACCGCATCGCCATCTCGCCCACCTGGATGGCAAGGAACACCAGAATCAGAGACCACAGCCCGTCGAGGGCAGCCGCGTTTCCCGCCGCCGCCGGTGTCACGTGACGGTCGATCGCCAGGCGTAGCAGATAGGGGGCAGCAAGCTGCGCCGCGGCGAGCAGGGGCAGCGTCAGGCTGGCCACGACGAGCAGGCCGGCGTGGTCCTGCACGTACGGTCGCAGTCGTCTCAGGATCCGCAGATCGCGGCTTCGACGGGGCTCCTGCTCAACGCCCAACTTCAGTACCTCTCCAAACGAGCCGAGAGCTGCTGCTGCTCGTGCATCGCGGCGTACAGACCCGGACGCGCGATCAACTCGTCGTGGCGGCCCGCATCGATCACCCGTCCAGCATCCATGACGTAGATTCGATCGGCATCTTGAACCGCGGTGATGCGATTGGAGGCGGCAATGACAGACCGCCGTTGTCGTTCTCGAGTGAACCCCGCAAGGATGATCCTTTCCGTCTCGGTATCGACGTTGGACAGGGCGTTGTCGAGCACCAGGACGGGGGCGTCGGTCACCAGGGCTCTGGCAAGCGCGACGCGCTGACGCTGCCCACCCGAAAGATTGAGCCCACGCTCGCCAACCTCGGTCTCCAACCCTTGCTGCAGCCCACTTGCACCCGGGTCGAGGCCGGCGCGCTCGGCGGCCGCTGCCACACGCTCACCGCTTGCCATTGGATCTCCGAACGCAATGTTGGAGCTGACCGGCGTCGAGAACAGGAAATCGTCCTGAGGCACATAGGCCATATGGCTGCGCAGTTCGCTCAGATCCAGGCGGTTGATGTCGGCCTCGCCGACATAGACCGTCTTGTCAGGCACCTCGACCAACCGCAGCAAAGCCTTCAACAGCGTGCTCTTGCCTGAACCGACTCGACCGACGAGGGCCACGAACTCACCAGGGGCCACATCCAGGTCAACGTCCAGTAAAGCGGCCCGGCGAGACTGCTGGCTGGTCGCTTCAGCATCACCGACCAGGCTCCCGTACGCCGCCATGGCGTCGGCATACCGGAACGTCAAGCTACGCACACTGACGCCGCCGGTCACCGAGAGACGCTCGGGGTCCACGGGCGATGTAATCGTTTGCGGTGCCTGCAGGACCTGATCGAGACGCTCGAGTGCGGCCGAGCCTCGCTGCAGCAAGCTGAGAATCCAGCCAAAGGCCACGGTGGGAAACGCCAGCATGGCGACATAGCTGATGAACGCCACCAGGTCGCCGAGGCTCAGGCGACCGGCGGCAACCAGTGGTGCGCCCAGACCCAGCACTCCGACGTAGGAGAGTCCACCCGTGAGGCCGACGAGGGGGATCATCTGCGCCCGGGTCCAGGATTCCTTGAGCGCCCACCCCACGTAGTCTTGCGAGCGTTCCTCGAAGCGGACCGTCTGCACGTTCTGCAGATCGAATGAGCGGACGACCTGTGCTCCGGCCAAATTCTCCTGCACCGTCGTATTCAGCGCTCCCAGCGACTCGCGCGACGAAACGGCATAGGCGCGCATGCGGTGAGCCATACCGCGGACAATCCACGCCATCAGCGGCAGGGGTGCCAGAACGACGAGCGTCAGCTGCCAACTCAGCGTCACCATGAAGCCGATCCCCAGAATCCAGAGCAGAAGCGCGTTGGCGAAATACAGCACTCCGGGACCGCCCATGGCACGCACGAGCATCACGTCGTTTGTCAGCCGCGACATCAGATCGCCAGTGCTCAGCGCGTCGTAGAAGCTGGGGGCAAGTCGAACCAGGCGCGCGTGAACGATCTCCTTGAGGTCGTATTCAACGCGCCGCGAGATGCCCAAAACCAACATCCGCGAGGCGACGCGCGACGCTGCCTGAGCCGCAGCGAGCGCAATGATCACCCCTCCGTACAGCAGAACCTGTCGCCCGGTCGCGCCGTCCCCGAGCGCGTCTACGGCGGCGCCGAAAACGCGAGGGATCGCCATGTACGCGGCGTTGGTAGCGAGCAATGCCATCATCCCCAGCGCGTACCCGAGTCGGTAGCGTGTGAACAGGTGCGCATACGCCCGCAGCATGCTCATTGAGTTCTCCGCGAATGGCCGCCGGCGCTTCGCTGCTACTGCGCCGATGGAGGCTGCAGGAGGAACGCCCGGAGCGCGAAAAGGTAGCCGCGCCAGACCTGGAGCTGCGCCTCGAGCTCCGGCGTGTCACGGAAGCCAGAGTGCTCCAGCATCATGGTCGTGCGGCCCTCCTCGACCTCCTCGAATGTCAGCGTGATGATCGACTCGTAGGCGCCGGCGGGGAACACCTCCTCAGGAGGTAGCCATGTGAACACCAAGCGGCCCGGTCGATCGATTTCCAAGTAGCGACCCTGCCACACGCCGTCGTACCCTTCCCAGCCGAGACGAAACTCCTCATTCTCGCTGACCGTCATCTCGGCCCAGTGCGACAACCATTCCACCAGCTGGTTCGCATCGGTCCAGGCATCAAAGGCGATCTCGGGGCTCACCGGCAACGCCAGCACTAGTCGTGCCACGCGGTCGGTCTGCAGGATCTCTGTGGAACCCTGCCCCTGCGGTCGCAAGATCTGCGACATCCTGGCGCCGCGTGCCGGGGTCGCCGCGACGACGGCCAAACCCACCAGCGCGACAAATGCCGTGATGCCCCGTAAGCCGGGCAAGCAGGAACGACGCCATCCTCGACGCGCTGCATCAAGCTCCTTGCGTTCCATGCCCCGCTGCACCCCTCTCGATTCGACCCACTCTCGCCTGTCGAGGTTACTGAAAAACCGCCGCGGCCGCCACGCGCGCCCGGTCAGCACTCGTCTACCGTCAGCAGTGAGGCTCACACGACGCCGTCGGCCCGCAGGGCCGCTATCTGCGAACGGTCGAAGCCGAGCTCTCCGAGGATTTCGTCGGTGTGCTCACCGAGCGCCGGCGGCGACATTCGAGGACTGCCGCGGGTGCCATCGATACGTATCGGGTTTCCCACCATCGGGAGATCCGAAGAGACAGTGGCCTTCACCAGTCCGCTCTCGATGGCGACTTCTTCATCCAGCGCCTGGGCGACGGTCCGTACCCGCCCACAGGGCACCCGTACGGCCTGCAACCGCTCGATCCATATTTCGGTGGAGCCTTCTGCCAAGCGTTGCTCGATGAGCGCTTCGAGCTCATCACGGCATTCGACGCGACCCGCATTCGTGCGGAAGCGCTCATCGTCTGCGAGCCCCTCCAGCTCCGTCGCCTCGCAGAACCTCCGCCACAGCGAATCGCTCGCGACGCCGATTATGACCGTACCATCGGCCGTGTGAAACGGACGATACGGCACCAGGCTCGGATGTGAGTTGCCCATGCGGCGTGGCGGCAATCCAGCCGTCAGGTACTGCTGCGCCTGATAGGTAAAGGTCGAGATCATCGCGTCGTTTAGCGCGATCTCTACATGTGCGCCACGGTTCGTACGCTGTCGTTTGAACAGCGCCGCCAGCACGCCCTGTACTAGATAGAGCCCGGCAACCTCATCGGCTATCGATATTCCGGCCTTGGTCGCGACACCGTCGGCAGGCCCGGTCAAATCCATGAGGCCGGATTCTGCCTGGATGACAAGATCGAACGCCGGGCGCGAGGCGCGCGGTCCGGACTCGCCATAGCCATTGATTACACAGTACACAGCGCGCGGGGCCCGACGGCTAACGTGGTCGTAACCGAAGCCTAGCTCGCTCATCAGGCCGGGGCGGAAGTTCGACACAACTACGTCAGCATTCTCGAGCAGGCGCCATAGCACGTCGCTTCCGGCGGAGCTCTTGAGATCGAGGGTCAGACTGCGTTTGTTTCGATTAACCGACAGGAAGTACGTCGCGGTCTCGCAAAGAAACGGAGGCCCCCAGTGACGCGTGTCATCTCCGTGTCCGGGGCGCTCGATCTTGACGACATCCGCGCCCAGATCGCCAAGGATCATCGTGGCGAAGGGCCCAGCGAGGATGCGCGTGAGGTCAACGACTCTTATGTCTTGTAGCGGCGAGCTCGTCATGATGCTCGTCTCCGGAAGTCTCTACCGCTGGGTGGCATTTCCGCGGCCAGTCTATAGACAGGCCCAATGGCCGTGGCTATTATGGCGGCGCAGCCAACCGCTGGGAGGCACCTTGGCAATGCAGCAGCCCTTTTCTGCTCGTCTTTCCTTCGCCCCTGAAGAGTTCCTCGAGGGTGCTGATCGCGACCACGACGCCTGTCGTAGCCTCTGGGTCGCCGTGATCCACAAGGCCATGAAGGACCTGGCGTATGCCTGCGCCAAGGGAACTCAGCCGGCCTTGACACCTAGTGAGCGCGAGAAGCTACAACGGATCCACGAACTCGACACGCCGGAAGCATTCTTCCATAGCAACTGGTTCGAGGAGATCTGTCGGAACCTCGAGCTGTCGGCGTCACGGATCCGCAGCGAGATCCTCGCAAGGTACGCTCAGGAAACTCGGGGACGAGCAGCAATCAACCGATAGCGGAGGGGCTCGGTCGCGTCAACGCGCGTCGGGGCCTGGCCTGTATCCGGCGTCGTAGCGCCGCACTCGGTAGGGAATCTCCATCGGCTCGATGTCGACTGCGGTTCCGACGGGAAAGAACGGCGCCAGCCTCAGATCCGCCACCGCCTGTCGACCGGCCGCTGGCCTACGGACTCGCGCGAGCCATGACGCATGACCGTCAACTGGCGCGGCTTCATGCCGTCGAAGAACCCCTCGATCTCGTGCGTTGAGACCGGTCGAGGTGGCTGCGGCCAAACCGTCGAGGCAAAGGCCAGTCGCGATTCGCTGACGATTCGGTAACGGAGGCTGGGGGGGTCGGCCCGCCCGTCGCCGTCGAAGATGGCGAAAATAGCGCCACCCGGGACGAGCACAGATCGTAGGGTGGCCACGATCTGGCGGGCACGCTCCTTGGTCAGCAACGTGAGCACGTTCCAGCACACGACCCCGCCGTACTCGATTCCGCTGAGCTCGAGCTCGCCGCCGCGGGCGAGGCGCGTCGCCAGGTCAATCGCCGAGACCCGATGGCCGCGTTGTGCCCAGAACGTGATGTTGGACGGCGTGGTCGGCCCGAGGTCGAGTATCGCAGCCTCGGGACCGATCCGACCGATGGCACCGACAAAGCGTTCAAACAACACCGAGCGATATTCGCCGGTGGTGAGCTCGGAGTTCTCGACGGCACGGCTCGACCGTCGCATCACCATCGGTCGTGGTCGTTCGAGTTAACCGGCGGAGGCCGGAGCTTTCTTTGCCGACTTGGCCACGGCTTTCGGGCGTCCAGCAGACTCAGATGCCGGTGCAGCCCTGACCTCAGTTGCGCGTTTCTCTGTGATCGCTGATACCGGCTTGCCCGCAGCGGAGGACTGCATGTCGACGCTACCCTTGAAGTAGGCGCCATCTCTGACCTGCAGCGAAGGCGTCTTTATGTTCCCAGTCAGTGAGGCGGTCGGCCCCAGCACGAGCGTTCCGACAGCGTAAACGTCGCCCTTGACCGTGCCCTCCACCATCACTTTGGTGCCTTTGATCTGCGCTTGAACCTCCGCCTGCTTGGCGATCAACAACTTCTCTCGCGCGTGGATCTGGCCTTCGACCTTGCCCAAGATGGTCAGGTCCTCTTCGCAGGTAATCGTACCGCTAACGAACACTCGCTCACCGAGCGTCGAGCCGCCCGCCGCGCGAGCTGAGGGCGGCGGAGAAGCGGGAGCTTGCGGTGCTGGCGGAGCCGTTCCGATCCCGTCTTTGTCGTCGTTGTCGAACCAACCCATCGGTGTCCTCCGATTGTCCCCTGGCGTCGCTGCATAAGGGTATCGAGCGCGCGCCACGAGCGAAAGGAGCGGGAACCTTTGCGCCTTGTTTTCGCCTTTTGTGGCTGCCTTATGGCCGTTAGGAGATCTTAAGTCATTTCATATAAACAACTTACAATGTGTAGTCACTATTAGTCAGTATTAATCACTATAATATATTTATACATCACTATTTGACATTAAAAAGTTCTTGAAATACATCTTTACACAGTTATTACTAGTTACCAGTTGTGGAGGATATAGGTGATGTCTAATAGTCATTTTAACGTACGTCGTTCTCGACCACGCCTCGAGCGCGAGGGGGCGCCGGCCGGCTCCATCCATGCTGCCCAATATCTGACCGGGACACCCGAGTCGGTCCTGTGGGGTGAGGTGCTATTGCGCGCCATCGACGATTTCAAGATCTATACGTCCCACCGACAGGATCCGGAGGCCAATCCCGTCTCCGCCAAGACACTCCGCTCGATCCTCGCCGATGGCTGCGACCCTGAGTACTGGTTCTTCGGCGACAACACCGGCTTCGACGCAGTGTGCAGGGTGCTGAACATCGAACCTGACGTCATTCGTCGACACCTTCGCGCCTGGATCGAGGAAATCGGCGACGAGCTACGTTACTAGTACGACTCGGCGTCATGCTGTCGGGTAGCCATCACCTCGCCGGGCGATCCCGGCGGCGCACCGCAGTCCACCGCCACCTACGCCGTGCCGATATAATCGCCAACGATCCCGACGACCAGGGAGTTGGAGGTACGGACAATGAAGATATCGCTGACATATTGCGCCGCTTGAGGGTATGAGCCTCAGGCCGTCAGTCTGGCGGCCAAGATTCTGACCGAGTTCAAGCAGAGCATCTCGACCATGACCTTACTGCCGCAGGCAGGCGGGAAATTCGAGCTCGAGGTAGACGATGAGCTCGTGTACTCGAAGTTGGCCACCGGGTCGTTTCCCGACGAGGGTTCGATCCTGGAACAGCTACGCCAGCACTCGTAACGATCAGCGCTGGCAGCGCGGGCAGTAGTACGTTGAGCGCCCGGCCTGGACGACTCGACGAATCGTCGCTTTGCATCGATGGCAACCTTCGCCAGCGCGATCGTAGACCTGCAACCGAACGGCGAAGTACCCGCGACTACCTTCGACATCACGAAAGTCGTTGAGGGTGGTGCCGCCTTGTCGCAGCGCTGCGCCGAGAACATCGCGACACGCATCGTGCAGACGACGCCAGCGAGGAGCCGCAATCCTTCGGCATGCCGTTGCCGGGTGAATTCGCGACAACCACAACGCTTCGCTGGCATAGATGTTGCCGATTCCGGTGACGACCCGTGCGTCCATCAGCATGTTCTTGACCGGCCGCCTGCTGCGTCGCGTCACCGAGTGTAGATGCTCAGCGGTGAACGCAGCGCTGAACGGATCTGGACCGAGGCGCGAGAAGAGCCTGTGGGTCTCCATACCCGACCTGGGAATCACGAGCACCAGACCGAAGCGACGCGGATCGTTGTAGCGCAACTCCTGGTGTGCCGCCGGGTGACGCGATGACCACCAGAGGCTGATGTGGTCATGCGGCTGCAGCTCGGAGCTCTGTTTCGACCACACCAGCCGACCGCTCATGCCGAGGTGAATCACGAGCGACTCTCCCGCCGAGGTCTCGATGATGAGGTACTTGGCTCGGCGGCGAACTGCCTCGACACTGCTCCCAACCAGTCGCTCGAGGGAACCGCGGTCGACCGGTTCGCGTAGCCGTGGCTCGCGCACTTCAACGCGCTCGAGTCGCGCGCCGAGCAGTCGGGGCTCGAGCCCGCGACGGACGGTCTCGACCTCGGGCAACTCAGGCATAGAGCGGACTGAAAGGATCGCGCACTCAGAACTCGGGGGCCGTCTCGTCGACTTGCCAGGCAACGAGAAAGGGGAGCGAGCCGTACCGCTCGCTCCCCTCTCCGTATCGCTAGAAACGGTGCGACTAGCGCTTGCGCCGAGCCTTCTTTCTGGCCGGCTTCTTCTTAGCCTTCTTCTTGGCCGGCTTCTTCTTAGCCTTCTTCTTGGCCGGCTTCTTCTTAGCCTTCTTCTTGGCGGCCTTCTTCTTGGCCTTCTTCTTGGCCGGCTTCTTCTTGGCCTTCTTCTTGGCCGGCTTCTTCTTAGCCTTCTTCTTGGCCGGCTTCTTCTTGGCCTTCTTCTTGGCGGCCTTCTTCTTGGCCTTCTTCTTGGTCGCCTTCTTCTTAGCCTTCTTCTTGGCGGCCTTCTTCTTGG
>PVBE011061980.1_pt1 | contig 19439 bp, 20 predicted proteins | sample 1631181 | NCBI WGS metagenome assembly PVBE01 (sample SAMN08397723, study PRJNA350692) | Marine metagenome, whole genome shotgun sequencing project. | isolation source: water | place: Pacific Ocean | collected 2012-04 | reverse complement strand
TTTTTCTCCAATTTTTCTAATTACTGTTATTTTTGAAAAGTGCCATGCAATATACCCTGGAAATTTCCCGAATATTTTTTGTAATGCCCATTTGTCTGCTTCATCAAGACATTTTAGGTATGATTTAATTCTTTCTTCTTTTGAGAAGTCATCTGTTTCATAGATGATGTCAATAACGTCAAGGTTTTTTAGTGAGCCTGTTGTCTGTGAGAGTTGGTTGTGGATGTCATCCATGTTTTTTACTAAGATTCTTGAATTATTTTTAGCCCAGTCAGATAGTTCTGTTTTTGGATATACTAAAGTGTTGCTGAACTTTGGGATGTCGATGTCTGTTTCTTTGAAGAATTTGATGTATTCCATCTCTTTTTCATAGGTTGCTCCAGGTAGTCCACAGATGAAGAATCCTTTTGTTATTAGACCTGCTTTTTTTGCTGCTTTGAATGCATATTTCATATGCTCTAAGTTAGATGGCTTTTTTATATTCTTTAATATTTCTGGGTCGATTGATTCTACTCCAATGGCTACTAAGTAGCAGCCTGCTTCTTTCATTTTTTTGAATAATTGGTAGTCAGCGTGTGATGCAACGAATCCTTCGCAGATGCTCCACTTTAGTTTTAGGTTTCTGTTTATTAGTTCGTCGCAGATGTTTATTACACGCTGTTTGTCTAGTGCGAAGTTATCGTCTGAGACTTGGAAAGAAGTTATCTTGTATTTGTCTTTTAGCCACTCTATTTCGTCAACTACGTTTTTTGCTGATCTCATCCTGTATTTGCCCTGTGTTTTTGGGGCAACGCAGTAGATGCATTTATATGGACACCCTCTTGAAGTGAGGATGGGATATTTGATCTTTGATATGTTTTTGTTGTATTTTTTTAGTGGAAAGTGGTCCCATGATGGGCGAGGTAGTTTGTTTAAGTCTTCTACGTCTTTTCTAGGATTTATTTTTTGTTTGTTATTTTCTTTGTAGCCTAGGCCGTTTGTTTTTTTCCAATCTGAGTTGTTTTTGTATCTTTTTAGGAATTCTGGGAGAGAATATTCTGCTTCTCCGTGGATTATGAAGTCTATGAATTCGTTTTCTAGTATCTTATTAGGAAGTAGGTTGACTTCGGAGCCTCCTGCTAATGTTATTGCTGACGTCTTGTTTTTTACTATTTTTGCCAGCTCGAATATGTATGTTTTTGTTAGAGGTGCTACTGTAAATCCTACTACGTCTGGTTGGAAACTTTTTAGTAGACTTTTGAAATGGGAAGTTGTTGAGTAATCTTTTAGGCGCATGTCTAGTACCTTTACTTTGATGTTCTCTTTTTCTAAGATTGCAGCTAATATTGCTAGTCCCATAATAGGGCGTTTTGGCGAATAAGTCATTGCCAAGTCTCTTGGCTGTACAAATAATACTTTCATTTTGCAAATTTCCTCTTTAATGACCATAGTTTTTTCCCGTACTCGAAGATGAATTTTCTAGTTAGCTTTGGTTTCCATACAATCCATCCAATTGTTCCTATGAATGGTCCGAATTCTGATTTCATGAGGTATTTCATGACGTAGCTTTCTGCAATATTGTATGCTTTTTTTCTTTGAGCTATTGGGAAGTTATCCGTTTCAAAGATTGGCTGATTGTCTAATGAGCCAATTTCATTGAGGTATGTTTCTGGTTCGATTATGAATTTGCCGTTAGTTTTTACCCACTCCATGAGTTCTGTTCCTGGGAAAGGTATTGGGTTATAAAACCTTAGTTCGTCCAATGGTAATGAGAGGGCAAATCTTAATGAATTTTTAAATTTATTGAAGTCTTCACCTGGAAGGCCTATTATGAAGAATGCCCCTTTCTTATTCCTACTTTGTTTGCTAATAATATTGCTTCTTTTGCTTTTTCTGGTGTGATTGATTTTTTCATCTTGTCGATAACATCTTGATTAGCGGATTCGACTCCAAATGCTATGTAGAAGCAGCCTGCTTTTTTCATCTTAGTTAGGAGTTCTTCGTCTACTCTGTCAACACGGATCCCATTTCTGATTTCCCATTTTATCTTTAGGTTTCTTTCTATGATTAGGTCGCAGATTCTTTTTGCTCTGTCTAGGTCCAGGCTGAAACAATCATCATTAATTCCGAAGTAGGTGTAGTTGTATTGCTTGTTCCAATGTTCTAATTCGTTGACAACATTTTCTGCTGATCTTGGTCTGAAGCCTCTGCCCATTGTTAGTTTTATTGAGCAGTAAGTGCAGCCGTATGGACATCCTCTTGATGATACTATTGGGAGCTTTTTATCGATGTATTGGTCTAGTTCAAATAATTGGAATGCTGGGAATGGAAGTTTGTTTAGGTCGTGGATTAGTGGTCTGTCTTCGTTTTCAATGATTTGGGTGTTGTCTCTCCATATTACTCCTTTGAGGTCTTTTAGGCTTTTATTTTCGCATATTTCAACTAATGTTTCTTCTGCTTCGCCTTTAACTGCGAAGTCTGCTTTGCACTGTTCTAGGATTTTCGTTTTTGTTGTTGAGACGTGAGGCCCTCCGACGCATACTTTGAAATTATTTTCTTTTATTTTGTTTATTAAGTAGTAGGTGTGCTTGTAATGCATGCTTACGCAAGTTACGCAAACTAGGTCTGGGTTGAATTCTTTTAGTTCTTTTAGAAGATTATGTTCATCGTAGCCTAATCTCATGTCCAGGATTTTTACTTTGTGGTTATTTTTTAGTAGAACTGCAGCTAGATAAGCTGTTCCAACATGAGGAGATGTGGGACGTGCTAACACTCCTTTTATATCAGGTATTACGAAAAAGACGTTCATTTTTTAGGTGCTCGGTTGTTGGCGATAAGCAGGTTTGATTTAAAAAGTTTGTTTTATAGATAATTTTTTAAATTAAATTAGATTGGTTTTTCTATTGAGGATTATTGATGAATAGGAAGATTAGGGTTGGGATAATTGGGGCTGGGAGGATGGCCTCTAAGCATATTAAGGCTTATAAGAGATTGGAGAATGTTGAGATAATTGGTATTGCGGGGAGGAGTGAGGGGAAAGTTAGTTCTTTGTGCGAGAAGAGTGGAGTTAGGAAGGGTTATGTGGACTATAAAAAGTTGCTTTCTGAGAATGAATTAGATGTTGTTAGTATTACAACTCCTGCTCATACTCATTGCCCTATTGCAATTGATTGTTTTGAGGAATGCTGTCATGTTTTATGTGAGAAGCCAATGGCAATGAGCGTTAAGGATGCTAAAGAGATGAATGAGGCTTCTAAGAAAGCTGATAAACTGCTTATGATTGGGTTTAATCTTAGGTTTACTGATAGTTTTAAGGAAGTTAAGTCTATTATTGGCAAAGGGGTGTTGGGAGAGGTTAGATTGGCTTGGTTTAGAGGTTCTGGTAATATTCAGAAGAAGGAATGGTATTTGAACAAAGAAACTAGTGGAGGGGTGACACTGGAGTCTTCAATACATAAGATTGATTGGTTAAGGTGGATTGTTGGGTCTGAGGTCGTGGAAGTATATTGCCAGACAATTGAAGATGTTTTAGGTCATGGTTTGAATAACAATGAATTTATGACCATGAGATTTAAGAATGGTGCCTTGGGAGTTATTGGCAGCTCTTATTCTTTTAATGTATTGCCTGATGACATAGGAGTTATTGGTAGCAGGAGGTGTATTGGTGTGAGGAATGGGAAGGTGGTTTTGAGGGACTTTCGTAAGGGAAATTCGATAATGGATAGGTTGAAAAGTTATATCCCTGATTTTAATCTTATCTCCGATATTAAGCTTTTGTTGAATGATTCTATCAATAAAGAGGTGAAACATTTTATTGGTTGTGTTGTTGCTAATAAAAAGCCAATTATTGATGGTGATTGCGGTGTTAAGAGTATGGAGATTGCAGAAGCTGCCATGAAATCTGCTAGAACTAATAAGCCAGTTAGGCTGTAGAATTATAAGATATTATTAATGTTGAAGTTTGGTTTTTTTATATCTCCTTCTACGACCATCTTGTGCCAGATCTCAAAGTTGAGTAATATCCAGAGCTGTCTGCTGTAGTAGACTTTTGAACTGTTGTAGTTTTTGAAAAGTTTTTCTATATGACGAGGATTAAACAGCCCTCTTTCGATTACTGCTTCTTTTGATAGTAGCTTTTGAGATAAGTCTTTTAGGTAGGGTTTTGTGAGCCATTCGTGGATTGGAACATTGAAGCCGTGCTTTTTTCTTTTGTAGATTGTTTTTGGGACTTTGTTTTTCATTGCCTGCCTTAGGATGTACTTTTCTTTGTTAAACCTTAATTTCTTATTATGGGGGATTTGTTCAGCTAAATGGATCATATTTGGGTCAAGGAAGGGGACTCTTGCTTCTAGTGCGTGAGCCATTGTTGTTTTGTCGACTTTCATGAGGATATCTTCTGGAAGCCATGTTTTGAAATCTAATGTCATCAATGAGTTGATGATTGAGGAATTGTTGAAGAATGGTTTGATTGTTGATAGGTCTGGTTGCTCTTTGAAATTGTTTGCTATGGGGGGATTGATTAGCCTTTCTTTTTCGTCTTTTGTGAAGAATGAGATTAATTGCAGATAATATTCTGAAATTGAAGAGGCTGAATGGAATTTTTTTAGTCTTTCTCTGATTAATGGTTTGTTTGAGAGGCTGAAAAGTGGTGAGAGTGATTTTCTAAGGATTAGGGGGATGGATTTATAGTATGGGTGGAATGTTTTTAGGTATTTGTATTTTCTATAGCCACTGAATATTTCATCTGCTCCTTCTCCTGTCAGAACCACTGTGACTTTCTTCTTTGCGAATTCCGATAATATGTATGTTGGGATTGAGGCGAAGTCTGCTATTGGCTCATCCATGTGCCACATGATCTTTGGGAGAAGTTCAATTGAATTGTCACCTACAAATATTTCTCTATGGTCGGTGTTGTATGTTTCTGCAGCTAACCTTGAGAATTTACTTTCGTCGTAGCCTTTGCCTGATTCGAACCCAATTGAGAACGTTTTTATCGGTTGGTCGCATAGTTCGTTCATCAATCCAACTAAGTAAGTGGAGTCAAGTCCGCCACTTAGGAAAGCGCCTAATGGTACATCTGAGATTAACCGTTTGTTAATTGCTTCTTTTAATGTATTGTTTAGTTCCTTTGAATATGTTTCTGTTGTTTTTTTCTTTGGTGAGAACTTTAAGTCCCAGAACTTTCTTATTTCAATCTGGTTTTCTTTTTTGTCTAGTTGGTATGTTAATGTATGGCCCGGAAGGAGTTTTTTTACATCTTTAAAGATGGTTTGTGCTCCTGGGATGTATCTGAAGGTTAGATATTGGTTGAGGGAGTTGTTGTCAATCTCTTTTGTTATGTTGTTGTGGAGCAGTATTGCTTTTATTTCTGAGGCGAAGATAAGCTGATTGTTTTTTATTGAATAGTATAGTGGTTTGATGCCTGCACGGTCTCTTGCTAGAAAGAAAAGTTTCTTTTCTGAATCCCACAATGCAAATGAGAACATTCCATTGAAGTGAGTAATGCAATCTTCCCCATATTCTTCGTATGCGTGTACAATTATTTCGGTGTCAGTGTTTGAGTAGAACTTATGGCCTTTTTTTTCTAATTCTGCTCTGATTTCTTGGAAGTTGTAGATTTCTCCGTTGTAAGTTACAAATATTGAATTATCTTCGTTATGGATTGGTTGGCGTCCTTTTTCTGATAAGTCGATGATGTTTAGCCTCCTATGGCCTAAGGAGGCAGATTTGTCAGTGTAATGGCCCGAGTCATCTGGACCCCTATGTACTAGGATGTCCATCATGTCTTTTAAGAGCTTCTTATCTTCCCAACTGAATCCGCATATTCCACACATTTTTATTGTAGCTGTTTGTAATGTTTTATTAGTTCTTCTCCTACTTTATCTGAGTTGAAATTGGTGACTATTCTCTTCCTTGCAGAAGAGGACATTTTTTTCATGAGTGATGGGTTTTTTAGTAAGTGTATGATTTTTTCTGCAATTTGTTCTGGGTTTTTTTGTTCGACTAAGAATCCAACTTCTGGAGTTACTATGTCTGGGATTCCTCCTACATTGGATGCAATGACTGGGCAACCGCACGCCATTGCTTCTATTAGGACTACTCCAAATGTTTCTGTTTCTCCTTTTGAATCTATTATTGAAGGGAGAATGAATAAATCTGCAAGGTTGTAGTAAAGAGGAGTTTCTTTTTTTACCTCTTTCTTGTCTTTAGGTTTTAATTCTTCTTTAACTTCTTCAATTTCTTCTACTTTAATCTCAAGATCTTTAAATGTAAGTTTATCTGGAAGTTTTAAATCAGGAGGCATAATACTAACCTTTATTCCAACTGTTGCTCTTTTTAATTTAGCTACAGTTTTTGCTTTTAGGATGTGATTATCTGATATGTCTCCTGCTTTTTTCAAATAACCAGCTGAGAATCTCCATGATTTTGATCTTGCACCGGGAACTCCTGCTCCACCAATAACTATCTCTGCACCCATAGCTCCTGCTTTAATTATTTTTGATAAAGTATCATACCCTATAAACTTAAATCTTCTAGGCCCAAATCTTTCTAAAACATAAGTTATTCTATCTGCAACTGAATAAGGATCTAAATCTGCATTATTTATCTCCCCTATTTCTATCTGAGGATTCTCCATTTTGAATCTAGTTTTTAATGCAACTGTTAATCTTTGAATTGTTTCTCCTTTTCTTCCAACAATCAACCCAGGTCTTGAGGTATAAACTATAATTCTTTCACCTAATGGAGTTCTTTTTATCTCAATCTTACTACATCCCCCTCTACTCAACTGAGACAATATGTATGATTGTACTTGCAATTCCTTAATTTTTTGGTTTGTGAACTTCTTTTCTATCATTTTTTTCTTCCAATATGATCTCAACATGAGCTCTTTTCATTTTTCTTCTAATTTTTCTTCCAGTATGCAATGGTTGAGATGCTTTGTTTGCAATTGCATTTTTAATGAATAAATTATCAACATTTGATCCATTACTTACAGCATTACTTTCTGCTGAATTCAATATTTTTAGTATATTTTGGCATGATTTTATTGGATATCTTCCAGCAGCCATCCTTCCAGGTCTATGACCCATATCTTTATTGAATCTCTTAAATGGAATTGCCATCTCTTTTTCAATAACTTTTTGTAGTATATATTTAGATTTTTTAACAGATCTACCTCTAATATAACTACAAATTTCTATACTTTGTTTTGTTGAGATTGGCAAATCTCTACCTATTGCTCTATTTACTTTTTCCATTTTTATTTAACTGATACAGCCGCACTTGATCTTGTTGCTCCAACTCCTGGAGCTGAGTGGCTTACTATTTTTCTTGTTAATGAAAACTCTCCTAAATATCTTCCAATCATTTTTTCAGTTATTACAACTGTTGTAAAATCTTTTCCACCATGAATTCTTAATGTTAATCCTACCATCTCAGGAAGAACAATCATATTTCTACAATGGGTTTTTATTGGCTTAGTTTTATTTTGTTCTTTGAATTTCTTTATTTTTTCCATTAATTTTTTTTGTGGGTCTGTTAACCCTCTATTTAATGTTCTTCTGGCTCTAGCTGGAAGTAATTTTATTAAATCTTTTAATTCCATCTTTTGTAATTCTTCTAATGATTTACCTTTGTAAGTAATTTTAGTTGCCATTTTATCCTTTCTTTCCACCTCTTCCGGTCTTCTTTGGATGTAACAATCCAATGTTTCTTCCTGGTGGGGCATGTTTTGGTGGAATTTTAGATTTTCCAACATGTCTTCCTCTTCCAGAACCAAATGGGTGATCAACAGCATTCATTGCTACTCCTGAAGTTCTAGGATACAATTTTCCTTTAGCATGCATAATATGCCATTTCTTACCAGCTTTAACAAATGGTTTATCTCTTTTACCACCACCAGCAGCTACACCAATTGTAGCTTTACACTCTGAATTAAATGATCTCTCTTTCTTTGAAGTAAATTTAATCACGACATTTTTAGATGACTTTGAAATAACCCTTGCAAAAGATCCTGCACTTCTACAAAATGTTGGCTTTCCTGGCTTGGATTCAATGTTATATATTGTTGTACCCTCTGGAATGTTTTTTAAAGCAAGAATATTTCCATTTTTTATTGGAGCATTCTCTCCAATAACTACTTCTTCTTTAAGTTTAATTTTAGTCGGAGCAGGCATTAATACTTGTTCTCCATTTTCATAAGTGATTTTTACTAATGGGGCTGTATGTCCTGGACATTTTATTATATCTACAATCTCTCCTTTAAGATTGTCTTTTGATACAATATTTTTTATTGAACCTTTATACCTATGACTATGTGCTTTGTAAGCAAAAGTTCCTTTTCCACGTCTTTGTGTTATTAATCTCTTTCCCATTTTATATCAATCCTAATTGTGTTGCAACATCTATTGCTGGAGTATCCTTTGATAATGTTATATATGCTTTTTTCTTTCCTGATATTAATATAGTTGTATTGACATTATCAACTTTTATACTAAACAATGATTCAGCTGCTTCTTTAATCTCTTGTTTCTTTGATTTTTTATCTACTATAAATATTAATTTATTTTCAGCTTCCATTAATCTAACTGATTTTTCAGTTGCTAATGGGTATTTTATAACGTTATTTAATTCCATTTTATACAAATAAATTTTCCTTTCCTAATTTTTCTATTGATTTTTCTGACCAGATAACTAATCTTCCAGGATAAGTTCCAGGAGACAATACTTCTGCATTAAGATTATTAACTTTTATCACATCTACACCTTGAATATTAATTGCTGATTTTTCTAATTTACAATTTTCTGACACTACAATTAGTGGGCCAACTTTAGTTTTGTACTTTCTTCCTCTATTCTTACCTTTTCCAGCTCTAACTTTTTTTATCTTTACTCTTTCTAGTTCTTTATCCAATCCAACTTTCTTCATAACACTTAATATTTCTTTAGTTTTTGACAATCCTTCTAATTTATTTTCTAATATTAAAGGAACAGCATCAATTAAATGTCCTCTTTTAACAACTAAATCTTTGTTAATTGTTGAAGCAATAGCCGATCTTATTGCTTTCTTCCTTTCTTTTATATTGATTTTTTTATTCCATATTTTAGTGGCTTTTGGAGGATGAGCTTTTCTTCCACCTGTAGTTCCAGGAGCTAATGCACCTTCCCATCCAAATTGAGTTCCTCTTCTCCAAACTGTTTTTCTTGGAATTCTAGAAACTCCTCTACCATAAGGCGTTTTATAATTTTTTCTTCTTCTTGATAATTTTGCAGAATAATCTTTTCCTGCCCTTTCACTTGCTCCATAAGGTTGTCTGTTTCTTGCTTGAATAACTAAAACTGCTTTTTTAATCAAATCTAATCTTAATTCTTCATCAAATTGTGTAGGTAAGTCTATATCTTTAGATTTTTCCCCTTCTAAATTTAATATTTCTACTTTCATTGTTTACTCTCTTGGCTTATGTAATTTATCTCAACTTGTTGTTGATCTTTTTTTGACCTTAATGGTTCGGTTAATATGATTAATCTTTTTCTTGATCCAGGAATAGAACCTTTTACTAAAATATAATTATTTTTTACTAATCCATATTGTAATAATCCACCTTTTGGATTTATTTCTTCGACTTTATCTCCAATCTTTACTAACCATTTGTTATAGTCAGTTCTTTTATGATAACCCATTTTACCAGGCATAGGTACTCTAAAAGAGACTCTTTTCGGTGTCCAAGGTCCTAGACTTCCTACTCCTCTTTTAACTTTCTCAGATTTATGTTGTCTTATATGAACTCCAAATCTTTTAACTGTCCCTTGAAAACCTTTTCCTTTTGTTATTCCATGAGCATCTAAAAATTGTCCTTCTTTAAACACCTCATTAATACTAATCTCTTTATCTAATAATGATTTAGCAAATTCTAATTTTTTTTCTTTATCTCCTGAAATTTCTAATTCAAATATCTCAGGCTTCTTCTTTCCAATATTTGTTAGTTTTGGTTGGGTATAAACAACTAATCTAATATCATTATATTCTTTAGATTCATTTGATTTTTTTGGGGTTTTTATTTTTCTATTTAATTCTTTATCTAAATTTTTAGCAAATAACTCTGAGACACACCTAGAACCTTTAGTTGTGTTTTGATAGAATCTTAAAGAAAGAGGTTTTAATGGAGGGCATTCAATAATTGTAACGGGTTGAGATATTAATTCACCCTTAGTTGTTGCATTTGAATTATCTTTTAATATAATGTGAGTCATTCCAGCTTTATATCCAGCAAAACCCATTAATTTAGTATCATTTAATTTAGGCCAAGATCTAATGGATGCATAGCTACGTTTGGCTCTCTTCCTCGGCCAAAACTGCAAACTTCCTTTCCTAGGTGATTTTTTATTTGGCATTTTTCAAACTAACTTGCAGAATCAGCGGCTGATTTATACATTTTTATACATTTTATCTCTCTTTGATCAGTAGGGTAAGAGAATATGCTGAAATACTATTTATAAATGTTATGCTTAGATTATTTTATTGACTTTTGAAGTAATAAATCACTGTAAGAACAAGAGATTAAATCTGTTTCTTTTATTTCCAAAAGTTTCATGTAATCTTGGCATTGTTGTAGAAGTTTGTCTCTACCAATATTATTTGTTTTATCAATAGCTTCTATTTCACAAAAATTCCCCAAATTTTCTACTTCATCAACATGAAATTTTACATTATCAATAAAATAAATGTGCCTTTTTTTATCAACAACAACTAAAACCCCACAAGCACCTAAAAGTGCATCTTTTAGATTTGATTTAGGAGTGTTAGAAAAAAGAACTACATTTGAATCTTTAGGACCTTCTTCATTATTACGTTCATAAAAGATTAAATTATTCTCAATCTTACCTTCTCTTAACTTTAATCTTCCATTTGAAACTTTAAAATAAGTATCAATTTGATGATCAATTCCCTTAAATTCAGCCCCTTGAGATTCTAAAATCTCTTTTATTTTTTTAAGATTAGCACATTGTGCTTTGATCTCAACATTTAGATGCATATTTTTTAGAAAAAGAGATTGTTTATAATACTTATTAATCTAATCCTACAAATTACTTTAATTTTATAACTTTAATCTCTTCATTACATTTTTGACAGTTAAAGATTAAAGCTAGTTTACGAACATCTTTTTTCTTCATTTCATCAAAAAATTTTGTTTTTTTTCTTTTAAATGGAACTTCTAATTCCCCTTCATGTTCACATTTAGGACAAGTATATTGTATACTAGCATTTAACTTTTCAGCATATTCTTCTATATCTTCAGTATGTCCACACTCAGAACAAACATATTCTTTAGATCTTGTTTTAAATCTTCCTGTTTTAGGATCTTTTGGCTTTGACATTAAAGCTTTCCCACATTCAAGACAATTTTCTCTAAGAACCCACAATCTAGCTTTACCTTTTCCAATAGTTTGGATAGTATGATACACACATTCGTCCATTGATGTTGGTTCTTTCATTTTAGATATTTAGCAAACCAATCAACAGCATATTTTACTGTTAATGCTAAGATTGCTTTTCCACTGAATAAATGATTTGCTCCTTCTATAACTCTTAAAAGTTTTGGTTCATTTGCATTTTTATAAATGTTTTCTCCATGACTTAAAGGAACCATTGCATCTTTGTCACCATGTAATATTAACAATGGAACTTTAACTTTTTTTACATTTTTTGATGTGTTAAATTTTTTTAAATCTTTAAAGAACTCATATTTAATTTTAATTTTTATATATTTAATATTTTTAAAAATATGATAGCCAGCTTGTTTCCATTTTTCCATATCATTAACTTTTAGTATTGGTTTGTCATTTGGATCATCAAGTGGAGACAATGTTACTAGAACTTTTATTCTTGGATCTTGTGATGCTGTTACAATAGAAACTAATCCACCTAAAGAATGTCCCGCCACACCAATTTTATCTTTATCAACGAAATTAATATTTTCAACATAATCAATCATTGATTTTAAATCTTCAATTTCTTCACTAGTTTTTAGTCCTTCCCAAGAGCCTTCACTCTCTCCTGAATTTGTAAAGTCACATCTTAATGAAGCAATGTAATGATCTTCTAGTTCTTTAGCTAAATTAACAATCCATGTCTCTTCTTTAAATCCAGTAAAACCATGGCATATTATTACACAAGGAATTTTATGATGGATATGTTCTTTTTTCGGAGTATGTAATATTCCAACAATCTTTTTCCCTTTTTTATTTTTAAAAAAAACTTTTTCTTCACTCATCTTTTCTTACATCTGCTATTTTAAACTTAATAACTTTTTCTAAATCTTTTGGATTAATAATTAAATCATGATATAAATCACCTGAGCCAAAATGTAATTTATTTTTTTCAAAAACTTTTTTATCAATAATTATAGGCATGTTAATTAACAAAGGACAAATTTCTCCAACCTTCAATCCAGTAGATTTTTCTACACTTTCATGAGATGCAACATCAACTTTCTTTTCTATGATCTCTCTAACTTTTTTTGTATCTATTCTATCTTCTCCTTTAATACATACAGCTAAGTAATCTTTATTTCTTGTTTTTAATATAATAGTTTTACAAACATCTTCTTTTTTTACATTTTCATCTTCTAAGTCTGTTGATTTTATAACTTTGATATTATGTTTTACAATTTTATATTCTATTTTATGTTTTTTTAGAATTTCCTCAACTTTCATAGAAAATTTTGTGAGTTAATATTTATAAATATTCATAGAGCTTTTATGATACAGCCCTATAGTGTAGTGGCCAATCAGAGACTATATAAATGATACTGTCTTATTAGAAATATGAGGATAAAACTTCAAAAAGGAAAACAAAAAGAATTGATCTATTTGGCCAAAGAAAGATTATCATGGTCAGAACTTTCTAAAAAAATTGGAGTTCCACAACAATATTTGTCTAATGATTTGAGAATTGAAAAAATATTAATATCAGAAAAGATTTATAATAAATTGTGTAAAATTTGTGGGAAGAATTTTAATGAATTTATAATCAGAAGATTAGATGACAACTGGGGAAGAGCAAAAGGTGGAATAAATTCGAATGGGACTTTAATTAATTTAAAAATACCTTTGAAAGATGAAAGATTGGCAGAATTTGTAGGGGCTGTTTTGGGAGATGGAAATGTCCATTTATATAAAAAAGGAAAAAAAGTAAGAGTTTATATCATTAGAATTTCTGGTGATTATAAAAAAGATGAGGATTATCATCTTGATTATCTTAAAAATCTTTGTAAAAAGATTTTTAATTTAGACACAAAAGAGAATATTTCTCTTAAGTATAATGGGCGGTCTTTAAATCTTTATAGTAAAGAATTAGTAAAGTTTTTTATACAGATGGGAATAAATCCAGGGAATAAAATAAAAAATCAGTCCACTATTCCTTTGTGGATATTTAAAAAGAATTCATATCTAAAAGCTTGTTTGAGGGGCCTCATTGACACAGATGGTTCTATTTTTAAGATGTCTAATAAGGATCCTTGTTTAATAAGAATTAGTTTTATAAACTATAACTCTCAACTTTTAGAAGATACGAGGGGGGCGTTTATTAAATTGGGGTTTCATCCTTCTAAAATAATTAACAAAAAAAGGTTTTATATTTCAAGACAGATGGAAATAAAGAAATATTTAAAAGAAATTGGATTTTCAAATAAAAAACACATCAATAGACTAAAACAAATTCAGAGCCCTATGGTTTAGTTGGTCAATGACGACAGGTTCTGGACCTGTAAACCCTGGTTCGAATCCAGGTAGGGCTACTCTTTTAATAGGTTAAGATCATTTTCTACCATACTATAAACTAAACCTTCAAGAGATGCACGTGGTTCCCACCCCAAAACTCTTTTTGCTTTACTCGGATCTCCAAGTAATAATTTTACTTCATTTGGTCTAAAGAATTTTTCATCAACATCTACAACAACTTGTCCATCTGAATAACCTTTTTCATCTAAATCTTTACCTTCCCATTCTATTTCTTTACCTATTTTTTTGAAAGCTGATTCTACAAAATCTCTTACAGTTATTTTTTTACCTGTTGCAATTACATAATCATCTGGGGTATCTTGTTGTAACATTAACCACATTGCTTCTACATAATCTATAGCATGGCCCCAATCTCTTTCCGCATTTAAATTTCCTAAACTAAGTTTTTCTTGTAATCCTAAATGTATTTTGGCTACAGAGTGAGTTATTTTTCTAGTTACAAATTGTAATCCTCTTCTAGGACTTTCATGATTAAATAAAATTCCACCACAACAAAACATTCCTCTCTTTCTATATTCCTGTATTAATTCATGAGCTGCTAACTTTGCTTCCCCATATGGACTAACGGGATTAAATGGAGTAGATTCACTTTGAGGTGTATCTAAAACTTCCCCGAACATTTCTGAAGTAGAAGCTTGATAAAATCTTACTTCTTTCTTAAGTTTAGATAATGAATGTAATAATCTATCAACACCATAAAAATTTATATCTCTAGTTAAATGAGGTTGATTAAAACTAATTTTAACAAAAGATTGAGCCCCTAAATTATAAACCTCATCTGGATTGGTTTCTTCAATTACTTCTTGAATTGAATGACCATCACATAAATCTCCAGAAACTAAATTTATTTTATTTTTAATATGCTCTATATTATCAAATGGGTCTGTAGCTCTTCTCCTATACATTCCAAAAACTTGATAGCCTTTGCTTAAGAGAGATTCAGCTAGATATGCACCATCTTGTCCAGTCACTCCTGTAATTAAAGCTTTGGTCACTTTATTCATTTAGTTTTTTTTATGAGTATTCTTATAAAAATTATTAAATCTTAACATAAGTTTTATAAAACACATAAACGAATTTTATTGTATGCTCCTGTGGTCTAGCCCGGTTAAGGACGCGACCCTCTCGAGGGCTTTTATTTAAAAAAGATTTTAGAGAAAGGTCGAAACCCGGGTTCAAATCCCGGCAGGAGCAATTAACATGAGAGAATTTATTTATTATTCGGCTAAAGGAAGAACCTCAGGCAACTTTAAAGATTTGATGAGTGCTGGTAGATTAGATATTGCTTGTCATGCAGTTATCTCCTCATTTTTTCTTTCTAATAGAATAAGGGAAGATGTTAAATTAAATTTAATATTAGATGGCCCACCTGATGCGCCCAAACACCTTGAATTTATTTATGATAAAGAAATCCCAATCTCAAAAAAAGATGTTGGTGGATTATTAAAAAGAATGTTGTTCAAATATAAAAAAGATAAAAGAAATGAAGTATTTCCAGGGTGTTTTATAGAGAAAAAGAGTCTTAGAAATTTAATTAAAGAGAATAACAATAGAAACATATATCTTTTAGATAAAAAAGGAAAAGACATTAGAGAAATTGAAATTAAAAAAGATCCTATATTCATTTTAGGTGATCAAGATGGAATTAATAAAAAAGAAAAAAAATTTATCATAAAAAATTTTAATATTAATTTAATAAGTATTGGAAATTTTGATTATTTTTCTTCACAAGTTATATCTATAGTTAATAATGAAGTAGATAGAAAAGAGTTATAATGAACTGCAAGTTAGCGTCATTTAATCTTTAAACCGATTGATTTTTATATATAAAGTTCAATTATTTAGTTAACATGAAACTAATAAAACCACCAAAATTAGAAAAAGGAGATACAATAGCTTTCATAGCTCCTGCTTCAGGATTAGCTGCTTTAACTTTACATAGGCTTGAAAAAGGAAAGAAGTTCTTTGAAGAGTTAGGTTATAAAGTAAAAATATTTCTCACTGCTAAAAAGAGTTCAGGCATTAGTTCTGATACTGCTGAAAATAGAGCTAAAGATATTATGGATGCTTTTAAAGATAAAAATATTAAAGCTATAATTTCAACAGTAGGAGGGGATACTTCTCATCAAACTTTAGAATACTTAGTTTTTGAAACTATCAAGAAGAATCCTAAAATTCTTTGCGGATATTCAGACATTACAAGTTTACATTTAGCTTTATATTCCCAAATAGGATTGGTTGGTTTTTATGGTCCTGCAATCATAACACAATTCGGAGAAAGTCCTAAACCAAATGAGTTTACAATTCAACATTTTTTTAAGGCTGTAACAGAAATTATAGGAGGGATCAAACCATCTAAACAATGGACTGATGATAAAGATCTTGATTGGATAAACAAAGATGATTTAAAAAGAGATAGAAAATATAAAGAAAATAAAGGCTATGAATGGTTAAAAGAAGGAAAAGTTAAAGGAAAAATTCTTGGTGGATGTCTGCCTGTAATACTACATTTAGCTGGGACAAAGTATTGGCCTGATTTTAAAGATAAAATTTTATTATTAGAAACCCCTGAAGGTGAAGATTACAGGAAAGGAGAAAGTTTAGCCAATGTAGATTCTGCATTAGGGGATTTAAGGAACTTAGGAGTATTCAATCAAGTTAAAGGGATAGTCTTTGGAAGAGGTTTTGGGTATACAGAAAAACAAATTAAGAATTTAAAAGAAATTATTTTGTATAATACAAGAGATCATAACTTTCCAATTTTATATAATGTTGATATTGGACACACTGATCCCATGATTACTCTACCTTTGGGTGTTCAAGTTGAATTAGATTCTAACAAAAATAAATTTATAGTATTAGAATCAGCAGTAATAGAATAGAGCACTAAACTTAATCAATTCTAACAGCAAGTTTTAAATAAACAAATTCTTAATTCTAGATATGAAAAAATTTTATATTACAACTCCAATATACTATCCAAATTCGGAGCCACATATTGGAACTGCTTACACAACAATAGTATGTGATGTTCTTGCTAGATGGAACAAGCTTTTAGGTAATGAAGTTTTTTTTCTAACTGGAACTGATGAACATGGTAAAAAAATAGAGAATGTAGCTAAAGAAAATAATCAAAATCCAAAAGAATTTGTTGATTCTATGTTAATTAAATTCAAAGAAGCTTGGACACAACTTAATATTAATTATGATAGATTCATAAGAACTACAGATAAAGATCATGAAGAAGTTGTTCAAAATATTCTACAAAAAATTTATGACAATAAAGATATATATCTAGGAGAATATGAAGGATATTATTGTACTTCTTGTGAAGCTTATTATGTAGAGAATGATCTAAAAGATTTAAAATGCCCAATTCACAACATAAAAATAGAAAAACTAAAAGAAAAATCTTATTTTTTTAAATTATCAAAATACCAAAAAAAATTATTAGATTTCTTTGAAAAAAATCCTAAATTTATCGAACCTGAGTTTAGAAAAAAAGAAATTATTAAGAGAGTAAAAGAGGGGTTGCATGATTTGAGTATATCTAGAACTTCATTTAAGTGGGGGGTTGAACTTCCTTTTGATAAAAAACATATAGCCTATGTTTGGGGAGATGCATTATTAAATTATATTTCAGGAGTAGGATATATTAAAGACAAAAAATTATTTAATAAATTTTGGCCTGCTGATTTACATTTAGTAGCTAAAGATATTCAATGGTTTCATTGTGTTATTTGGCCTGCTTTATTACTAAGTGCTAAAGTTAAACTACCAAAAAAAGTATTTTCTCATGGTTTTTTAACCATTAAAAAAGAAAAAGTATCTAAATCTGGAAAGATGATTACAGTAAAAGAATTAGAAAAATATCCTTCTGACTCAATAAGATATTATCTGATTAGAGAGGTTCCATTTGGTCAAGATGGAGATTTTTCAGAGGATTCTTTAAAAAATAGATTGAATAATGAACTAGCGAATGAATTAGGAAATCTATTGAGTAGAGTACTAACTTTAACAGATAAAAACTTTAATGGGAAGATTAAAAGTTATACATTAGAAAAAGAACTAACAACTAAATTAAACTTAAAGAAAATTCAAGATTACATTGAAAGTTATGAATTACATAATGCACTTTCTGAAATTTTTAGATTTATATCTGAATGTAATAAATTTATTAATAAAGAAAAGTTATGGGAACAAAAGGATAAAAAATTAGAAAAAAATTTATATTCTTTATTAGAAAGTTTAAGGATTATTAGCATATTAATAAGTCCTTTCACTCCAAACACCTCTGAAAAAATAAATAAACAATTAAACATTAAACAAGGATTGTTAAAAGATTGTAAATTTAATCTAGTAAAATCTTATTCAACTAAAAAAGGAGAAATTTTATTTAAAAAAATAAAATGAACATAAAATTTGAAGATTGGGAAAAATTAGATTTGAAAATTGGAACAATTTTAAGTGTAGAAGACCATCCAAATGCTGATAAGTTATATATATTGAAAGTAGATATTGGAGAAGAAAGACAATTAGTAGCAGGAATTAAAGAATCTTATTCTAAAGAAGAGTTAATTAATAAAAAAATAATAGTAATAGCAAACTTAGAGCCTGTTAAATTGAGAGGGATAGAATCTCAAGGTATGTTATTAGCTGTTGGAGAAGAAGAAATTTCTTTGTTAACTTTAGATAAAGATGCCCACAATGGGGATAAAGTAAGATAATAATACTTATATCTAAAAAAATATTTTCACATTTATGAAGAGAGGCATTGAAGCTTATAGGGACGTTGTAGGGGATGAAATAATAGATAGAATTCATCTTAAAGCAAGTAAATTTACAGGAAAACATATTGCTCATGTAAACTCAACATTTCAAGGTGGAGGTGTTGCAGAAATACTAAATTCTTTAATATTACTAATGAATGATTTAGATATAATAACAGAATGGAGATGTATAAAGGGAACACAAGATTTTTTCGGAATAACAAAATTATTTCATAATTCTATACAAGGGGGAAAGATTAATTTAAGTGATAGAAAGAAAAACACTTATCTAGAAAATAATGAAATAAATTCTATAATTAATCATTTAGAACCTGCTGATTGTGTTATAATCCATGACCCTCAACCGTTAGCTTTAATCCAATTTTATAAGAAAAAACAACCTTGGGTTTGGAGATGTCATATAGATTTGACAAAACCAAATCAAGTTTTATGGTATTATTTAACTCAATTTATTAAAAAATATGATGCTATGATAGTTTCCATGCCCCAATATAAAAAAGGAATAGTTAAAGAACATATCATCCCTCCAGCTATAGATCCTTTTATTCCAAAAAATGATAAACTAAATGGAAATATTAAAGAAAAAGTTTTGAATAAACATGGAATTCCTTTAGACAAACCAATAATCTCTCAAGTTTCTAGGTTTGATATATGGAAAGATCCTTTAGGGGTAATAGATGCTTATAATATAATAAAGAAAAAATTTGATTGTAGATTAGTTTTAGTTGGAAATTTAGCTACTGATGATCCTGAAGGTCCACAGATATATAATAAAGTAATAAAGAGAATAAAAGGAGATTCAGATATTCATATTGTTATGAATAGTGATGATAATGATAGACTTGTTAATTCAATCCAAACATTATCTAA
>PVBE010908788.1_pt1 | contig 19441 bp, 21 predicted proteins | sample 1631181 | NCBI WGS metagenome assembly PVBE01 (sample SAMN08397723, study PRJNA350692) | Marine metagenome, whole genome shotgun sequencing project. | isolation source: water | place: Pacific Ocean | collected 2012-04 | reverse complement strand
GGTGGCGAGAGCGATTCCCTGATACGTGCCATGTCAAAGGAAGCGAGAGCGTCGGTGACCTTCCTGTCGCGTGTCGCCACCTCCTCGAAGTCCTCTATATGATGGAGGTCGGAGCTGGCCACGATGAGGGCATTACGGTCGTCGAGCACCTTCGCCAGGACCTTGCCCAGCTCGGCGCCCTCGTCCAGGGAGCTTGTACCGAGCATCACAGGGAGGATGGGCACGTTCCCGAGCACGTACTGGAGTAAAGGTAGCTGGATCTCGAGCGAGTGCTCGCCGTCATACCCTGAGCGGTTGATGGGTATCTCCTTCTCCAGCGTTTCGACCAGTTCCTGGTCGACGTGTACCTCTCCCAGTGGTGTCTCGTAGGCCCGGGCCTTGGTCACCACGTACCTGCCGAGAGGTAGTCTGTGGAGGGGTGAAAGTATCACGACGGCATCGTAGCTCTTCCCCTTCAGCGTGTGATAGGCATAGGCGGCCGTGGGTCCCGAGAAGGAATAGCCCGCGTGTGGGCTGATGAGGGCGATGGGATCATCTACATTCCTCCCTATCGTATCAACATTATCGAAGTACTCGTCCAGCGCCGCGTGTAGACCTTTTTCCGAACCGGGGTACCACGAGCCGGCGATGACCGAACGTCTAACCTCTTCTGCCATGGCGGGTCCCTGCTCAGGGAGATTGGGGTCCAAGCTTGAAAAAGGTTGGTATCGGTCGGGACGCTAATCATCCCTGGTCGCTGTGTCGAGTCAAGGTTGATTATAGGAGTACTAAAACATGCTTTAGTACTCACGAGGTATTCACAATCCAACTACGTTATCACGATCACTCCTCGGCGGACAGCAGGTCCTCGCATGTGAGCACCGAGATGACCGGGGCCCCCAAATCCTCGAGGTTCTCCTGTCCCCCCTCCTTGCGGTCGACAAGGACGAGCACACCTGCGATCTCGAGCCCTTCACCCATGAGGGTTTTCACGGCATCACGGAGGCTGCCGCCCGTGGTGAGGACGTCGTCCACGACCAGGACACGCTCGCCAACGACGCCCTCCACTCTCTTGCGGGTACCATGCTTCTTGGCCTCCTTGCGGAGGTAGCCGAAGGGAATGTCCAGACGCTGGCTAAGCAACACTGCCGGCGGGACACCGCCAAGGGGTACGCCCACCACGGCGTCGAAACGGAGCCCCGCATCCTGGACGAGCCCCGCGCCCAGGTCGGCGAACGACGCGGCGATGTCGGGGAAGGACTGGCCCCTGCGCAGGTCGATGTAGTACGAGCTCTTCCGCCCGGAGCTGAGGGTGAACTCGCCGAAAAGCAGTGCTTCACGCTCCTGCAGGAGACCGACCAGACGCTCTCGCATATCGGCCATCAGACCACCTCCGCGAGCCGTCGCGCCGCGGTTTCCGGGTCGTCGGCGCAATAGATGGATCGGCCCACGATGAGGGCGTCGGCACCGGCATCCAACGTCTCCTGGGCTTTTCCGCCCTGGGGTCCCACTCCGGGTGAGAGGATGAGCATGTCCTCGCCAACGATGCGTCGGATGGCCGCCACCTCCTCGGTGCGGGTCGCCGGGGCGATGACACCGTCCACACCGAGCTCACGGGCGAACCGAGCCGTGTCCTCGTAAGGGGGCATGAACTCCTTCGCACCGGGATGGGACATGCTGGTCACGAGGATGACGCCCCGACCATGGCGAGCTGCTGCGTCGAGCACAGCGTCCAGCGCCCCCTGCCTTCCCACGACGCTGTGGGCTATGAGGGCGTCGAACCCGACATCGTACATGATCTCACAGATCTTCGTGTTGGTGGCATCGATGTCAGCGATCTTGAAGTCACCGATGAATGGAAGGTCATAGCGTCCGATCATCCGTCCGACCGCCTCCCTGCCCACGGAGAGGAAGAGGGGATAGTTCACCTTCACTGCGGCCAGGTGTGGATGGACCGCGTCCAGCACACGATAGGCCTCCTGCTCGTCGAGCACGTCCAAGGCGAGCGCCACCCGACTGCCCCGCTCCCGTATCGCGTCACGCATTCTTCGTCCGAAGTTCCTTGAGTAGTCCTTTGACATTTCGTCCGCCTCCTGATGAGGTTATATGATCATGAAGATAGATGACCTCCCCGCGCCGGACGGTGGCCACCACCGTCCCCGCTGTCCTGTGGCCATCGAAGGGCGTCGAGCGCGCCATGGTGTACAGGTCCTCCGCCCGGATCCGCCCCTCTTCCTTGCGCACCACTACCATGTCGGCGAAGCTCCCCTCGCGCAGGGCCCCCTTCGCGGGGTAGAGCCCGAGGAGCCGGGCCGGGTTCTCGGAGGTCAGGCGCGCGAGCAGCGACAGTGGCAGCCGGCGCCGTAGGAACGCTGTGAAGAGGAGAGGGAGCATGGTGGGGGCCCCGGGGATACCGCAGGGCGGATCGCCGCTCTCCTTCTCGGCCCGCGAATGAGGAGCATGGTCCGAACCGATGGTCGTCACCGTGCCATCGGTCACTCCCTGCCACAGAGCGGTCACATCATGAGAGCGTCTGAGAGGGGGGCGGACCCGAAAGAGAGGGTCCTCCGGTCTCGTGGTGAGCAATAGGTGGTGCGGGGTGACCTCGCATGTGGCCCCGGGATTGGCGCGGACGGCGTCCAGTCCGGCCGCCGTGGAGATGTGGCAGAGATGGACGGGATTGGCAAGCTCGCGACGGTGCAGGTCCGCCAGAAGGTCCGGCAGGCACTCACGTTCCCCCTCGTCGGTCCGATCGGACTCGGCATGGAACATCAGCAGGCTCTTTGGCGGTGGTGGTGTGTCTAGCAGCGCTCCCGTCCCATGCTGATAGCAGAACAGCTCTCCGAAAGCGGGGACGTCGGGCGGGGGTCCCCCGCGGAACGGCAGGGCTGGATTGATAAGGAAATCTATACGGCTGGAGCGAGCGGCAGCGGCCTCACGCCCCTCGAGCGCTCCGATTGTGTCGGTGGGAGGATCGTTGTTGGGCATGTCCACGGCGGTTGTAATGCCGCCCTGGGCACAGGCTGCGCTGCCGGTGGCGAAGGTCTCTTTGTGGGCAAGATCTCCGTCCCGTAGATGGACGTGAAGGTCGACGAGGCCGGGGAGCAAGATACTGTCCCTGGCATCTATTGCACGGTCGGCCGGTAGGGACCGTCGGGCGATGCGGGCGATCCGGCCGTCACGGATGAAGATGTCGGCGCGTACGAGACGACCACCCACAAGACAGCGTCCACCGGTGATGGCGAGGTCGTACGACACCATGATGCTACACCGGTACCCTCCGTCCGGCACAGTCACGCGCCGTCCGTCCGAATCCCGTCCCATTCAGTCGTTCGCCCGAGAGCACGGGGCCCTCGGTACATGCGCAGATTTCGCCCACGTGGCATGAACCGCATAGTCCCACGCCGCACTTCATGTAGCGTTCCACGCACAGCTCGCAAGGTACGTCCGCCGCAAGCGCTGCGTCGAGCACGGCGACCATCATCCGCTCCGGGCCGCATGCGTACACACGGTCCGTGTCCCAAATGAACCTGTCCAGCGACGACGTGACTATGCCGGACTCGCCGCTGCTGCCGTCGTCCGTGAAGATGTGGAGCCCGCCCGTATTGGTGAATGCCTCCGGCATGATGAGCTGGTCGGCCGTGCGCGCTCCCAGGAGGGTGGTGACCTCGTTCCCCAATGCGAGCTCGTTGGCCAGGAAGGCCAGGGGAGCGGCACCCATCCCACCGGCCACCAGCAGGGCGTTCGCATCTTTCATAAGGGTGAAGCCGGTACCGTAGGGACCTCGGACCCCGATCATGTCCCCGACGGTCCGGGAGCACAATGATCGCGAGAACGGGCCTACGGACCGCACGCACACGGCCATGGGATCGCTGGCGACCACGCTCATGGGCTTCTCACCCTCGCCCGGAACCCATACCATAGCGAACTGCCCCGGGCGGGCGTCCCAGGTGGCGTCCAGGGTTAGCCGTATCGTGTCAGTAGCCACCCGGTCGGCGCCTGTGACCGTCATTTTGGTAGGCCTATCCATGGGCACCACCCACCAGTTCGGCCGCCCGCGCGAACCCGTTGGCGTCGAGGTAGTCCCCGAGCTCACGATGGACACGCTCGAACACCTCTGGTCCGTGATAGGCGACAGCGGTGCCCAGCTGGACAGCTGACGCACCCGCGAGCATGAACTTGACCACGTCCTCCCCGGATACAGCACCCCCGGAAGCGATGACGGGGATATCGACAGCGTCGTGCAGCGCGTAAACCGCTCGCAGTGCCACCGGTAGGATAGCAGGTCCCGAGAGACCACCGAAGGTGTTCCCGAGGACCGGCCGGCGGAACCCGACATCTATATCCATGGCTGGGAGGGTGTTGATGGCGACGATTCCGTCAGCGCCGTTGGCTCCGAGGTCGCGGGCCTGGTCCACAAGAGAGTGTGAGAAGGGAAGCTTGACGAGCACTGGCCTTCGCGTCGCATCCTTGGCGGTGTCGAGGATGGCGAGGAGAAGCTCGCGGTCTTGGGCGACGTGGATGCCCCCGTGACCGCGACCGGCATGAGGGCACGAGACGTTGACCTCCACAGCGTCGAATCCGTCCCCAAGGGTCGTGATGACCGCGCCCACGTGCTCGGGGCTGGGACCATATACGCTGGCGATCAGTGGTACATCGCTGGATGCGCGTGCATCGACAAGTTCCTTGGCGAACGCCTCGCACCCGCAGTTAGGGAGCCCCATGGCGTTGAGGTAACCGCCGGGGACCTCTACCACGTTCGGGCCCATGTAGCCGGGATTGGGATCCCGTCCCACGGACTTGGTGACTATCGCCCCCGGCCCGTGCCGGGCCACCCGGAGGATGGCACCGGCTGACGTGGCCAGGATGCCCGAGGCGAGCATGGTGGGGGCGGCCAGCACCCGTCCCAACCCGAGGTCAGTGGCGAGGTCGGCCATGGTCTATCCTGGGACGATGTTCTCCCCGACCTCGTTCCCCTGGAGGGTGCGCTCACAGTAGCGACACCGCACCAGCACGGGATCCGTCCCCTCCACGGTGAAGGACTGTCGCGGCTCGAGCCGTGTGATGCATCGGGGATTGGGGCAACGGATGAGATCCTCTACGGCCTCGGGGATGCGCAGGGTCCGCTTCTCTGCGACCTTATAGTCGCGGATGATCGATACCGTGGCATTGGGAGCGACCAGGGCCACCTTGCTCTCCTCCTCCTCGGTGAGGGTACGGTCCTCCATCTTGATGATATCCTTCCTGCCGTGCTTCCCGCTGGCGAGGTTCGTACCAACGAGGAGGGTCCCCCCGTTGGTTGTCGTGAGGTCCAGCACCTTGGCGAGCACGAGCCCGTTTCCGGCCGGGACGTGGTCTATCACATAGCCGTTCGCGAGCTTCTGTACCTTCATGTCCGTATCCATCAGGCGTCACCTCCATTGATGAGCATCTCAAGCACCGCCATCCTCACCGGCACCCCGTTGTAGGCCTGGTCGAAGTACACAGCGTGATCGGATTGGTCCACGGAGGTCTCCACTTCGTCCACCCGGGGAAGCGGGTGCATGATGATGGCGTCGCTCTTTAGCGACGCGAGAGTGTCCTTGGTGATCCGGTAGGATCGCTGGAGGCGCTTGATCTCCAGGGGATCGGCGAACCGCTCCTTCTGTATACGGACGACGTAGGCGGCGTCCACGTCCCCTAGGCTCGTTGCGGGATCGTGGGCATGAGTGATGTTGGTGCCCCACTGTTGGCGCACTTCGTCCACCACCTCGGTGCTCATCTCCAGCCCCTTGGGCGCCACGAGGGCGATGTCCGCGCCGAACATCCCCAGCGCGTAGGCCAGGGAACGGGTCGTCCGCGCATGCTTGAGGTCACCCACGAGGGCCACCTTGAGATCGAAGGTCCCCTTGTGCTTCCAGATGGTGTAGAGGTCCAGCAAGGTCTGTGTCGGGTGCTGGTTCGAGCCGTCCCCACCGTTTACCACCGGTATCGATACGGCCTCGGACGCCAGTCGGGCGGCGCCCTCAAAAGGATGACGCATCACGATGGCGTCGGCGTACTGTTCCACGGTGCGTACCGTGTCCGATAGGGTCTCTCCCTTCTCAACCGAGGTACCCTTGGGAGAGGAGAACCCGGTGACCATCCCGCCCATGCACTTCGCGGCGGTCTCGAAGCTCAGCCGTGTGCGGGTACTGGGCTCGAAGAAGAGCGATGCGATCATCCGTCCGGCGAGGCTCCGAGGAGGATCCCGCGCCTTCAGGCGCTCGTCCATGTACCGCGCCCGCTCCAGGATACCTGTGACCTGGTCCTTGGAGAGGTCGCGCATGGAGATTATGTCCTTGTCCAACTGCGACATGGAGGTTGGCTCTACTTCACCATTTAAGTATCTTTACTTCACACCGGTTTAGATGGCGAATAGGAGGTCCTGTCATGATCGCACGGGGCCGTCCCCCCGCGCTCAGCCGCGACCATAGGTCGAACTGTCGTGCATGAAAGGTACAAGAGAACGCGGGCACACAGTCTGTCCGTTATAGTGGCAGACCTCGGACAGCCCAGGGAGCGTCATCTAAAAACGGTTATACACACTCACCGTTTAAATATCGATGCTTTGGTGGCGGAGTGAAACACCCCCATGAAAGAATCTCAGTGAATCCGAGTCACATGCCCTTTTCTTAGCACGGTGTCGATGACCTTACGTCCCCCTCTGTTGATTTCACTAAGAGGAAGAACGAGAAGAGGAATGATGGCCAGAGATGGAGGAGAAGACGGTCTCGTGAGGTTAGAATATGCCATCCGAGATCATTGGGCGTTATCAAGTAGACCATCACGTATCCCATGAACATGAATGGTAACACGAGAGCTGCCGTACGTAGACCTCGTTCAGACCTGTACCCCGGGTCCAAGCCGAGAAGGAACAGAAGAGGAATGAGCACCGCGAACGGGGAGAGTCTCCCGTCCCCGTACGAGGTTATTCTCAGGATGAATCCGAAGGCAATGTCTTGGTAACGTGCTGGTTCGAACAACTGTTTGGCGCTGACATCTAGGTTCTGGGGCGAAACGACTTCGTTCGACGAGGCGAAATGGGCTTTGAGGAGGACGATGGCCGGAAGAACGATCATAAGGCCCGCTAAAATGGGGAACGACTGGGGCCAGAGGGCGCCCCGTCCCTTTCTGAACACCACAAGGATAGCATAGGAGAACAGTATCGCTACGAGGAAGAGAAGTCCTTCGTTCTTGGTCCATGCCGATAGTCCTGTCATCAATCCCGCAAGTATCAGGTACCTTTTCCTCCCAGGAGCATCCCTACCATGAAGGGTGAGTAGGACGAGCGTTGAGAGAATATAGTACGCGAGGGGTATGTCCGCATATTGGAGGAGGCTTTGTTGAAATAGTACGGGAGTTCCCATGAGGACGAGACCTGCCATCAGCCCTGTGTACCTGTTCTTCAGCAACGAAAGAGCCGAGACCATGAGCCCAACGGTGGAGAAAGTGAAGAGCAGAGAGATGATGACGGGGATTATCGGGCTCTCATGGTTCCCGTACAACCACGCCCGGGCGATGCTCATCGGTATGAGGCATGGGTAGTCGAGGTGTGGCACGCCGAGGGTTGGTGAGAAGGCTTCACGCCAGTCGGCGCCCGCACGGGCGAGGAACCGGGCGCGCATGTTCCATATAGCCCACGCGTCCCACCCTCCGTGCGGTCGGGAGAATGAGAGAGCGATGAACACAAATATCTGTACCAACAGGACGAAGTAGAACGCGATCGTGAGCAGACCTACGATGTCCATCGGCCCACCACGCTTCCCGTGATGCTCTGAGCTCCACGTGAATCCACGGGACACCATAACCATCGCGAGCGCTATGATCGTGATTACCTGGAGGGTACCGTCCACGATGACGGCAGCCCTGCCCGTCAGGCCGATGTTCATCAGTATGAAGAAGAGGCACGAGGACAGCCCGATACCAATGCCGACGGCGAGGCAAACCTTGGTGCCGATGTCGGTGCGTACATGCCGTCCTCCTGGCCAGACCAGGCAGAGAAGGAGAAAGGCTGCGCACACAGGCAGCAAGAAGGAGAGGACAAGTGCGAACATCATCGTTGACCCCGCCGGAAGAGCATGAGCCCTTTCCCAAAGTCATGTAACGGCACAAGAGCGTGCTCCCGTGTGACGTTATCGAGAGCATCGGGATTACGGAGGTCCACGATTATGAGTGGGTGCTCGACCGACCTGTTGACCACGACAGGGGCAAGGGCATATTGTACAAGATAGTACCTCCCCTCGTCATATATATCATCTGTGAGATAGCCAACAGTACCATGTGGGGGAAGAGCCGTTCTAATTTCCTTGAACCGTTGTTCGCTCAGAGCGATGCTGTCATACACAGGATCCCCGAACACAACGCGGGCGCCCATCCATGAAAGATCGGGAATAGAGAGCATCGCATAGAGGATTACTAGAATAGCGGCTGCATTAACTCGGGAAGGACTTCGTCTCACGTGTTGAGGCATCGTTCTCCCATCTCCGTGGTGAATAGTCGTACTGGACACAGAGCATCGTTATCTGCGTCCAGTCATACCGATGGACGTTCCGTGAACCACTAACCATTTTATTTGAATGGGATACGTTGGTCGCACGACCTTCATTAATCGGGATCAGAATCGGAATATAGGCGATGCTTAGTGAACGTAAAGACGCAGGACGGACGGGGGCAGAGTAACTGGAATACAGATAAAGTATGGCCTCCTTTCCCTAGGCATGTATACGCTCGTTCTCCTGCGCCATGGCGAGAGCATATGGAACAAGGAGAACCGGTTCACCGGCTGGACGGACGTGGACCTCTCACCACGAGGCCGTGAGGAGGCCGTCGCAGCAGGACGGGTACTTGCGCAGGAGGGCCTCTCCTTCGACGTGGTGTACACATCCTACCTCAAGCGGGCCATCCTGACAGCGTGGCAGGTCATGGAGGAGGCCGACATAATTTGGGTGCCCGTCGAGCGCAGCTGGCGCCTTAACGAGCGGCACTACGGGGCGCTCCAGGGACTGGACAAGAGCGAGACCGCCCGTAAGTACGGGGAGGACCAAGTGTTCGTCTGGCGCCGCAGCTACGATGTTCGACCTCCCGCCCTGACAACGGACGATCCGCGCTTTCCCGGTAATGACGCCCGCTACTCGGCCCTCGGGCCTGACGAGTTGCCCCTCACCGAGTGCCTGAAGGACACGGTTGCCCGGGTGCTACCGTACTGGCACGACACCATCGCCCCGGCCATAAAAGCAGGAAATCGGGTGCTCATCGCCGCCCACGGCAACAGCCTACGTGCACTGGTCAAGTACCTGGACGGGATGAGTGACGAGGCCATCACGAAACTCAACATCCCCACAGGGATTCCCCTGGTGTACGAGCTGGACGGGGATCTGCGACCTCTAGACAAACGCTATCTTGCGGACGAGAGGACGGTGCGCGCTGCTGCCGATGCTGTCGCAAAGCAGGGCTCTGCGCGCTAGCTCACCGTGCGGGTCGGGGGCGGAGCCGGGTCGAGACGAGTTCCAAAGAGACCGTGTGCTCCCGAGAGGTGCGGTAAGGGGAGACAGCGTCAACAGCCCACCAGCCAGCAGTGTCGGGCTCATGCTCAGCTCCACGTCGCTCTGCCCTGAACACGTCCACCCGAAGTGAACCGCAGGCCGCCTCATAGAAGGTGCGGTCGAGCGCGACCTGTGCTATGCCATCGATATCGGTGACCGCTGAGGTGGTGGGACCTTCCAGCGCGGGCGGCGGTGTCGTCTCGCCGATGTCCGTGCGCGCGGCCCCCACCTCGCTCCGGGAGGCGCACTGGAGCGCCGCTACGGTCACCAGAGCGCCGGAAGCAGGACCACCGCCTTCATATCGTGCGATGACGGTCACCACGCCCGCCGTGGCCGCGGTCGGGCCCCGGGGAGCAGGGATGTGGGGCGTGAAGAGAATGACTATCGCTACGCTCACGATGAGCACGATCAGGAGCCTGTTAGTATGGGTTAAGGGCCGGTCGTCTCCCATTGTGGTCGATTATGATATGAACGCCCATATTCTTATGTATTTCCACGCAGCACATCCTCGTGCGATCGGTCCTCCTCTACTGCGAGCGGCAGTGCGATCCGCGCAAGTGCACGGCCTTGAAGCTCATCAGGTTCGGGCTGGCCCGCGAGGTGCGCTCGGTCCCCGCTCGCTCGGTACTACTGGACCCCACCAGTGAGAACGTGCTCTCCCAGGAGGACGTGGGCTCCCGTACACCGATCGTTGCCCTCGACTGCTCGTGGAACCGGGGGATCGAGATCTTCACCGATCCTCGCCTCGGGCGACGGGGGGTGCGAAGGCGGGCGCTGCCGTACCTCGTTGCCGCCAATCCCACCAATTACGGGAAGCCGACCAAGCTCTCGACGGTCGAGGCACTGTGCGCGGCGCTCTTCATCCTTGGGGAAAAGGAGCAGGCAAGACAGCTCATTGCGCCCTTCCGGTGGGGCGATTCCTTTCTGTCACTTAACGAAAACCTTTTAAGGAGGTACTCCGAAGCAGTCTCTCCCTCGGAAATCCTGTCTATACAGGCCGAGGTAATGGGTGATGATCATGGCGCTTGATCCCGTCGTCGAGCAAAGGATGTTCCACAACGTGTTCGTCTGCATGCGATGCAACGCCCGGAACCGCGCGGCCCTATCTAAGATCCGCCAGGGGAAGGTCCGCTGCCGCAAGTGCGGATGCGATAGACTGAGAGTGAGGAAGAAGGGCTCCGGTAAGGCCTGATGTGGGCATTTGCCGAGGTGCTCCGTCCCGCCAACTGCTTCATGGCAGCGGCAGCCGTGCCCTTGGGGGCAGCGGTCGCCTCGGGGTCCGATCTAGGGCCCGACGTCCTCCCTGCAGCCGCCACTGTGTTCCTTATATGCGGAGCAGGTAATGTCGTCAACGACTACTACGATCGCGATATTGATGCGGTCAACGCTCCGGAACGCCCCATCCCCTCCGGTCGGCTCTCACCGCAGGGTGCTCAAGCGTACGCGATCATTCTCTTCCTTGCCGGTGTGGGACTGGCCGCCACCATCAACACTCTCGCCCTCAGCATCGCCACTCTCGCTGCGGTCCTCCTTGCAGCCTATGCCCACAGCGGTAAGCGCATGGGCATCTGGGGCAATCTCATAGTCTCGCTCCTGGTCGGGCTCACCATCGTGTACGGGGGCGTCGCTGTGGCCGCTGATAACACCACCGCGCTCCGACGTGTGGGCGTGCTCGGGATGTGCGCAATGCTCGCGAATCTAGGCCGCGAACTTGTAAAGGACATCGAGGACCTTGAGGGCGACCTCACCGAGGATGCCCGGAGCGTCCCGGCAGTTCACGGCCCTGAACACGCACGCACGCTCGCCACGATCGCCCTCAGTGCGGCTATCGTGCTGGGATTCCTGCCAGTTTACCTCGGATTCCTCACGTCCACATACTACATCGTGGCCATCCTCATCGCCGACGCGCTGTTCGCCGCCGCCGCGGCCCAGCTCTTCCAGGGTGAGCTCACAAGTGACTCGGCTGGCCGTTCACAGCGGATTATAAAGTTTGGCATGTTCTGTGCTCTTATAGCGTTCCTAGTAGGTAACCGGTGATCATCATGGCATACAACAGGACAAAGACCGTGTACGAACATATTACGTCCCTCCTCCACCAGGGGCGTGTACACTTCACACTTATCGACCCTGCAGCTCAATCACCCGAGGAGGCCGCCAACACGGCCCGAGTCGCCGAGGAGGTTGGCAGTGATGTCATCCTCCTGGGGGGTTCCACCGGCGCCTCCCAGCTGCTCAATGCCACGGGGATCGCGATCAGGGAGGCCTGCTCCCTGCCAGTGGTGCTCTTCCCGGGCAATGTCGACGGCATCACACCCAACGCAGATGCAGTGCTCTTCATGAGCCTGCTCAACTCCATGAACCACTACTGGGTCATCGGTGCCCAGGCTCTGGGTGCGCCCACGATCAAGCGGATGGGTATCGAGCCCATCCCAATGGGCTACATCGTCGTGGAGCCGGGGGGTACCGTGGGTTGGGTCGGAGAGGCCAAGCTGATGCCCCGCTCGAAGCCCGAGCTGGCGGCGTGCTACGCCCTGGCCGCCCAGTACCTGGGTATGCGGCTGGTGTACCTCGAGGCCGGCTCTGGTGCCGACACTCCTGTTCCCGTCGAGATGATAGCCGCCGTACGTGGCACCATCGACATCCCCATCATCGTAGGCGGGGGCATTCGGACACCGGAGCACGCCCGGAACGTCGTGAAGGCCGGCGCCGACATCGTTGTGACGGGCACGGTGCTTGAGGAGAAGGGCGGGGCATCCGAGACCTTCAAGCAGATCGTGGCCGCGGTCAAAGGTGTCTAAAGGGCGAGTAAGACCCCGGGGGCAGCGCCCCCAGGGGGGTCAGGGCTCCAGAATGTCCACATCCGGGTAGAGAATCCCTTCGGTAAACCCACAACCCATCATCCCCATGACTATGGATCGGGGGAGGATTATAAGGGTGAGGGCGGAGTGACCCGGTAATCTACTGATAAGGTATTCCATCGTGCATCACCCGGCATGACGGAGCCTTGATAGCGATGTTGGCGACACCTGAAACAGGTAAGGATTTATTGGTGGACGGGTTGCGCTGATATCATGGGTAAGGGTGTTGCCCAATGGCTCCGGTGCGCAACGCCCCTGGGGCAGGATGAGGCAATGACGATCGTCCTGGTCCTGTTCACTATCCTGTCGGTGGCCACCTATGCTCGTCTCGCCATAGGGCTTCGCACAGAGCTCGCGCGTGTTGACGATGTCACGCGCTACGAGCGACGGTTCGATGATATAAGGGACCATCTCCCCGCTCGTGGGACCGTCGGCTACCATGCCGACAACAATGCCAGCGCCGAGTACTACCTGACGCAGTACACCCTTGCCCCCATCATCGTTGCCCATACGCCCGACCACCCACTCGTCGTCGGTAACTACTACTACGAGGTCATTCACCCCGAGAGGAGCGGGAACGCCACGTTCAGGATTCTCCGAGAGCTCGAGAGCGGGGTCGTCCTCTATCACCGTGATGCCACATGATCGTCTCCCTCGCGGTCTCGGTGTTCGGCCCTATCATAGTAGCGTACCTTCTCCTCCGTCATTCCTGTCCCGAGGCGGATGACTCTCCATCACTCCTCGTCGCTATGGTATGCCTCGCTGTGGGCATGGGGCTCGGGCTCGCATCATGCGTCTTCTTCCTCCACCTGCTCATCCCGGGGCTCGCTGGTGGACCGTTCGTCATGATGGAGACGGCGGTGCTCGCTGGCTCGGCGGCGGTCCTCTGGGGAGCGCTCCGCGAACGGGGGAAGAGCATCGTTCCTTCAAGGATTCTGGAGGAACTCCTGACATCAGACGTCCGCGCCCTCTGCCTCTGGTCCGTCCTCGCCATCGCCTGCCTCACCTTCCTTCTATTGAGCCTAGCCCAACCCCACGGGCGATGGGATGCATGGGCCGTATGGAACCTTCGCGCTCGGTTCCTTGTCAAGGGTGGCGAGAACTGGCAGGACGGCTTCTCGCCCCTCCTCGATGTACCGCACCTCGACTATCCATTGCTCGTCCCGGGGCTCATCGCAAGGTGCTGGCGATACGCTGGCGCCGATGTGACGGTCCTACCCGCGCTCATCTCCCTCCTGTTCACCCTTGCCACTATCGGCCTGACCGCGTCCGCGCTCAGCCTGCTCCGCGGTCGTGACCAAGCTCTTGTGGCCTGCCTGCTCCTTGTCGGGACACCGTTCTATTTCCTCCATGGGACCACCCAGTACGCTGATGTTCATCTGGCGTTCTACATCCTGGCGACCCTTGTGCTCATCTGTCTTCACGACAAGGGCCCGGGCGAAAGACGTCCCCTGATGATCCTTGCCGGGACGATGGCAGGGCTCGCAGGTTGGACGAAGAACGAGGGCCTGTTGTTCTTTGTTGCGATCGTGGCCGCCCGCCTCGTCATCGTGGCCCACTCCAGAGGATGGCAACCGTCGTTGCGCACGATGCTCCCATTCACGACAGGGGCCCTGGTCCCGCTTGTGATGATCGTCCTCTTCAAGGGCATGCTCGCTCCGCCGAACGACCTAGTAGCCGCTCAGGGAGCGGACAGCACGCTCGACGCCCTCTTGGATCCATCTCGGCACGCTCGGGTGTGGTGGGCGCTCACCACGGGAATCCTCTGGTTCGGCAACTTGGCTGTCCCTCCAACGCTCGTGCTGGCCCTGTATCTGTACCTTTCAGGGACCGAAAGGGACTTGGCGTCGGGGCCGACCACTGCGCTCCTTGCCCTCGCGCTGATGGTCGTGGGGTATGGACTCGTGTACGTGACCACACCATATCCCCTTCATTGGCACCTGCAGACATCACTGGACCGCCTCGTCCTGCACCTCTGGCCGAGCCTTGTGGTCGTGCTCCTCCTTCTGACCCCTCCCACAGAAGCGTCGGCACTAGAAGGGAAGAGCGCCTAACGCTCCTTCAACCGCTCCTCGATCCTGTCTAATCGCTTAATCAAGTGGTCGAGGAGGAATCCCAGTGAGAATAATTGGATGGAAAGGAGGATGAACAGCGTCGCGATGAGTGGAAAGTACTCATGGCGCAGGGTGACGTAGGCGAACTTCTCGTACAGCGAGATGAGGCCGAAGGCGAGCCCAATGACGCCAAGTAGCACGCTAGGGAGGATTATCGAGCCCGCCAGTAAGGAGGTCTCCCGCACAAAGATCGAGGCCAAGGCCATGAACATATGGATACCATCCCGCAGTGGATTGAGCTTCGACCTGCCGATCCGTGGTCGGTAGGTGATGGGGACCTCCTTGATGGTATAACCGAGTTTCTGGGCCCGCACGGTCATCTTTGTCTCCCATTCAAGTCCCGTGGCTTCCACATCGAGTTTCTCGAACATCTCCCGCCGGAAGGCGCGGTAGCCCGTCTGCCCATCGGTGATGGTGGTGGCTCCGACATAAGAGATAATGAAGGAGAAGATGCGGTTCCCCACCCGGTTCAGGAATGGCATTGCCGTACTTCTTCCCATGAACCTGGACCCGAGGACCAGATCGGCCCCTTGTTCGATCGACGCCACCATCTGGGGGATATGCTCGGCCGGGTAGGTATGGTCTGCGTCCATGAGAACGACTATGTCGCCCGTAGCATGTCCGACACCGGTACGGATTGCGGCCACCTTCCCTCTGTTAACGTCGTGTTGGTAGACGGTGATTCCGTCCTTGCGTGCACAGGACGACGTGCCGTCGGTAGATCCGTCGTCGACGACGATTACCTCATCGACTATTCCCATAACCTCATCGAGGACGTGGGGGAGCGCTTCCTCCTCGTCGTAGGCGGGGATGATGAGGGATGTAGTCATTGCTGTGTGGAAGCGCCCATCAAATTAATGTCTTTGTCCGGCGCCTGGCCGCGCTTGAGATGAACACGTCAGAGTATAAATGTTCGTGTCCGTCCCATATCACGTGGTCGACCTCATCGCGCTTGGAATGAATACCAGGCCGGTCGTGGAGTCCCTTGTTAGTGCAGGATTCACAGTCGCTGCCGCGGACGTGTTCGGTGACGGGGACCTCCGCGTTGCCGCTGAGCTGGTGCTCGCTCTGGCCGATGAGGAGGGTACCTCCGACTACGATGCCGGCAAGTTGGTAGCACTTGCCAACGGTCTGGCGGAGCGAACGGGCTGCACGACCTTCGTCCCCACGTCAGGTTTCGACCGTGATCCAAAGGTGCTGGAAGGACTGAAGGGAGAGGTGTTGGGCACTCCGCCAGAGGCAATGCGACAGGCCAAGGACGTGAGTGCGCTCAAGGCAATTGGTATCCCCCTCCCCCGCACGGTTTGGATGCAAGACACGCAGCATATCGAAGAGGCCGCGGAACGGATAGGATTTCCCTGTGTGGTCAAACCACCAGTGGGCTCGGCGGGGGTGGGCGTACGTCTCGTCAAGCATCCGGATGAGCTCCCTACCTGGGAGGACGATTCTACCAGCGGATGTTGCGGTGTCCCCCAGGACATCCCGCCAGAGGGATTCCTCGTCCAGGAGCATGTGCCCGGTGCACCCCTGTCGGCGAGCTTCATTGCCGACAGCGAACGAGCGCTCCTCGTGGGGACGAACCGCCAGCTCCTGGGAGAGCCGTGGCTGGGGGTGGACGGATACCAATTCTGCGGATGCATTTCCCCCGCCCCCGTGCCTGAGAAGGTGCACGACGAACTGGTTGCCTTGGGCTCGATGTTGGCGGTCCGCCTCGGTCTACTCGGCTCTTTCGGCATCGACTTCGCTGTCCGAGACGGCTCAGTGGTCGTGTTCGAGGTCAATCCCCGCACCCAGTCTACGGTCGATACGCTCGACCGCGCCCTCGACGTTTCCATCGGTCGTCTCCACGTCGAGGCGTGTCGGGGACGCCTGCCCGACGAGCTGCCGCGTCCCGGGACCGAGGTCTGGGGGAAAGCGATCGTGTACGCCAGAGCGGACGGCGCCGCACCGAAGCTGTCGGACGTGTCCGACCGCCCGGCACCCGGAACGCCGCTCGAACAAGGCGAGCCCGTGTGCACGGTCCTTGCCAAGGGACGATCGGTCGACGATGCGCTGTCGCGGCTGCGGGAGCGAGCGGGCGAGGTGTATCGGGTGTTGGAGGGGGTCTAGCCCTCCACCTTCACCATCCGGACAGTGTTGAACCCGACCGTCACCCGAAGATAGCCCTTCTTGGTGAACTCCCGGTCCAGACCGGGATCGCCGGTGTCCACGCGGAGGACGGGCGTCTTCGCCAGCTTCGAGGCCGTTGCTAGTATCAATATACTGTCCATGCCTATCGTATGGACCACCTGTGGTGAGAGCTGCTGGTTCCCCCTGCCAAGGATGAATCCCTGGGCGCCGATAGGTGTGAGCACAAGGCAGCGGGGCCGGTCAGCATGCTCCTCGAGGATGTTCAGGAGGGTCTTCTCATCCGCGTCCTTAGCAATGATCTTCCGGTCCAGGACGACATCGATGCCCAATACCGTGAGCCCGAGCCCGAGGCGTCTGCCCACTGCCTCCACGGTTGAGCCCGAGCCGAGTATGTAGAGGGTGTCCGGATTCCGTTTCATCTCGAACACGACCGTCATCGCCATCTCGTCCTTGAGTTCATCCTCATCAACGCGTTCGAACCCCATCTTCCCTGACTGGATGTAAGTGGGCTCTGCGAGCGTCCTGGCAGCAGCATGGAGCCGGACCTCGACCCGGTCGTTCCGGAACGCGTCCTCGTCCAGGTCCAGTACCTCTGCATCAGCCATCCCCACCTGGCCGTGGAGAAAATCCCAGATGACCTGTGCACAGCTTGCAGGATGTATACCGAACACACCCGAGTACATCTTCACGCCCGAGGGGATCCCGAGCACTGGGACCGATGTCCCTGTCACGGATACTATGTCACGGGCCGTGCCATCGCCACCGCAGAACACGACGAGCTCGATCCCGCGCTCCAGGAAAGCCCGGACGGCCGCCGTCGTGTCCACGGCGGAGGTGGCGTCAGCATGCTCGTGGATAACCTCGATCCGTGCATCTGGAAGGACCGAGAGAGCGTCAGCGCCCATCGCCCCTGCACTGGTCACCCACTCGATGGCCAGGGGCTTGTTCTCGGCGAGCTGCACTAAGGCGTCCATCGTCTCCCGGGCCTTGCCGGGCGCCACGGGCTCAGCACCCCGAGCCCGGGCTTCGTCCACCACACCATCGGTGCCCTTGAGCGCCACGCGTCCACCCATACCGGCAATGGGATTCATCACGAACCCGATGCGCCTGGGTTCCACGATAGCGGGCCTCCGTTAATCTTCAGATGAGGCCCAGCTTCTTCCCGTTGCGCTCCAGGACCTCGAGCGCGGTGTCTAGGTCCTCACGGGTGTGCCCGGCGTTCATCATTGTGCGGATGCGTGCTTTGTCCTTTGCCACCATGGGGAACAGGATGGGGAGGGCGAACACGCCGTCGGCGATGATGGCGTCGGACAGGGCCTTGGCGTTCTTCGACTCGCCCACGATTACCGGTGTGATGGCCGTGTCCGAGTGGCCGCAGTCGAAACCCATGGACTCGAGCTGTGCCTTGAAGTAGCGGATGTTCTCCCACAAGGTCTTGTGGTGCTGTGGCTCGTCCTCCAGCACGGAGATGGCAGCGTTGCAGGCGGCCGCGACGGCCGGCGGATGCGAGCCGGAGAGCAGCCATGTGCGCGACTTGTTCAGGGCGAAGTTCTTCAGGTCCTGGGTGCCCGAAACATAGCCACCGACTACACCGAACGCCTTTGAGAAGGTCCCCATCTCCACGTCGACTCGCCCCTCTAGACCGAAATGAGAGACGATACCGCGACCGCCATCGCCGATGACACCCTCACCATGGGCGTCGTCAACGTATGTCATGGCGCCGAACTCCTCGGCAAGCTTGACGATCTTGTCCAAGGGAGCGATGTCGCCGTCCATGGAGAACACACCGTCGGTGATGATTAGGATGCGCTTGAAGTCCTTGTCAGCGTCATTCAGCACCCGCTCCAGGTCGGCCATGTCGTTGTGGGCGTACACGCCCTTGTCGGCCTTGGAGAGACGGACGCCGTCGATGATGCTGCCATGGTTGAGCTCATCGGAGATGATGATGTCGCCGGCCCCCACGAGCTGGGGGACGAGACCTGCATTGGCCGCGAACCCGGTCTGGTACACCAGGGCTGCCTCGACGTCCTTCAACCGGGCCAGGTGCGCCTCCAGTACCTCGTGGATGTCCATGTTCCCGGCGATGGCCCGCACGGACCCCGAACCGGCCCCGTGGCTCTTGATGGCGTCAATGGCCGCCTGCTTTATCTTCGGGTGGTTGGAGAGGTTGAGGTAGTTGTTAGAGCAGAGCATGATGACATCACGGCCATCGATGGTGCACCGGGGGGTGCTCGGCCCCTCAAGCACCTTGAGATGCCAGTCGAGGTTCTCGTTGACCAGTCGTTCATACTCCTGTTTCAGGAATGCCTTAGAGTCGCGCATGTCTCCTCCCTCCATGTCGTTGTGACCGTGACGGTGATTCACTCCAGGGACAGCACTACCTTACCGCTCTGCCCGGAGCGCATGATCTCCATACCCTTCTTGAAGTCCTCGAAGGGCATGTTGTGGGTGATGATGGTGGACAGGTCCTCGCAGAGCGAGGGGATGTTGAGGAGGTTCTTGGTGATCTGCCAGGTCTTGAACATGTGGCGGCCTGTGATACCCACCATCGTGATGCCCTTGAATACCACCATGTCGGTGATGTCGATCGGGATCGGTTCCTTGTACACTCCGAGGATCGCGAAGTGACCTCCCTTCTTGAGGATCCGCAGGCCCGTGTTGAACGCATGGGCGTTGCCCGACATCTCCAGCACGACATCGACACCCGCACCATTGGTACGTTCGAGGATCTCCTTCTCTACATCCTGTTCAGAGGCGAGGAAGGTCTTGTAGGCGCCCACCTTCCTGGCGAGCTTGG
>PVBE010894091.1_pt1 | contig 19441 bp, 18 predicted proteins | sample 1631181 | NCBI WGS metagenome assembly PVBE01 (sample SAMN08397723, study PRJNA350692) | Marine metagenome, whole genome shotgun sequencing project. | isolation source: water | place: Pacific Ocean | collected 2012-04 | reverse complement strand
GTCTATGCAATAGCGTACTTCAACCTTCTCCCCGGGTTATTCCTCTACTCAATATACATCTTCCAAAAATGGCGCGAGTGGGAATACGCATTGACCGAGCATCAGTAAGCAACGAACAAATGGGGTTGTGGCAGACTCAGGCTTGAACCTTGAATCTACTCCCAACGCCGAGTCAATCAGCGCGGGCTGGCGTACTCTCGGAAACAGCGCCAATGGCCTGTAATCGCTCTAGAAGCGGCAGACCAAGCGCCGATGCCGGTGTCAGGACGCCCCCTCGATCCGCTTCGTCCTGGGCCAGGGCAAGGCCCACCTGCACGAGGCAGCGGACCGTGATGAGGTTGCTGGGGTCGCCGCTCCATCTCCAATCGCGACGGGCGATGGGCGCCTCCAGTGGACCGGCCATGAGCTGAAACCTCGCGAAGCCGCGCTCAATACTGCGCTCGGACGGGCCCTTCCCCGGGCTCGGACCAAAGACTCGCAAGACACTACGTCCGAGGCGCGAAGCCAGCATGCCGTTGACCAGACTCAGTAGCCCCGACATGGAGTGTGCCTGGAGTCGACTCCGGCAGATCAAGTACTCTGAATACCGTCCACTCGCATCCGCAGTCTCTCGCAGCAGCAATTCCGTGCGCCGCACCACATACTCATTAACCGGGGCCATGAGGAATGGTGCCGCCCAGCCTCCCAGTTCCGGCACAGCAAACACTGAAGGTCGTCCCACCTCACTCGGCGCCGCATCTGGGTGCAACGCCCCCTGCTCTCCGAGCGCCAGGCCTGAATGAAGTGTCCCTCCATTGACTCCTCCCCGCATGGAGACAAAGCCGTGAATAGGAACAGTACCGCCTACTTCTTTTCGCAGTTCCAAGACGGCGAGATCGGTAGGCGCCGAATCAAACCCTGCGCAGGGAATCAACGTCGTCCCTTGCTCTACACAAGTTGCATGATGCCGAGCGATCACTTCATCAATCCACGGCAACTCACCGGTCAGGTCGGCATAGTGCGTTTGGTGGCGCACGCAGGCATCGACCAGCAACGTCCCATACCGAGAAAAAGGGCCGGCTGTCGTCAATACAACTCGGGCTCGGGAAGCCAGTCCATCGACATCATCCCGCTTCAGGTTGTTGGCCACGATCCACGGCACACCTATCTCTTCCCCTAACGCTCGAACGCGCTCCTCTGAACGACCAACCACCGCCCACCGCAAGGCTGCAGGGGCGCGCGAGGCCAGCTCCAACGCAGCTCGCCGTCCGGTGAACCCAGTCGCGCCTTGCAGGACTATGTCGAACTCTCGATCGCTTCTCATAGCTTGAGTCTACTTAATTAGGCGTAGGGGCGATTCTGCGCCTCGACGTCCTTAATCGGAGTGAGAGTCTCCCGATCGGAAGACTCAGGAGCGTCGACACCTGGCACTCAGCAAGCGCACATCAAATGGGGACAGAACACGTGATACCGTATGTGGTTAGTCCGCCACCCGCACAGAAAATGGAAGCTCCATGACGCGCTGGCCGGGTTGGTCGACAACGAGGAAGACACGGCCGCGATAGCGGCCTGGTTTCGTTGGGGTGAGGGTGAAGATGACGGTGGACTCGGTGCCTGGTTTGTCCTCGATGATGCGCGCCGTGATGATGGCGTCCTTACTGCCCGCCTGAAGGACTTTCATGCCGTCGCCGACGGTCTTGCGGACCTTGACTCGGATCTCGCGAGTCTGGCCCATGGGGACGGCACCGAAGGACAGGCGCGAGGGCTCGATGACGATGTTGCCGATGAACTCGGCGGCGACGCGAACACCGATGAAGGGGAAGGGTTCGAAGTCAGTATAGAATCCGATCATTCCCTCGAACCCACCGGCCTCCATGTGTTTGGGAAACGCGAGCTGGACATCCCAACCGAGTGGGCCGTCCTTTTCATCAAAGGGCGTTACGGTGACCTTCATTTCCTGGGGTTGAGAGATATGGCGTACGAGCTTCACTTGTTTGTCGCGCCGACGATAGATGCGAAAGCGACCCGTGGCCTGAGCGCCGTTGGAGAGGTCGCCGAGGTTGACGTTTTGTGTCTTGACCCACCAGACCGGGTTGACCTTCCCTTCCATAAGAAGCTTGAGTTCGGGTTGATTGGGGTCGTTGCTCTTGATGACGACGTACTTCTTGACTGGCCCCTTCGCTCGGGCCGCGTCGAGGATAAGAGTCAACTCCGCAAACTCACCGGCACGCAGGGTGCGGTCGTGGAGTTTGAATTCGATGCACCCGCAGGTTGTCTTGACTTCCGTGATTCGCAACGGGAAGTTTCCTGTGTTGCGGACCTTCAGGACTTTGCGGTCTTTGTCGCCCTGATCGCGTTCGCCGAAGTTCCAGCCTGTTGCCGAAACTTCTATGCGGGGTGCCTTGACTTGTGCCCAAAGTGATGACGACACGAGAAAGAGAATGATGAGGATGTGCTTCATGGAGATTCCTTTTAATCTGCTGCATGAGAATACGGAAGTGCATGGGTCCACATCAAGGATGGCGTGATCGGAGAGGACTCGTGGGGGCACACGATCATGTGGGTTGGCTATCTTCGCGCAGCCCTCTGAGTCGCCTGCACTCCACTGTGGAAGGCACCTCTCTATCACTGCATGGCACCAAACGACCGCCGAGCGATGAGGGACGCGCCCAACTCCGGAGGACGAGAAAGTGGTGCAGGGTCAAAGGGGAGACCGTGCTCAGCAATCCCTGCAACGACAGCACGCTGCACGACTTTCGACCCTGAAAGAAGACCACCGTGCAACCCAAGGGGTATCAAGGGTGATTGAGTTTGAGGGTCAAGCGACTCAGCCAGCTCCGAAAGAAGGTCGAGAAGATGCGAAGCGGTTTCCTGCAACAAATCCCGCGCCTCCTCCATGTCCCTTTCCAACGCAACGACTCGCTCCGGCACACCAACGACTCGGCCCCCGAGGGCAACTGCAAACGCTGACGACTTGTTTCGAGCTGCAACCGCGAGGGCGGCATTGGTCAGAGCTGTCCCGCTTCCTGGATCTCCATCCACAGCACCGCTGCCACCTGCTCTTGACATCTCGCAGGCCGCGCTTCGCATCAATGCAATGGCACCGGTTCCCGCAATGAGGACAGCGGCCGACCCAGTGCTCCGATGCGCTTCGAGGGCCGCTTCTGCATCCGACATCACAAGGACAGGAACACCCAGTGCCTCCTGCAGAGCCGAGGTGAGAGCAGAACGCACTTCAGGATCGCCACATCCTGCAACAGCAGCACCAATCTCGACGGCCACTGCATCTGTTTCGCTCAACGCATTCTGAACACAGCGAGCAATAGCAGAAGCTGCAGATGAGATGCCTACAATGCGAACATTGCAGGGCTCGACAAGTCTGTGTGCGGCATGGGCGTCAATATCAATAAGTCGAACGCTCACCTTGCTGCCACCAGCGTCAACTCCTATCGACGTGTGCCTTGGGTTCATTTCATGACCTCCAACGACCCTCAGTCATCGACACTCTCCAGGATCTGCGAGACGGCAGCGTCAACTGATGTAATGGAAGTGTCGATGGTGAGGTGGGCACAGGTGTAGAGAGGGTTGCGTTCGGCGAGGATCGACTTGATGTCGTCAAGAGCCCCTGGGTGTTCCTTCATGGGACGCGTATCCCCTTGGTTGACAACGCGGTTCCAATGATCGTGGGGGTGGGCGCGAAGCCAGACGACGTAAGTGCTTTCGAGAAGACGGTTGAAGGTGGGAGAATGGGTGACGATTGAACCTCCCGTTGCAAGGACACTGAGAGCGGCGCTTGCAAGGTGCGCTTCGAGGGCATCGGATTCGAACCGACGATAGGCTGACTCGCCGTGGAGATCGAAGATTTCGCTGAGGGTAAGGCCGGCACTCTTCTCAATGAGATCATTGAGCTCTACGAAGGGAGCCTCAAGGGCCATTCCGAGCATACGGCCGATGGTTGACTTGCCCGCGCCACGCAGACCGACTAACGCGACCCGCTTGCGTGGACGGGCCGAGGAAATGTCGAGGAGGGTCGAGAGCGATGAACCCAGAGAGGCGGAGAGATGAAAGAGCTTGAGGATGGAGAGATTGGCGCGGCCGGCAAGGGCCTCGGTGACATGGCGACGAGAAAGCCCGGACTCCCGAGCTAATTCGGCAAGGGTCATCCCGGAACGCTCTTGAGCGTCTCTGAGCGAGGCCCCAAGAAGAGTCAGAAAACGGCGTTCGGTCGGCTTCATGTGAGCAATATATCTCTCACATATTGCACATCCAAGCATTATTCTGCTACCTTCCGTTCGCGTCGGCCAAGGGGCCGAACGGTCGCCCCTACGCCCAAACAGACAACACGAGAGGATATCGCCGTGGAATCCAACGATGCGTTTGTCATGAACTTCGAGACTCATCCAGACCGCTACAAGCACTGGGCTCTCACCGTAGATGGCGATCGAGCCGAACTACGGATGACCGTTGAGGAAGAAGGCGGTCTCAAGCCCGGCTATGTGCTGAAGCTCAATTCCTACGACCTCGGAGTGGACATCGAACTGGCTGATGCCGTTCGCCGCCTGCGATTCGAACAGCCACAGGTGCGCGTGTGTACCTTGACTGGTGGATTGGATCGAATGTTCTGCGCAGGCGCCAACATCATCATGCTGCGCACTTCGACGCACGCGTGGAAAGTCAACTTCTGCAAGTTCACTAATGAGACCCGCTGCGAACTGGAAGACGCCAGCGCCAACAGTGGCATCCGTTTCCTTGCCGCGCTCAATGGCCACGCCTCAGGTGGCGGTTACGAACTGGCGTTGGCGGCGGACCGCATCCTGCTGGTAGACGATCGCAGCAGCGCGGTGTCCTTCCCAGAGGTCCCGTTACTGGGCGTGTTGCCTGGCACGGGCGGGCTGACGCGACTGGTCGACAAGCGCAAGATCCGCCGTGACCGCTCCGATGTCTTTTCCACAATGGCAGAAGGGATCAAGGGGAAGCGAGCGCTGAAGTGGGGGCTCGTCGATGCCATCGCGCCTCTATCGAAATTCGAGGAGACGACGAAGCAACTCGAAGAAGAGCTGCTGAACGAAAACCCCGAACGGAAGGATACGGTTGGCGTCAAGCTCAGCACCCTCAACCCTGTCATCGATGAGGAGAGCATCACCTACCGCCATGTCGCCCTCAACTTTGCAGATAACCAACGGACTGCCGAACTGACGCTGACCGTTCCAGATAATCAGGCCACCCCGTCGACAGGCGCTGAAGCTCATACGCTGGGTGACGACTGGTGGGCCTTCCGCATGTTTCGGGAGCTGGACGACATGCTCCTTCGCCTCCGCGTGAACCATCCGAAGCTCGGCCTGGTTTCGGTCAAGACCCGCGGCGATGTCGGTCGTGTGCTGGAGATGGACGCAAGCCTCAAATCACTCAGTGATCATTGGTTTGTGCGCGAGGTCCAGCACTTCATCAAGCGCACACTGAAGCGCATGGATGTTACCGCGAAGAGCTTCTTCTCGATCATCGATGAAGGCAGTTGCTTCGCAGGCACTCTGCTTGAAGTGGCACTCGCTGGCGACCGTACCTATATTCTCAACGACGCGGACTTCCCGGTCGAGTTGGGCATCAGCGAACTCAATCGCGGCGACTATCCCATGGCCAACGGCCTCTCGCGGCTCGAAACGCGCTTCCTCGGCGAGCCAGAACAAGTGGGCGTTGTAACGTCTGAGCTTGGTCTCATCGACGCCGAACGCGCCGACGAGCTTGGGCTGGCAACAAGCGCGCCAGACGAATTGGATTGGGAAGATGAACTCCGTGTTGCGCTGGAAGAGCGTGCGAGCTTCTCGCCCGACGCACTCACTGGCATGGAAGCCAACCTTCGCTTCGCCGGGCCTGAGACTCTTGAGACAAAGATCTTCGGACGCCTTACTGCCTGGCAGAACTGGATCTTTCAACGCCCCAATGCAGTCGGCCCCAGAGGCGCGCTGCAATGCTACGGAACACCGACACCACCTGAATTCAACCACGACAGGACCTGATCATCATGGCTATCAACTACTCAGAGAAGATCCCCAACAATGTTGACCTCGCCTCGGACCGCCGACTACAGCGTGCACTGGAGAAGTGGCAGCCCCACTACCTTGACTGGTGGGAGGAAACAGGCCCGACCGACTTCAACAACCATGAGATCTACCTCCGCACAGCCATCTCGGTTGAGCGCGAAGGATGGGCGCACTTCGGTCATGTGAAAATGCCCGACTACCGCTGGGGAATCTTCCTCACACCATCGGAGAAAGGCCGTAAGATCGGCTTTGGCGACCACAAGGATGAAGATGCCTGGCAGGAGGTTCCCGGTGAGTACCGCAACAACCTGAAGCGCCTCATCGTTACGCAGGCCGACACCGAACCGGCCAGTGTCGAGCAGCAACGCCTCCTCGGCCACACCGCACCCAGCCTTTACGACCTTCGCAATCTCTTTCAAGTCAATGTCGAAGAGGGGCGCCACTTGTGGGCGATGGTTTACCTGCTCCACTCCTACTTCGGCAAGGACGGACGTGAGGAAGCGGACGAGCTTCTCGCCCGTCGCAGCGGCCATGCAGACCACCCTCGAATCCTCACCACATTCAATGAGCCTGTCGAAGACTGGCTGAGCATGTTCATGTTCACCATGTTCACTGACCGCGATGGCAAATACCAGTTGCTCGCGTTGGCCGAAAGCGGGTTTGACCCCCTCGCACGCTCCTGCAAATTCATGCTGACTGAGGAAGCCCACCACCTCTTTGTGGGGCAGACCGGCATCAGCCGTGTGATCCAGCGTTCGTGTGAAGTGATGAACGAAAATCCCGGTGCAGATATCCGCGAGTACGGCGCGATTCCCTTGGAGCTCATCCAGAAGTGGGTCTACCGTTGGTTCTCGTCATGCCTCGATCTCTTTGGTGCTGAAGTCTCCAGCAACTCTGCCACATTCTTCGGGCAGGGGCTCAAGGGGCGAGCCTTTGAAATGCGCGACCACACCGACCACGATGCCAGCGAAGCCGGCTTCAGCATTGACAGCTGGGATGGGAAGACCCTCGGCCGAGAGGAAGTCCCCTTGCGCAACGCCATGAACGAAGTTCTCCGCGAGGACTACATTCGCGATATCGAGCGCCATGTAAAGACCTGGAACAAGGTGATCGAAAAAGCCGGAGTCGACTTCGAGGTCCACCTGCCGCACAATCGCTTCAATCGTATCGTCGGCCTGTACTCCGGCGCCCGCTTTGACGTGGATGGAAATCCCATAACCGAAGAAGCCTTCGTTGCTCAGCGGGACAAGTGGCTCCCCACTGACGCTGATCTGACATTCGTCAAGAGCCTCATGGTTCAGTGCATCGAACCCGGCAAGATCGCCGGCTGGATTTCGCCGCCAAGCAAGGGCATCAATGGCAATCCGTTTGAGTTTGAATACGTTCGGGCGTGAAAGATGATACCGCACAAAAGTGCAATGAGCGGCGCACCCTTCTCCCCTAAGCCCCACACTCGGAATCGAGGCTGAACTCATCTCATGGTCTTCAAGAAGAAAGACCAAATGGCACCGCATGGTCACTGACGGATGACAAACGCACTACGCATGTGTTTCGCTCCTTGCTATATAACCCCGTTAACTATTCTGACAATTGTCCATCTTCCTGAAGGAGACTGCCATGAAAAATCTCATCACCTCGTGCCTCGCCCTGGCTCTCCTCGTCTGCCTCTCTTGCGGCAGTGAGTCTTCTGCCGACAAACCGAGTGGAAATGAAAGCGCACTTGCAGGTGGAGCAGAACGCACCAACGAAAGTGGCGGCGATGAATGCGGGGACGAAGGCGAATGTGGTTCGGGGGGCGACGAGCACGAAGCCGCTGCGCTGGCAAAAGACGATCCTGCCGGTACCTATGGCATGGGATTGACGCTCACGAATGCAACGGCCATTGGTGACATCCTCGCCAACCCTGAGAAGTACTGGGACGAGCGCGTACTCATCAAGGGGGCGGCTGTTGGCGTCTGTAAGAAGCGTGGCTGCTGGATTGTGGTTCGGGGCGAGAAGGAGAATGAGTCACTTCGCGTCAAAGTGACCGACGGCGAGATTGTTTTCCCGCTGAGTTGCCTCGGGAACGAAGTCAGCGTTGAGGGCATCTTTGAGAAGCTGGAACTCGAGGTCGAGGGCCAGGACGAGCCCGAGACAAGCTGGCGCATCCGCGGTCTCGGCGCAAAGATATAGATGCGCAGCGAACCATGAAGAAGATCCCCTGGCGAAGATGGAACAGAGCAGTCCATCGCGATGTTGGCTATGTATGTGTCGGGTTGATCCTGGTCTACGCCATCAGCGGAATAGCAGTCAATCACATTCATCAGTGGAATCCCAACTACAGCTTCGAGCGCGTTACTTCGAATATCGGAGCGGTTGAAGTTGGAGAAACTGTCGACCCAGATGAAGTGCAGGATGTACTTCGACGCCTCGATTTACCAGAGGACTACAAGACAATCTACCGACCTGCTCCCCATCGCCTCAAAGTCTTCCAAGAAGGCAACACGATCACGCTCAATCTCGAGACCGGCGATGCGACTCAAGAGCGCGTCACGGAGCGGCTGCTGATCTACCAGACGAACTTCCTTCACCTCAATCACGCCAAAAAACTCTGGACGTGGGTAGCGGATGCTTTTGCTGTGGCGTTGGCTCTTCTGGCCATCACGGGCCTCTTTGTGCTGAAAGGCAAGAAGGGAATAACGGGACGGGGCGCGTGGCTCACCGCAGCGGGCATCCTGATTCCCGTCTTCTTCTGCTGGCTCTACTGAGCGGCTGCGACTCGAAGAGCGATATTCGACGCTGACGTGACGAGAAGATCAATCATTGCTTTTTGTTGAAGCGGCGCTTGAACCCTTGCCAGGTTCTCATGGATCTGGCGAGGTGCTCACGGGCCGGCAAGCGAATGTTGTAACACTGCAGACCGATCGGCCCTCTGTAGCCCCGAGCGATGACAGCTCTCAGGAACGCCAGATTGTCGAAGCTCCCCTTGTCAAGGGGCCGAATCAACTTGTCCCAACTCGCACCCTTCGCATTCGGACCACCAACAGCACCACACAAGGTGACCGACAGCAGATAGGGTGCGACTGCATCCAGGCTTCTGGTCAGTTCACTATCGCCCTCGAGATGGAGCCAATGGCAAAGATTGAAGGCGGCACCGAAGTTCCTGCGGTTGACCTTCTTCGAAAGCCGAATGCCGTCGCTGATACTCTGCGCCCAGAACCCGACGTGATTGTAGACCGCAACACTGGCTCCGTTATTGTGCGCGAGATCTGACAATCTCTGCAGAATCGGAACGGCAAAAACATCACCTTCGGGGTCGGAAATTTTGAACTTATTGCTGTGAAGGTGAACGGTGAGAATAACCCCGCTGTTCTTTAGAAAGGTTTCAAGATACTTGACGATACGAGGGTCGTACGGAACTTTCTCTGAATCGATATCCACCTTCAAGTAAATGGTCAAAACCTTGAGCTTGCGTTTATGAAGTTCTGTCGCCAGCGCAGGCAGCTCATCAAGGGAGTGTCCTTCCATGCCATCGTATCCCAGTTCTTTCAACAGAGCAGCCTTGTCAGCCAACGCTGTCGGCGCCTTGCCCCTCATGCTGTTGTTGAAAACGTAGAATCGGTTGCTCAGATCGCTCCGCTGAGCCAGAGTGGCAGGCAGAAGAATGAACCAGATGATGAGAAACAGTGAGGATCGATAATAAATAAGACACTCCTTTGTGTTCGACTGACCCATCAGACTCTCCATGAACCTCGAACAGGACGAGTCAAGAGTGCATTGGCCACAGTGCCAACAATGAACTGCTCACAATCGGAGTCATTGGTCCACTGGGCGATGCCGTTGAGATGCGAGCCCCGATTCAATTGAGGGCAGACTTCGAGATCCTGACCTGCTTTTGCAATTTTCGTGGACTGGCTCATCATGAGTCAAGCATAACTCTCATCAAGTGCGACCTCACTTCACGCGCGGAGCGATAATGTCCTTGCCATCCTGGTGGAGCGTGACGGAAACGATCTTCTCGTCGTCCCCGACTTTAAATGTCAATGATGCATTGACGACACGGTAGACAAACTTGTTGCTGGAAACGGGGTAGATCGGCAGAGCGGGCTGACCAGTCAGCTGAGCCTCGATTACCGTATCCTTCGTCGTGATGGTCAGGACCTGGCCTTCCTCCAGTTCATAATTGCCGGCAAAGCGAGCGAGCTCTTCAGCACTGACTTTGACCGTCTCCTGCGAGTCTTTGATGCGCCTGGCGCGCTGGTCCACCCCGACCTGAGACCAGATGAGTGACTCGATCCTGCCGTTCTTATCAGGGACGAAGTGGCACCGAGCTGGTGCGACTGTCAGGAAGAACTCGTTGAGAGCGCTGGCGTAGAGAGTGTAACTTGACTGCCCGGGAATGGTGACAGTCAGAAAATCGCGCACCTTCTTCACATCGAAGATCAAGCCACCCGTCATCTCGTAGCGGCCGACGCAAGACAGGAGTTCTTTGTCCTTAAGCTTCCTGACGACTGGCAGATGATCGAGTCCGGTCGGCACGCTCGCATCGAAAGCGTTCAGGCCGAGATTAGTGACAGCCGGCCCGTTGCAGTTCACCACCATGAACACGGCACGATTTCTTGCCGGTTCGAATCCGAAAAAAGAAAGGAATCCCCCGGTGCCGCCATTGTGCCAGACAATGCGGCGCTTGCCGTTGTCGAGAGCGAGCCAGGCAAGACCGACGGTTGTGCCGGGGGCGACGTCAGCACGTTTTCTGGCGGCCAGATCGACCAGAGGTTTCAGCTTCGAATCGGTCTGACCGAGGCACATGCATGCGAACTTCATCATGTCGGCGGCGTTCGAAACCAGATCTCCTGCAGCGGCGAGAGACTGGAAGTCCCAGGCAGGGGTTGGCAGACGGCCCGAGTGTCCGGTCGCGACATTTTTTCCAATAGCCGTTGGACCGGTGGCGATCATGCCGAGCGGCGTGGTGATTCGCTCTGAGACCAGAGTGCCCCAGCTCTTCTTGAGAACGACTTCAAGGACGGTGCCCAGAAGCCCCATGCCCAGATTCGAGTAGGCGTACTTGCCGCGGCGCTTATCGTCGACACTGTAGTTCTTCAGGCAGGCAAAGAGTTCTTTACGGCCATAGTGGGCGTAGGGGTTTTCGTTGTGTTCAGGTTTGAAGTTAAACGGCATCCGAGGCAGTCCGGACGTATGCGTTGCCAGCTCTTCCAGAGTGATGGCGCCGACTGTCCTGGAGACTTTGTGGGCATCTCCCAGAAGTACCGCAACCGGATCCGACAGGGCCAGTTCTTTCTTCTCGACCGCGTCGCAGAGGATAAGGGTGGTGAAGACCTTCGAAATCGAACCGATTTCGAACTGCGACCGCGCATCGACTGCTTCTTTGGCACCATTCGCCAACGTGCCGTAAGCTCGAACCTCCGACTTCTTGCCTTCCTGCCAGGCGATGACGGCACCTGTCCAAAATCCGGAATCGATCATCTTCTGCATTGACTCGAAGGTATTGGGCGATGGCCAGTTGCCGCTCTTTTTATTCTGTGCTGAGAGCCCTGCTGCGAGAATGACAAAAACGAGGATTGTAGTTAGATGGTTCACGGTGGGCCTTTCCGATTGAGTCGGACTGACACTGTACCTGACGAAAGATGGTCTTGCATTCGCGAGGAGGGAATTCCGTGGCGCCGACAGCCGTGGATCGCTCCACCTGATACGACGCAGTATCATCACCGACCCAGATCATAACTGACAGTCCTCCTGTCCATTGAACCCGCAGGAAACGACTCGATGCCATCTCTCTTATGCTATAATCCGAGAGGCTCATAGTTGGAATTCCCGCACCCTTCACAGGAGAAAACCAATAACCTCCGAACGAACCCCCTGTTGGGCAATAATCTGCCTATCAGCCCTGTTTGTGGCGCCCTGTCTGGCCGCCGCGACACCCCAGAACAAATACCCCGTGGGCGAGGTCCGAGTAGCGGGGCGAGGAGCGCTGGAGATACTGAAGATACTCGGTGCGAAGCGCGTAGACGGCACGACAGACCGCCAGTTGGACTCCTATGCGCGAGCGTTTACCCGTACGGACCGGAACAGGGATGGAAGGCACTCGAAAGAGGAGTACATCAAGAACGGCCGGTATATGAATACGCAGGCACGTGAGGGCATCTTCGGAGCGGCAGACAACAATGCGGACAACTTCGTTTCAAAGTTAGAGTATATCCTGAACCGTACGATCACCGACGAGGCCAAAGCCATCGTGCAGCGGTCGGACGCGGACAAAAACGGCAAAGTAACGCGAGCCGAGTTCGTAAAGGGCTCCGCTGTCGAGGACAAGAAGCTTGCAGGGGCAGTGTATGATGCCCTGGACACCACAGGTGACGGGGTGATTACCTTCCCGGAGTATCTCCGCGTATGGGGTGTATGGGCCAGGCCGAACTTCAAGGCACAGGAAGCAGCGCTGGCCAACCGTCTGACGAAGTTGAACGAGAACGGCAAGAAGAATGGCGGTCCTCCGAGCGTCGAGCAGATGTTCAATATTATGGACCGTAATAAGGATGGCAAACTGACTAAGGCCGAGTTCCGCGGGCCGACACACATCTTTACCTCCGCAGATAAAGACAAGAACGGTATGGTGACACGCGCGGAGATGGAAGCTTCCCGAGGCCGCACCGGCAGAGGTGCTCCAAACCTCGGTTCGCGCCGTCGCGGACCCGGTCGTGCGCGTACAACATTCACTAAGCCTCACGCGCTCGACCCTGCCCTCGTCAAGAGAGGCTGCAATCTGGTGGTAAGCAAGAACGGCAGAGAGGTGCCCCCACAGGGTCGGCCCATCCAGGAAGGCTACCGACTGATCCGGCCTGACCAACCTGTGGAGGGTCACAACAGACGCGCCTACGCCGAAGTGTTCTCGATCATGGCACCTATTCGCGATGCGCTCATCTACCGCCTGGAGACAACATCTCCAACAAAATGGAAGAAACTCACTGCCATTCTGGACAAGAACCACATCAAGATCAGACAGTGGCTGAAAGGTCCTACACCACGAGATAACTACTACTCAAGTCAGGGTATTTTCGAGCATCTAAGGAGCACATACGCCGGCAAGATACCCGCAGGGTCCGTACCCGGAAATACTTACGCCCGGCGTGACTATCACGCGATGATGAAGTACCTCGAGGAGACGGAACTGGAACTGAAGTTCCGCACGTTCTCGGCGGATTTTGACTTCACAAATCCTGCAGGTGTAAACTCACGTCCTCAGCCAGTGAAAGACCTGATCAGATAACACCGAGGATCCCCTTCTTGTCCTCTGAACCCGTAGGGGTCGACTCGATGCCTCCTCTATGGCACAACGATCTCCATCCAGAGGCAATAAGCTGAAAAATGACTCTGTTCGTGCTTGGGCTCAGAGGATGGCCTCGCCCTCTGCTTTCACCAGAGCACTGAAGAGAGTGGTCAGGTGACTCGTCATCGTGCCGCAGCAACCGGCACCGATGGGCCGACCATCAACAGTACCCACCGGGACCAATTCACCCATAGTACCCGTGCAGAATACCTCCTCAGCATTGTAGACCTCAGGAAGAGAGATCTCCGCAACCTCGCAGGGAATCCCATGACTGGCACAAAGCGTGAGGACAGCCTCTCGAGTAATGCCCTCAGGGCAGGCACGGGTCGACGAGGTGCGAACAACGCCATCAGAAACAATGAAGACATGAGTCGCATTGGTCTCGGCAACAAAGCCCTGATAGTCGAGCATGAGAGCATCGTCGGATCCCGCCTGATTGGCTTCGATCTTGGCGAGAATCGATGCGATGAGATTGGCGTGGTGGATCTTGGGATCAAGACAATCCGGAGGAAATCGCCGGAGCGATGATGTAGACAGTGTGATGGGATCACTGCCATAGATCGGCGGTTTATGCTCGGCCAAGACAATGAGTGTCGGGCCGGATTCATTGAGGCGCGGGTCCATCCCGGAAGTGACCTTCACGCCTCGCGTGAGAGTAAGGCGAATATGAACACTATCGGTCATTCCATTGGCAACGAGCGTCCGACGAATCTCTTTGATGAACTCATCATTAGTGGGGATTGATGCAAACGCCAGTGCATGAGCAGAACGACGGAGGCGCTCAAGGTGTGCCTCAAGCCGAAAAATTGATCCGTCATAAAGACGCAGACCCTCCCACACGGCGTCTCCTCCCTGAACTGCCGAATCAAAGGGGCTGATGCCCGCAAGATCACGATGAACACACTCGCCATTAATGTTGATGAGGAGGTCGCTGTTTTTTTCGTTGAATGCTTGTTGCACTAGTGAAGACGCTCCTCGTAGAGACGGTCATAGATCGGCTGAATGGTATGAAGAACTTCTTCAAGCTCCTCGGGAACCTCAACAGTCTTCGGGCGATAGGGAGCAAAGCCGGTTGACTCCCAAACACGGTCATACCAATGATGCGCCCAGACACCATCACTCTCGCGTTTCCCCGCTTCCCATGAGAGCATGCTCTGTTGAAAACCAACACCCAGGGCTTCCGTCAAGAGTCCTATGACGCGCCTCGGGTCAGTGAGCACGTCGCGAGAATCGATCACGGGTGGTATTCGACCTTCGCGCTTGCGGATGCTCTCGAAGATTTCCAACTGCTGAGGCAACCCTGTCTCCTCGGCGGTGAATTCACCGAGACGTACCTGGAGTGACGTCATCATGTCGCGTGGACAACGAATGAGAAAAGCGTGAGCAAAGGCATCCATCCATGACCGATCCATGCCAGCAAGGAGATGATGGGCCATGTGCTTTTGATAATAAATGGCGCAGTCGCCGGGAGGCGGGCCGAGGATCCTCTGAAGGACTCTTGCCTCATTTGGTTCGTCATTCTCAATGACCTCTTCGCGCCCTGGATGATCGGCACCCGTACGTTGCAGATAGTGAGCATAAAACGGCTCATCGATCACGGCGCAGTCATCGCGATTCTCCCAACTCCGCATCATGGCAGTTGAGATGTTGCGAGGCCCAGACCACATGGCAATGCGTAGAGGGTTCACGAAAGTGGCTCTCCATTTGACACCAGAAAGTGGGGATTGAGCAGGTCGAGCTTATTGTACTTGACAGCCTCCCCTTCAAGCTGAGTCAGTTGGCCTCCCGCACCAAGGACAACCGCGTGGGCAGCTGCGATGTCCCACTCCATCGTTGGACCGAGACGCGGATAAAAATCGGCCGTACCTTCGGCAACGAGGCAGATCTTGAGAGACGACCCCATGGGAATGCACTCGTGTGGACCAAGACTGTTCAGGAAGGCCTCCTGTTCAGGTGACGGGTGTGAGCGGCTGCTCACGATCTTGAGTGGTCGCCGGCGCGGGCAGCAAGAGATGGAGTGCGTGCCGTCAGTGTCAATGCGCACCGAGGGAGTCTCCACGCCGCCGAAATAGGTTCGCTCAAGAACAGGAGCAACGACGACTCCAAATACAGGGCACCCATCCTCGATCAATGCGATGTTGACAGTGAACTCGCCATTGCGCTTGATAAACTCCTTGGTGCCATCAAGCGGATCGACCAACCAGAAAGTACCCCATGCCCGACGAGTCGCGACCTCAATGCCGACAGACTCTTCGGAGAGGACAGGAGCATCGGGCGTCAAGGACCGCAGCCCCTTCTCGATGATACTGTGCGACAGCAGGTCAGCTTCAGTCAAAGGCGATGCATCTGCTTTTCGGCTGACATCGAAAGACCCGCTGTGATAGACGGTGAGAATGGCGCGTCCAGCTTCCTCAGCCAACTCAACTACACGCTTACAAAGAGACTCATTCACTTGCCCGCTCCCGATGTCAATGCGCCACGGGATCGAAGTAAAGTCAACAATACGTCTGCCGCAGCCGCCGTCTCAAGGGTTGCCATGTCCAACGTACTGTCCGGCGAAACGGGTGCCTCATAGGGTGCAGACACGCCCGTAAAATCACAGAGTTCACCTTTGCGTGCCCGCGCATAAGCTCCGGTGGTATCTCGTTCTTCGCAGAGGCTCAACGGCGCATCACAGTAGACGATCAGACAGCGTTCAGCTCCAATGCACTGAACAACCCGCTGACGATCGCACTCATAGGGTGAGACCGCAGCAACAATCACGAGCAGCCCGGCGTTGTTGAGGAGTCGTGCCACTTCAGCCAGTCGGCGAACCTGCTCAACTCGATCGTCTGCAGAGAAACTCAGGTCCGAACTCAAACCGCCGCGCACGTCAGAACCATCCAACACAACAACGGCGTGGCCCCGATCCACGAGGAGTCTCTCAAGGCCCACCGCAGTGGACGACTTGCCCGACGCAGGCAAGCCAGTCAGCCAAACCGTGTGCCCCTGCTGATTGAGCGCCTTGGCGCGGTCAGCTTGAGACACCTGCGTTTCCGACGCACCGATTGCTGGGGTCACGACCTCGCCCGCCGCTGGCTGCACATCTCGCACAACACCTGCGCCTGCAGTCTGATTCGTTTCCCGATCAATGAGAATGAACGCCCCCATGGCACGATTGCGCAAGTAGGGGTCGAGAACAAGCGGCTCGGTGCAACTCACGCGGACGCGCGCAATTTCATTCATACTCAGACCCGCAGCCTCAACGCGGTGCAATGTTTCAACGTCCACCTGAAACCGCAGGTCACTGATGATCGCGGTGGTGGCCTGAGTGCCCTGATGAATCCAATACGAATCACCCACCCGAAGTGGCGCGGTGTCCATCCAAATCAACATGGCCTCAAACTCACGCAACACAGGTGGCACATTCCCTGGATGCACCAGTACATCACCTCGACTCACATCCATGTCATCCGCAAGCACAAGACTCACTGCCTCACCCGCCGCTGCCGACTCCTGTTCGCCACCTGGTCCTGTCACCGCAGACACCGTATTGGTCTGTCCTGACGGCATGACCCTCACCGACTCACCTGGACGAATCACTCCCGATGCAATCGTGGCGGTGAGCCACCTGCCGCCTTCACCGTCGCGAGCCACATACTGAATCGGAATGCGCAGATCGATGAGGTTCGGGTCCGATGCGATATGGACGTTTTCGATGTGATGCAAAAGAGTGGCGCCGCCAAACCATGACATATTCTCACTCGCGGCAGCTACGTTGTCGCCCTTCAATGCAGACACGGGAAGGAACGTGATATCCGTGACATCGAGCCTTGCAGCAAAGGCGCCGAATTCAGCTCGGATCTGCTGGAAGACATCTTCGGCATAGTCCACGGTGTCCATCTTGTTCACCGCAACCACCAGGTGAGACACACCGAGCAAGCTGGTAAGAAACGCATGCCTGTGGGTTTGCTGGGTAACACCTCGTTCTGCATCGATGAGAATGATGGCGAGGTCGGAAGTGCTTGCACCTGTCACCATGTTTCGGGTGTACTGCACATGACCCGGTGTATCGGCAACGATGAAGCTGCGCCGCGACGTGCGAAAGTAACGCCACGCAACATCGATAGTAATGCCCTGCTCGCGCTCAGCGGCGAGACCGTCGGTCAGAAGTGAGAGGTCTATCGCCTCGCCTGTGCGCGTCCGCGACTGCAGGTCCTCCAGATGGTCCACGCAAATCTGATAGGTATCGTGAAGCAACCGACCAATAAGCGTGCTCTTGCCGTCGTCCACGCTGCCGCAGACGATCAGACGAAGGAGTTCGCGCTGTGATTCAAGATCAATGAAGGCATCAAGAGCCTGGGGGCGGGCCATTTAGAAATACCCCTCCCGCTTCTTATCCTCCATCGTGCCGCCGTCGTCGTGATCGATGGCACGACCGACGCGCTCACTGGTTGTTGCGCGGAGCATCTCTTCGATGATGCCACGGACATCTGTCGCCTCAGAGGGGACTGCACCCGTAAGCGGGTAGCACCCGAGTGTGCGAAACCGAACGGACCGCTCCTCGGCCAATTCGCCATCCCTCAACGGCAATCGGTTGTCATCCACGAGGATCAGCGCTCCATCACGTTCGACCACCGGTCGCGATGCTGCGAAATACAGCGGCACAACTGACAGCTGCTCCTGCTCAATGTAGAGCCAGATGTCGAGCTCCGTCCAATTGGATAGAGGAAAGACGCGGATACTCTCGCCCTGCTTCACTCGGCTATTGAACAGATTCCAGAGTTCCGGTCGCTGATTCTTCGGATCCCACTGGTGCTGCGCATTCCGAAATGAAAAAACACGCTCCTTCGCCCGCGAGATCTCCTCATCTCGTCGAGCTCCGCCGAAAGCCGCGTCAAAGCCATGGGCCGTAAGCGCGGTCTTCAGCGCATCGGTCTTCATGATGCGTGTGTACTCGCCGGCGGTATGTGTGAACGGGGTAACACCTCGATCCAACCCTGCCTGATTCGAGTGGACAATCAGTTCCAAGCCGGCGTCCGCAACAAACTGATCTCGGTGAGAGATCATCTCACCAAATTTCCACGTTGTATCCACATGCAGAAACGGAAATGGAGGCGACGCAGGCTGAAACGCCTTGAGCGCCAGATGCGCCATGACGGTGCTGTCCTTGCCGACAGAGTACATCATCACTGGACGCTCAAAGGAGGCGGCCACTTCACGCATGATGTAAATCGCCTCGGCTTCCAGGTTGGCAAGGTGACTTCGGGCCGAAAGCTGCATGTCAGGCACCTATTACCTTCGCGCGGAAAAGATAATCGATGATGCGTTGAGTACTCGTCACAACGTCTTCAGCTTCCGTTTGAATATGAATGTCAGGCCGGGAAGGCGGCTCATAGTCTGCAGCAATACCGGTAAACCCCTCAATCTCGCCGCGCCGAACGCGAGCGTAGAGCCCCTTGGGGTCGCGCTCTTCACACACAGAAAGCGGTGCATCCACAAAGACCTCAATGAAACGATCACTTGCAACGATTGAGCGGGCCTGTGCGCGCTGCTCAGCCATGGGTGAAATGAACGAGCAAACGACAATGAGGCCAGCGTCTGCGAAGAGGCCGGCGACCTCACCAACACGACGGATGTTCTCGTTGCGATCAGATTCCGAGAAGGAAAGGTCCGCACAGAGCCCGTGGCGGAGGTTGTCACCATCCAGCAGAAAAGACGCATGCCCGCTCTTCATCAGCTGCGCCTCAAGGCCTGAACCGATGGTAGTTTTTCCGGAGCCAGACAGGCCGGTCAACCAGACCACGCATCCCTTCTGACCAAGGAGTCTCTCACGAGCCTCGGCAGATGTCGCCGTCACCTGCCATTCAATATTCCGCGGATTCTCAACCATCCACATTCTCCCCTGCAGAACGGGCCGATGCTACCCGATCCGCTGAATGAGATGTAGCGGTTTCTTGCTACTTTGAGAGGAAACGTGTGCGGTCGATGTCCAATGAACGCATGATCCGCTGCAAAGCAGCTCGTGTCATACCGCAGCGAGTCGCGGCGTGAGAGATATTCCCTTCGGCATGACGCAGTGCCGTCTCGACGTATTGCGACTGAAACCGTCGGATGGCGTTCT
>PVBE010124784.1_pt1 | contig 19441 bp, 15 predicted proteins | sample 1631181 | NCBI WGS metagenome assembly PVBE01 (sample SAMN08397723, study PRJNA350692) | Marine metagenome, whole genome shotgun sequencing project. | isolation source: water | place: Pacific Ocean | collected 2012-04 | reverse complement strand
CTCGTTCAGACGCTCGAGCACGTTGGCGCGCAGCGCGCCCCCGCTGCCGCCCTCGGGCGCGCGCTCGGCCTCGCCACCCCCCTTGCTTCCATCTCGTCCAGCCGTTCCCGCTCGACCGGCTTGCCGTCGCGCCGGAGCCGCTCCTCGGTGATGATCGACATGACCCGTGCCGCCTGCGCACCGCCCATCACCGAGATCCGGTAGTTGGGCCAGGCGAAGATGAAGCGCGGGTCGTAGGCGCGCCCGCACATGCCGTAGTTGCCGGCTCCGAAGGAGCCGCCGATCAACACCGTCAGCTGCGGCACGGTGGCGTTGGCGACCGCCTGGATCATCTTCGAGCCGTGCTTGACGATGCCCTGTTCTTCCGCCTCGCGACCGACGATGTAGCCGGTGGTGTTCTGCAAATAGATGATCGGCGTATTCGATTGACAGCAAAGCTGGATGAACTGTGCCGCCTTGACCGAGCCTTGCGGGTCGATCGGGCCGTTGTTGGCGATGATGCCGCAAGCCTGGCCCTCGATTTGGGCGTGGCCCGTGACCGTGGCGGCGCCATAAAGCGGTTTGAAATCCAGGAAGTCGGAATCGTCGACGATCCGGGCGATCACCTCGCGGGCGTCGTAAGGCTTGCGATAGTCGACCGGGACCAGGCCCAGCAGCTCCTCGGCGGCGTAGCGGGGCGGCTTCGCCGCCGGCCTGGCGGCGATCGGCGCCAGCCCGTCGCGCCAGGGCAGCTTGGCCATGATCTGCCGCGCGATGGCGATCGCTTCGTCGTCGTCCTCGGCCAGATATTCGGCGGTACCGGCGATACCGGCGTGCATCTCGGCCCCGCCCAGTTCCTCGTCCTCCGCCACCTCGCCGGTCGCCGCCTTCAGCAAGGGTGGCCCGGCGAGGAAGATCTTGGCTCGCTTGCGGACCACGACGACATAGTCCGAAAGCCCCGGCAGGTAGGCGCCACCCGCCGTCGAGGAGCCGTGCACCACCGTCACCTGCGGCAGGCCGGCGGCGGAGGCCCGGGCCTGGTTGCAGAAGGTGCGCCCACCCTCGACGAACAGCTCCGCCTGGCGCAACAGGTTGGCGCCGGCGCTCTCGACCAGGAAGACGGTCGGCAGCTTGTTGGTGAAGGCGATCTCCTGCGCCCGGAGCCGCTTCTTCAGGCCCATCGGCGAGGAGGCACCGCCCTTGATGCCGGCATCGTTGGTGATGATCATGGCGCGGATGCCCGAGACCTGGCCGATACCGCAGATGTTACCGCCGCCGGAGACGTTCGCCTCGCCGTCGTCGTCGTGCATGCCATAGCCGGCTAGCGTCGACAGCTCGAGGAAGGTCGTGCCGCGATCCAGCAGCCGGGCGATGCGCTCGCGCGGCAACAGCTGGCCACGAGCCTCGAACTTGGGCTTGGCCCGGGCCGAGGTCTCCCGGATACGCCCCTCGATCTCCCGGAACGCGTCGATCAGGGCCCGCATCTCCACCGCGTTCCGGCGGAACGCCTCGGTATCCGGATCAATCCCCGATCCGAGCGCCGGCATCACTCGGGATCCGTCAACGCCTTCGGTACGACGGCCCGGTGGAACCCCTGAAAGGGCTCGGTGCCCGGGCCTTCCGACATCTCGTGGTAGTTCCTGGCGTTCGGCACGCCGCCGTCGACCCGAAGGCAGGAGCCGGTGATGTAGCCCGCCGCCGGCGACAACAGGAAGGCGATCGCGGCCGAAATCTCGGCTTCCTCGCCCAAGCGGCCGAGTGGCGCGTAATTGTGCAGGATGCGAAAGCGCTTGGTATATTCGGGGTCGTAGGTATCGAAGCCGGACGAGATCACCCAGCCGGGCGCCACCACGTTGACCCGGACACCGTCCGGGCCCCATTCCAGCGCCGCCGTTTCGGTGAAGTTCAGCATGCCCGCGCGGGCGGCACCTGAATGTCCCATGCGCGGCATCGACATCCAGAAATCGGCGAGGATATTGACGATTCCCCCGCCGCTCGCCTTCATCGATTGGGTATAGAGTTCGCGGCTCATCAGGAAGCCGCCGGTCAGATTGGTCTGCACCACCGCCTCCCAGCCCTTTTGGCTGGTGTCCTCCAGCAGGGCCTGGAACTGGCCGCCAGCGTTGTTGACCAGGTGGCGGACCGGGCCGTGCCGGGCCAGGATCTTCGCGATGGTGTCCCGCACCGTCTCCTCGACGCGGATGTCGCAGACGGCGATGTCGGCCTCGCCGCCGTCCTCGGTGATTTCGGCCGCTACCGCTTCCAGCTTCTCGGCCTTGCGGCCGATCAGCACCACCGTGGCGCCCAGCGCCGCCAGCTCGTGCGCGGTGCAGCGCCCGATACCGGAGCCGGCGCCGGTGACGATCACGATCTCGCCTTCGAAAAGGCCGGGTCGGAAGACGCTTCGATAGGTCATGGGTGCTGCTCTCGTCAGTCGTACAAGCCTCCGACTCTAGAGAGCGGCCCGGTGCAGGGCAACGCCTCAGCCCTTGCGTTTGGGCCGCAGGACGTGGACGTGGTCCGGGGCGTAGAGGCGGCTGTCGTCGAAGCCTTCCGGCGCCAACACCCGGCCGACCAGGATCAAGGCCGTGCGGGTGATCTTGGCGGCCCGGACCTTGGGCCGAATATCGGCCAGCGTGCCTGTGACGATCAGCTGGTCCGGCCAGCTGGCCCGGTAAACCACCGCGACCGGGCAATCCTCGCCCAGATGCGGCACCAGCTCGCGGCAGACATGGGCCAGGTTTCGGATCGAGAGGTGAATGGCCAGCGTCGCCCCGGTCTCGGCGAAGCGGGCCAGCTCCTCGCCCTCCGGCATGGCGGAGGATTTCATCGCGGTTCGGGTCAGCACGACGCTTTGGGCGACGCCGGGCAGCGTCAGCTCGGTGCCGAGCGCCGCCGCCGCAGCCGCGAAGGCGGGCACCCCCGGGGTGATGTCATAGGCGATGCCCAGGCCGTCGAGGCGGCGCATCTGCTCCGCGATGGCGCCATAGAGCGAGGGATCGCCTGAATGCACCCTTGCGACGTCGAGGCCGTCCTCGGCCGCCGCCGCCATCGCCGCCACGATTTCGTCCAGCGTCAGGCCCGAGGTATCCCGGACATCGGCGCTGTCCGGCGCCCAGGCGACGACCTCGGCCGGCACCAGCGAGCCGGCGTAGAGCACGACCGGTGCCGCCTCGATCAGCCGTCGGCCGCGCACCGTGACGAGATCGGCGGCACCCGGCCCCGCACCGATGAAATGCACCGTCATTGTTTCATCTCCCGCCCCATCTCCCGCCCCATCTCCCGCCGAAGCGCGCGGGCGTCGTGCCATTGCGCCAACCAAAGGCCGCCGAGGACCAAAAGGCCACCCAAACCCTGTACCGGGCTCAGCACCTCGCCGAAGACGACGAAGGCGGCCAGAATCGAGACGACGGGCTGCACGTTGGTGACGATGCCGCTCTTGAGGGCGCCGATCTTGGGCAGTGCCACGAAGTAGATCGGCACCGCCAAACTCTGCAATACCGCCACCCCGGCGAGGCCGGCCCAACCCACCGTCGCCGTCGGCCATTGCAGATGGCCGCCCAGAACCGTGATTCCCGACAGCGCCACGCCGGCGATGAGGGCCATGTGAAAAGTGACGACGATGATATCGGCGCCTTTCAACTTCCGCACCAGCCAGACCGCGTTCCAGGCGCATGAAACGGCGGCGGCGAGTGCCAAGGCGATGCCGCGTGGATCGACCCGGTCCAGGGAGACGCCCAGCATCAGCGCCAAACCCGCGAAAGCGACCAAGATGGCGAGAGCTTTCGCCGCCGGCACCCGCTCTCGCAGCACCACCGCCGTCAGCAACGCGATCATCGGCGGATAGGTGAAGAACAGCAGTGCCGTCAGACTGATCGGAATGAACTGCACCGCGCCGATATTGCCGTAGAACATCGGCACCGCCAGCAGGCCGAGGCCGAGCACGTGCAGCCAGTCTCTCAGCGGCAAGCCGAATCCCCGTCCGGTGACCAGGCAAAAGAGCGCCAGGCCCCCGGCGGTCAGCAAGCCCCGCGTCATCGCCACCGTCAAGCCGTTGGTTCCGCCCTCGAAAGCGAAACGCGAGACCACGACGGCGAGGCCGAGGCCGACCGCCGCGACGACCGCCAGGCCGAGCCCGAGCCCCTGCTGGCGGCGTTGCGCGGCCTCAGCCGTGGTCGCCGTCATCGCTCGACTTGGCACCATATCCGCGCGGCGTGTAAACCCGGCGGCCGCCGCCGGCCCCCGGGACTGTCCGGGTTTCGGTATTGCCGACGATCAGCAGCGTCAACATGTCGATGGAGCCGGCATCGAGGTCTTGCAGGTCGACGATTCCGATATCTTCTTCCGGCCGTCCCAGGCTTCGCGCGATCACCACCGGGGTCGCCGGAGGCCGGGCGCCGCGCAGGATCTCGAGGGCCCGGTCGAGGGCCCGGCGCCGGCGCATCGAGGCCGGATTGAACAGGGCGACGACGAAATCGCCCGCCGCCGCTGCTTCCAGGCGCCGCTCGATCGCTGGCCAAGGCGTCAACAGGTCGGAAAGCGAGATCGCGGCGAAGTCGTGGCCCAGGGGCGCACCGGCCCGGGCCGCCGCCGCCTGTAGCGCCGAAATACCGGGTGCCACCTCGATTTGTAGCCGCCGCCAAGCTTCCCGCCCCGACAGGTCGATCCGCTCGAAAACCAGTGCCGCCATGGCGTAGATGCCGGCGTCGCCCGACGAGATCAGCGCCACCTCGGCCCCCGTCGCGGCCAATTCGAGGGCATGCTCGACCCGCGCCGTCTCCTCGCCCAGCGGGAAGTCGTGGCGCGTTGCTGCTCCGATCAGATCGGCGACCAGATCGAGATAGAGATCATAGCCGACCACGGCCTCGGCCCGACCCAGCGCCGCCACCGCCTCGGCCGTCCGCCATTCGGCGCTGCCGGGGCCGATGCCGACGACCCAGAGCCGGCCCGGCGCGCGGCCGACCTCGGCGGCGTCGATGACATCGGAAGCACGGCCCAGCGCCGCCGTCGCCCGGGCCGATTTCCGTTTCGCCACGACCAGAACGCCATTGCTGCCGACCACGGCCAGCGCCGCCGCCTCGGCGACGCCGTGACAACCGACCTCGGCGAAGACCGTTTCGGAAGGGTCGGCGAGGCGTGGCGTCTCGGCTTCGAGGCACGCCGCATCGAAAAGGCGAAAGGGCAGTTGCCATGCCTCCGCCAGGGCCAGCATCGCCGGCTCGTCCGCCTTCAAATCCAGCGAAGCGAGGCAGGCGAGCGAGTGTCGGGAATAGCCGGACTCCGCCAGCACCCGTTCGGCCAATTCTTGGACCTCGGCCGTCTCGACGCCGCGCTCGGCACCGAGACCGAGGGCAAGCGTCGCCGGCTGCAGCAGCAACTCGTCCTTCGTGGCCACAACGGCGCGATCGGTCAGGCGAATGCCGACAGCGCCCTTGGCGGCGAATGCCGCACCGCCGTCCGTCAACCATGTACCGTCGCCGGCTTCGGCGCGAAGCCGTACCGCTTCGCCCGCCAGCAGCGCCGCCGTCACGGCCTTGGCCGCCTCGGGGTTGGCGACGTGCCAGCCCGGCGGTGGCGCGTCGAGGGCCAGATCGAGGCGCAGATCGCCGGCGGTGGTGAGCGAGGCCTGGATTCCCAGAATGGCGGCGATCTCGCGGGCCAACTCGTTGCCACCCCGATGCCCGCCCAGCAGCGGTACCACGGCGGAGCCGTCCTCGGCCAGGGCCAGCACGGGTGGCTCCTCTCGCTTGTCGGCGAGCAGCGGCGCCAGGGTGCGGATCAAGACGCCCGCCGCGCAAAGCCCGACGATCGGCCGGCCACTCTCGAACAATCCGCGAAGCTGCGCACCGACGTCGTCGAAGCTTTCCTCGGCGTCGGCGACGCGAGGTCGAAAACCATGCACGCTACCGTCCAACGCATCGCCCAGCCGACGGGCCAGCGCCAAGCCGGTTGGCGTCAACACCACGAAGGCGGGACGTGCCCGCGTCATCGCCAGGCCTCGCCGCGCCGATGCACCAGGATCATCGAGAAATAGGGGGCATCGTCGGCACTGACTTCGGCCAACGGTTTCGCTTGCTGGTTCGCCATTGTCGCCCGCTCGATGTAGCGGGCCCGGTCCAACAGGCCCAGCTCGGCCAGGATTCCGCGCACTTTTTCGAGGTGTCGGCCAACCTTGATCAAGGCGGCGGCGTCGGCCGCTTCCAGCCGGGCCCGCAATACGTCGGCCGGCAGGGTCGCCGGCAACACCGACAGGACGTCGTTGCGCGCCGCCAGCGGCGTGCCCAACGCCGCGGCACAGGCGGTCAACGACGAGACCCCCGGCACCACCTCGACCGGATGGCGCTCCGACAGCCGGGCGAAGAGATACATGAAGGAGCCATAAAAGAACGGGTCGCCCTCGCACAAGACGGCGACGTCGCGACCGTCGCCGAGAAGCGCTTCGATCGTCCGGGCGGCTTCGTCGTAGAGCGCGCCGTCGGGAAACGAGGGGGCGTAGATCGGAATCCGGATCGGGACCTCGACGACACCGTCGCCGATATGCGGTGCGGCGATCTCGCGGGCGAGGCTCTCGCCGGTCTCGGTGGCGGGGTAGGCGATCACCGGCACGCGACGCAACAAGCGCTCCGCCTTCAGGGTGATCAGCTCCGGGTCGCCCGGGCCGACGCCGAGGCCATAGATGGTGGCGCTCATGGCTTTACCGCCGTCCACTGGGTCACCGGCGCCAGCGCCCGCCAGCCGACCAAGCTGCCCATCGGCTCGGCCCGGCTGACCGTGAGGCGCACCAGATCGCCGCCATGCAGCACCTCGGCCGCCAGCAGTCGGGCCTCGGCGGCGGTGGTGACGGCATTGGCCACCAACCGACCCCCCGGCCGCAACGCCTGCCAGCAAGGTCCGATCAAATCGTCGCGCGCCAGGCCGCCGCCGAGGAAGATCGCGTCCGGTGGCGCCAGACCCGCCAGCGCCGCCGGTGCCGCCCCGGCGACGATTTCCAACCCCGGGGTGCCGAGGGCGGCGGCGTTCTCCGCGCACATCGCCACCCGATCCGGGTTCCGCTCGATGGCGATGGCTTCCGTGTTCGCCGCCGCCCGCAACCATTCGATAGCGATCGAGCCGGCACCGGCCCCGACGTCCCAAAGCCGCTGGCCCGGGAACGGCGCCAGCCGCGCCAGGGTCGCGGCGCGCACCTCGCGCTTGCTCAACTGGCCGTCGTGGCGAAAGGCCTGGTCCGGCAGGCCGGGGGTTCGGGGCAGCGGCCGGGCGCCTTCGCCGGCGACGCATTCGAGGGCGATGGTGTTGAAATCGGCGACCCGGGCTTCGGTCCAGGTCTCCGCCGTCGCCTCGAGGCGGCGTTCCTTGGCCCCGCCCATATGCTCCAACACCACCAGCCGCGAGGGGCCGAAACCGCGTGCCGTCGCCGCGGCCGCGACCTTGGCCGGGGTTTCGCCGTCGTTCGCCAACAGCAGCAGCCGTTGTCCCGGTATCAACCAGCCGTTGATCAGGTCGAGCGGCCGGCCGTGCAGCGTCAGACCCTCGACGGTGTGGCGGGGCCAACCGAGGCGCGCGGTGGCGAGGCTGAAGGCGGAGGGCGCCGGCAACATCCGCATTTCGGCCGGATCGAGGTGGCGGGCCAGTGTCGCACCGACGCCGAAGCACATCGGATCGCCGGTCGCCAGCACCACGACGCGGCGGCCGCGATGGGCCTCCAGCTCGGCCAGCAACGGCTCCAGCGGGAATTGCCAGCCGAGCCGCTCCGCCGGATGCGCGCCGACGAGGGCGAAATGGCGCTTGCCGGCGACCAGTACCTCGGCGCCCTCGACCAAGGCGCGGGCGGCGGGGGAGAGGGCCTCCAGGCCGTCCTCGCCGAGGCCGATCACGGTCAGCCAGGGGCTCATCGCCGCGACCTCCGGGGGGCCACCGCGAGACCGTTCACCGCCGCCGCCGCCATGGCGCTACCGCCGCGCCGGCCTCGAAGGGTGAGGTAGGGGATCCCGAGATCGGCCTCAATCAGGGCTTCCTTGCTTTCCCGGGCACCGACGAAGCCGACCGGAAAGGCCAGGATCGCGGCCGGCTTCGGCCAGCCCTCGTGCAGTCGCTCGAGCAGATGAAAGAGCGCGGTCGGCGCGTTGCCGATCGCCACCACCGCGCCTTCGAGGCGGGGCCGCCAGAGTTCCACCGCGGCGGCCGAGCGCGTCGTCTTCAGGCGTTCGGCCAAGGCCCGGGTCCGTTTGTGGTTGAGCGTGCAGAGCACGGAATTGTCCCCCGGCAGCCGCGAGCGGATGATGCCGTGGCGCACCATTTCGGCATCGCACAGGATCGGCGCCCCGGCCCGGAGTGCCCGCCGGGCGGCGCGGCCGGCACCCGGCGTAAAGGCCAGTTCATCGACGATATCCGCCATCGCCGAGGCATGCACCAGGCGCACCGCCACGGTGGCGATATCGGCCGGCAGGGAGTCGAGTTTCGCTTCCTTGCGGATCCGGGTGAAGGATTCCCGGTAGATCGCCTCGGGCTCGCGGAGGTAGTCGTAGCGGGGGGCGGCGTGCAATGTGCCGGCGCCCAGCAGCCAGCCTTCCTCGCGCTCGATCAGGCGGCGCTGGCCGGCGCCGAGATCGGCGGGCCCGGCGAGGTCCTGGGCCAGCAGCCCGGCCGCGTCGCGCTCGGCGAAAAAACGCGCCGTGGCCGAGACCTGGCGCTGGTCCTTGACCTCGCCCCGGCCGAGGTCGAGCGGCGCCAGCGAGGGATAGACCTCGGCCAACACCACCCGGGCGCCATCGTCGGTGCCCGAGAGGCCGGTCTCGAAGGGCCAGACCCGGGTCGCGTCGGCGAGTGCCGGGTGGTCGCGGAGTGCGCGCTGAACCGGAATGCCCATCAGCGCCTGGCTGCCGACGGAACCGGTGTAGGCGAGCTTCCAGCAGGGTTGCGTGGTCGGCACATAGGCTTCGCAGAGGCGGTGCTCGGCCAGCTTCTCGGGCCCATAACGGTCGACCTTGGTGGCCGAGAGGTAGGGTTCGGCGCGGCCCTTGGGGCAGCCCCAGAACGGGAAAGCGCCGCCCGAGATCCGCCGGTTCAGCTCCGCCGCGACCACGAAGCGGTTGTTGGCGTTGTCGGCGCCATCCTCCACCAGGCCGGCGAGCCCGTCCCAGACGGCGCGCCAGGCCGGTCCCCGAAAGCCGGCCCGCTTGGCGAAGCCTTTCGGATAGGCGTTGGGGAAATCGAAGCCGGCGAGGACCCGGCGACCCTCCGCCCGGAGCCGCCCGAGCAAGTGCTGGATCTCGTCCAGCGCCTGCAGCCGGGTCGCCGGGTTTTCGAGCGCGCTTATCCGATAGCCCCGCCGGCCCCGCTGCAGGAGACAGTACCAGATGCTGTCGGCACCTTGCTTGGGCCGGCTCTCGGCGCTCCAGTCGACGACGACGTAGGCGTCGAAAAGCGTCATTCAGTCGTCCGTCTCGTCGGCCATGCTGACCGGCCCGAGCGGGTGGTCGGCGTGCGGGTAGGGATGGTGTCCGTGGTCATGTCCGTGGTCGTGGTCATGCCCGTGATCATGGTCATGGTGATGGCCGTCGCCATCGTCACCATCATCGCCTTCGCGGGCCAGCAGCCCCTCGACGTGGTGGTGATGGCTTTCCTGCGGCGCCCCCACCTCGTCCTCGAAACCGAGCACCTGGGCGCGGTATTTGCACATCTGGCAATTCATCAGGTTCTCGCCGTTGATAATCTCCTCGACCCGGTCGGCGAAGGCGTCCAGCACCAGGTCGTGGTCGTTCAGGTAAGGCGCCTTCAGGAACTCGATCTCCGGGTGCCGGGCCGCGACGACGTCGGTGTAGTGGTAGATCCGCTTCACCAGTATCCCGGTGAAAAGGAAATAGGGAAAGACGATGATCCGCCGATAGCCGAGCTTGGTCGCGTGCTCCAGCCCTGGCTCGACCAGCGGGAAGGTGACGCCGGAATAGGCGGTCTCGGCCCAGCCGAAGCCGAAGCCCTCCCACATCATCCGGGTCACCTTGGCGACGTTGGAGTTGGCGTCCGGGTCGGAGGCGCCGCGACCGACCACGACCAGCAGGGTCTCGTGGTTGGAGACCTCGCCGGGGGCGGCGGCAATGGCCTCGGCGATCCGGTCGGAGGCGGCCTTCAAGAGCTTCGGGTCGATCGCCAACTCGCGGGCGTAGCGGATCGAGACCTCCGGGTTCTGCGCCTGGTAGGTGTTCAGCACCGAGGGGATGTCGTTCTTCGCATGGCCGGCCGCGAACAGCATCCCGGGCACCGCCAGGATGTCGCGAATGCCGCGTGACTTGAGGGCGTTCAGGCCGTCGCGGATCACCGGCGTCGCGAATTCCAAAAAGCCCGAATCGACATCGTATTGCGGCAGTCGTTCGCGGATGCCGCGGGCGACCGCCTCGAACTCGCGGATCGCGTCTGGGTCGCGGCTGCCGTGGCCGCAGACCATCACGCCTAGTTTTTCCATTTTATCGCTCCCTCGCTCGGATCTATTGGGTGTGGTTGACCATGCTCGGCAGGCCGCTCATGCTCAGCCGATGCTGTTGGGTTTCAATATCCGCTACGACCCCTTCGCGCTTTTGGTCCTGGGATTGCTGCTGGACGCCTTGATCGGCGACCCGCCTTGGCTTTTCAAGAGGCTGCTGCATCCGGTCGCCCTGATGGGCGGCTTTATCGGCTGGCTCGATCGTCGTTTCAACAAGGCCGCCGCGACGCCCGGGGCGCGTCGCTTCGCCGGCAAGCTCGTCTGCTTCGCGAACATCCTCGTCGCCGGCGCGGTCGGTGCCGTGCTCTCCTGGGTCTTCGCCCAGACGGTGCTGCAGTTCCCGCTGGAGGGGATCACGATCGCCCTGCTGCTTTCGGGGCGGGGCCTTTACGACCACGTCGCCGCCGTTGCCAAGGCCTTGGAAGCGGAGGGCTTGGCGGCGGGACGCGAGGCGGTCCGCCATATCGTCGGCCGCGATCCGGCCAGCCTCGATGCCCCCGGCGTTGCCCGCGCCGCCATCGAATCCCTGGCCGAGAATTTCACCGACGGCGTCGTGGCACCGGCTCTCTGGTACGCTTTCTTCGGCCTTCCGGGTCTTTTCGCCTACAAAGCGCTGAACACTGCCGACAGCATGATCGGCCACACCTCCAAGCGCTATCTGGACTTCGGCCGCGCCACCGCTCGCCTCGACGACCTGGCCAATCTGCTCCCGGCACGGGTCGCCGGGCAGCTCTTCGTCGGCGCGGCTTGGCTGGTCAAGGGCGCCGACGGCGGCGGCGGCTACCGGGCCATGCTGCGGGACGCGCCCAAGCACCGTTCGCCAAACGCCGGCTGGACCGAGGCGGCGGTCGCCGGCGCCCTCAACCTGGCCCTGAACGGCCCCCGCGCCTATGGCGGCGAGGTCGAGGACGACCCTTGGATGGGCGAGGGCCGGAAAGAGGCCGGCAGCGCCGACATCCGCCGTGCCCTGGTGCTCTATCTCCATGCCGCGGGCCTTTTCACGCTGTTCGCGCTGGTCTCCGTCTGGCTGTATCGCTGAGCCGCCAGCGCTGAAATCGCGTCGAGGTCGAGCGCCGCCTCCAGATGCTGGGCGAGCCGGTCCAATACCGCCTCGATCTCGGCCTCGTAGGCGACACCCGGTTCCCGTGTCGCCAGCCGTGAGAGGAAGGCATGGCGAAAGGCGTCCTCGGAAAAGAGGCCATGCAGATAACACCCCATGACCCGGCCGTCGGCGGAGACGGCACCGTCGGGGCGGCCGGCCAGCTCCAGCATCGGCCGCGCCAGCCCGTCGCCCGTGGTCCGGCCCATGTGCATCTCGTAGCCGCTGACGGCGCCACCGCCGAGGCTGTCGCGGCCGGTGACTTCGGCCAGGCGCTTGACCGGCTCCAACGTGGTTTCGATATCGAGGAGACCGAGGCCCTCGATCTCGCCCGGCGGCCCCTCGATGCCGTCCGCATCGACGATCCGCCGCCCCAGCATCTGAAAGCCGGCGCAGATCCCGAGCACCCGGCCGCCGCGACGGAGATGGCCCTGGAGGTCCAGGTCCCAGCCCTCGGCACGGATCGCCGCCAAATCGGCGATCGTCGCCTTCGAGCCCGGCAGGATGACGAGATCTGCGTCCCCCGGCAGGGCCCGGCCCGGCGGCACCATTTCGAGCTCGACGTCCGGCTCCAGCGCCAGCGGGTCGAGGTCGTCGAAATTGGCGATCCGGGGCAGCCTCGGCACCGCGATTTTGATTTTTTTCGCCACCCCCCCTCCCTGGCCCTCCCCCTCTCCCACGAGGGGGGAGGGAAGAGGTTTCGAGAGTCCTCCCCCTTGATGGGGGAGGGTTGGGTGGGGGTGACGCGGCGAAGGCGTGTCGAGTGCCATGGCGTCTTCCGCCGGTAGTTTCCAGGCCTCGGGGAACCAGGGCACCAGGCCCAAGGGTGCCAGCCCGGTGCGTTCGACGATCGCCGTCATGCCGTCGTCGAAAAGACTCGGATCACCGCGAAACTTGTTGACCAGGAAGCCCCGAAGCCGGTGCCGGTCCGCCTCGGCCAGAATGGCGTGGGTGCCGACGATCTGGGCGATGACGCCGCCGCGATCGATGTCGCCGATAAGCACCACCGGCAGGTCGGCCGCTTCGGCGAAGCCCATGTTGGCGATGTCGCCGGCGCGAAGGTTGATCTCGGCCGGGCTGCCGGCACCCTCGACCAGCACCAGGTCGGCCTCGGCCCGAAGCCGCCGGAAGCTCTCCAGCACGGCCGGCAGCAGCGTCGCCTTCAGGTCTTGGTAGTCGCGGGCCTGGGCCCGCCCCAATACCCGGCCCTGTAGCACCACTTGGGCGCCGGTCTCGGCCTCGGGCTTCAGCAGCACCGGGTTCATGTCGACCGAGGGCGCCACCCCGGCGGCCCGGGCCTGCAACACTTGCGCCCGGCCGATCTCGCCGCCGTCGACCGCGACGCCGGCGTTGTTGGACATGTTCTGCGGCTTGAAGGGACGGACGACGAGGCCGCGGGCAGCGAAGGCGCGGGCCAGGCCGGCGACGATCAGCGACTTGCCGACATCCGAGCCGGTGCCCTGAAACATGATCGCCGTTGCCGGCATCGCCCCGTCGCCTCCTCAGAACTCGATCCCCGCCTGGGCCTTGACGCCCGAGCGGAAGGGATGCTTGACCATGCTCATCTCGGTCACTAGGTCGGCGGCCTCGATCAGCTCGTCCTTGGCGTTGCGGCCGGTGACGACGATGTGTAGATCGTCCGGCTTGTTCGACAGCGTCTCCACCACCTCGGCGATGTCGAGATAGTCGTAGCGAAGCACGATGTTGAGCTCGTCCAGGAGCAGCAAGCGATAGGCAGGCTCGGCCCCGCGGGCCGCCTCGATCATCGTCTTCGCCGCCTCCCAGGCCTGGCCGGCGGCGGCGATGTCGCGTTGCCGGTCCTGGGTCTCCCAGGTGAAGCCCTCGCCCATGGTCTGGATCGTGACGAGGTCGGGAAAGCGCTCCAGCACGACGCGCTCGCCGGTCTCCCACTTGCCCTTGACGAATTGCACGATGCCGACCGGAAAGCCGTGGCCGAGCGCCCGCATCACCAGGCCGAAAGCCGCCGTCGACTTGCCCTTGCCCTTGCCGGTGTGGACGATCAGCAAGCCTTTCTCGATCGTCTTGGTGGCCAGGATCTTCTCCCGCGCCGCCTTCTTCTTGCGCATCTTCTCGGCGTGACGCTGGTCCAATTCGGCATTCTCGTTCATTTTCCCCTCCCCAGAACCAATTTCTCCAGCTCTTCCCGCGTGGTGTTGCGCCGGGGCCGCCAGAGGCCGCGCTCCTGCGCCTCGATCAGTCGCTCCGCGATTTCCCGTGCCGCATCCGGATTGTTCTCCTCCAGAAACGATCGCGTTTCCGGGTCGCCGAGATAGGCATCGTAGACTGCATCGAAATGATGGTCGCCGACGGCCCGTGCGGTGGCGGCGAAGGCGAAGAGATAGTCCACCGTCGCCGCCATCTCGAAGGCGCCCTTGTAGCCGTGCCGCTTGACGCCTGCGATCCATTTCGGGTTGACGACGCGGGCCCGGACGACGCGGGCGATCTCGTCCTCTAGCGTCCGGATCTTCGGGCTTTCGGGGCGGGAGTGGTCGTTGTGGTAGACCGTCGGCTGCTGTCCTGAGATGACCCGGACGGCGGCCGTGATGCCGCCTTCGAACTGGTAGTAATCGTCCGAATCCAACAGATCGTGCTCGCGGTTGTCCTGGTTCTGCAGGACCGCCTGGACCGCACCCAGGCGGCGCTCGAAAAGCCGGTGTTCCGCAGCACCCTCGAGGCCGGCGCCGTAGGCATAGCCGCCCCAGGCGAGATAGGCGTGGGCGAGGTCGGCCTCGCTCTCCCAGCCGCGCTCGTCGATCAAGGCTTGCAGGCCGGCACCGTAAGCGCCCGGCTTCGAGCCGAAGACGCGGATCCGGGCTCGCCTGGCCGCCGCCTCGGCGTTGTCGCCGTCTCTCTGCAGCCGTGCGGCATCTTGGGCGACGCGGGCGGCAAGTGGGTTCAGCTCTTCCGGCTCGTCCAGTGCCGCCACCGCCTCGACCGCGGAATCGAAGAGCGCGATCTGGGTCGGGAAGGCATCGCGAAAGAAGCCCGAGATCCGAAGCGTGACGTCGACCCGGGGCCGATCCAAAATGTCCAAGGGCAGCACCTCGAAGCCGGCGACCCGGCCCGAGCCCTGGTCCCACCTGGGCCGGACGCCGAGCAAGGCCAAGGCTTGCGCGATGTCGTCGCCGCCGGTACGCATGTTGGCGGTGCCCCAAGCCGAAAGAGCGATGGCGCGGGGCCACTCGCCGTTGTCCTGGCGGTAGCGTTCGACCAGCAGGCCAGCCGACTTCCAGCCGAGCCGCCAGGCCACTGGCGTCGGCACGGCGCGGCAGTCGATGGAATAGAAATTGCGCCCGGTCGGCAGCACCTCGGGCCGGCCCCGGGTCGGCGCGCCGCTCGGCCCCGGCGCCACGAAGCGGCCGTCGAGCCCGGCCAGCAGGCCAGCCATCTCCGCCGCGCCCGAGGCGACGACGGCGGGGCGGATGGTCGCATCGATTTCGGCCAGCACGGCCTTGGTCGCGGTCCAGCCGTCGGCGGCACTGGCCTCGCCGGCGACCAGGGCCCGGGACAGGCCCTCCAACCGTTCCACCGTGTCACCGTGGCTGCGCCAGGCATCTTCGCCTTGTTCGGCCAGGATCGGGGCCCGGGCACCGATCCAGGTCGTGGCCATCTCGCAGTCCAGGGGATCGAAGCCGTCGAGGCCGAGGTCTCGGCCGAGGGCGCGCAACAGGGAAGCGTCACCACCCTCGCCGCCGCCACGCGGCACCCGAACCAGGGCCACCAGCAGATCGATCAGCAGGCCGCCTTCGGGCGAGCTCCCGAAGACGTGCAGGCCGTCGCGAATCTGCATCTCCTTCAATTCGCAGAGATAGCCATCGAGGACCTGGAGGCGCCGCGCCTCGTCGTCGTCGGCGCCGAGCTCGAGGTCGTGGTCGAGGCCGATCGATTGCATCAGCTCCAGGATTTCGCGCGCCAGCGGCAACAGCCGCCTCGGGTCCAGTCCGGCCGCTTCGTAGTATTCGTCGACCAACGCTTCCAGCGCCTTCAGCGGCCCGTAGCTCTCGGCCCGGGTCAAAGGCGGCGTCAGGTGGTCGACGATCACCGCCTGGGCCCGGCGCTTCGCCTGGGCGCCCTCGCCCGGGTCGTTGACGATGAAGGGGTAGAGGTGCGGCGTCGGCCCGAGGGCCGCCTCGGGCCAGCATTCGGCCGACAGTGCCAAGGCCTTCCCCGGCAGCCATTCGAGGTTGCCGTGCTTACCGAAATGGACGATCGCATGCGCCCCGAAGTGGTGCCTGGCCCAGGCGTAGAAGGCGAGATAGCCGTGCGGCGGCACCAGGGCGGGGTCGTGGTAGCTCGATTTCGGGTCGATGTTGTAGCCCCGCGCCGGCTGGATCGCGACCACCACCTCGCCGAACCGTCTGACGGCCATGGCGAAGCCGCCGCAGTCGAGGCTGCCGGGCCGGAAGAAGGGATCCGCTTCCGGTGCCCCCCAGCGCTCCCGCACCGCTTGTTGCAAGGCGACGGGCAGGCCGGAGAAAAAGATCTCGTAGTCGGGGAACGGTAGAATCTCGCTCGCCTCGGCGCTTCGGCGGCGGTCGTTGGTGGGGCCGTCCAGCAGCAGGCGGACGAGGGCGTTGCCGTCCTCGGGCAGATCGCCGACCGCATAGCCCGCCGCCGCCAGCGCCTGAAGCGCCGCCAGCGCCGCCGCCGGCGTATCCAGGCCGACGCCGTTGCCGAGGCGGCCGTCGCGGTTTGGATAGTTGGCGAGCACCAGCGCCACCCGCCGTTCCGCCGCCGGCGTCCGCCCCAGCCGGGCCCAGGCGGCGGCCAGATCGGCGACGAAATCGATTCTATCGGCGACGCTCTCGTAGCGGACCAGGCTCGCTTCCGTCAGCGGATCGAAGCGCGCCTCGGCCTTGAACGAGACCGCCCGCGTCAGAACCCGGCCATCGACCTCGGGCAGGGCCACGTTCATGGCGAGGTCGCGGGCCGAAAGCCCGCTGCTACCCCCGCGCCAAGCCGCCTCGGTGCCGCCGGCGAAGATCACCTGCAGCACCGGACAGTCGGCGTCGTCGAAAGGTGTGCGGGCCGCCTCGCCACCGGGCTTGCCGACGGCGAAGGCGGTCGCGTTCAGGACCACGTCGGCCTCCGCCTCGGCCAGCGTCCGGCGCACCAACTCGGCCGAGAGCGTATCTTTCAGGCTGGCGACGTAGAGCGGCAACGGATTGACGCCGCGCCTCCCCAGTGCGCCGATCAGATCGTCCACCGGCGCCAGATTGCCGGCCTGCATCAGCGCCCGATAGAAGACGATCGCCGCCACCGGAGCATCGGCTCGCCACTGCGATCGAATCTCCGCCAGCCCGAGACGCCCCCCGCCCGGCCAGTAGAGGCCCGCCGCCAACAACGGCTCCGGCTCGCGCCAGGCTTCCGGCCGGCCGATCAGATCGGCGGCATAGGCCAGCAAGTTGGCGGCATTCTCGACCCCGCCTTGCACGCAATATTGCCAGAGCCGATGGCGTTCCTCGCGGCCGAGGGTGGAGAGGCCGTCGAGCTCCGGGTCGGGTTGGTCGTCGCCGGGCAGCAAGGCGAGCTGGATGCCGCGCTGGCGCGCCACTTCCACCGCCCGCTCGATGCCATAGGGCCAGTAGGCGGCACCGCCCAACAGCCGCACGACCACCAGCCGCGCCCGCCCCAGCACGGCCTCGACATAGGTGTCGACCGAAAGGTTGTGGGCGAGCTGCATCAGGTTGGCGAGACGCAGGCTTGGGAAGTTGTCCGCGAAACGGCCGCGGGCCTGGGCCAGGCAGGAAAGCTCGGTATCGGCGGCGCTGAGGATGACGATCTCGCCCGGCGTCTGGCCGAGGTCGACGGCTTCGCCGCCGTCGGCGATGCCGCCAGGTTGTGCCGCCAGCAGGTGCATCGCCCGGCTACGCCCCCAACATCTCTTTGATGGCCACCTCGTCGAGGCCGCGTTCGCCGATCACGACCAGACGTCCGAGCCGGGCCTCGCCGTCGTTCCAGGGACGGTCGAAATAGTGCTGGATGCGGCCACCGACGCCCTGCACCACCAGCCGCATCGACTTCCCCGCCACCGCGACGAAGCCCTTGACGCGGAGGATGTCATGCTGGGCGATCGCCTCCCCGAGCGGGGCCAGCAACGCCTCGGGTGCCGCCAGCTCGGCGATCTCGACGATGAAGCTCTCGAAGTCGTCGTGGTCGTGCTCGCCGACGCCGTCGTGATGCGAGGGCCGGTTTTCGATGTCGGTCTCGGCGGCGGCGGCGAGGCCCAGCAGCACCGCCGGCTCGACGGCGCCGTGGCGGGCCTGGATCACTTTCACCGCCGGGCGAAGCGCTTCCCGCACCAGCTCCTCGACGCGTGCCCGGGCGTCGTCGTCCAGCAGGTCGGCCTTGTTCAGGACCACCAGGTCGGCGGCGGCGAGTTGGTCGTCGTAAAGCTCGGTCAAGGGGCTGTCGTGATCGAGGCCGGCGTCGGTGGCGCGCTGGCGCGCCACCGCTTCGGGGTCGTCGGCGAACCGGCCCTCGGCGATCGCCGGCCCGTCCAACACCGCGACGACGCCGTCGACCGTCACCCGGGTCCGGACCTCGGGCCAGTTGAAGGCCTGGATCAACGGCTTCGGCAAGGCCAGGCCGGAGGTTTCGATGACGATATGCTCCGGCGGCTCGGGCCGGGCCAGCAGGGCCTCGATGGTGGGCAGGAAATCGTCCGCCACGGTGCAGCAGATGCAGCCGTTGGCGAGTTCGATGATGTCGTCGTCGTTGCAATCCGGGATACCGCAGCCCTTGAGGATCTCGCCGTCGATGCCGAGTTCGCCGAACTCGTTGATGATAAGGGCGATCCGGCGCCCGTTCGCCCGCTCGATCAGGTGGCGGATCATGCTGGTCTTGCCGGCGCCGAGGAAGCCGGTGACGACGGTGGCGGGAATCTTCTGGCTCATGACGGTGACGGGCCCTCCGGCGTTTCGTCCTTCAAGATAAGCGGCAGGCCGGCGGTGACCAGGACGACGCGGTCGGCCGCCGCCGCGACCGCCTGGTTGAGGCGCCCGGCGGCGTCGCGAAAGCGCCTGGCGAGCCGGTTCTCCGGCACGATGCCGAGGCCGACCTCGTTGGCGATCAGGGCTACCGGTCCGGCCAACGTCGGCAACGCCGCCGTCAAGGTGCTGGTTTCGACCTCCGGGTTACGCTCGGCCAACAGCAGGTTGGAAAGCCAAAGCGTTAGGCAATCGACCAGGACGGCGCGGTCCGGTCCGGCCGCGTCGGCCAAGGTGGCGGTGAGCGCCAGCGGCTCCTCGACCGTCCGCCAGCGGGTGCCGCGACGGGCCCGGTGCAGCGCGATCCGCTCCGTCATCTCGTCGTCGCCGGCCGCCGCCGTGGCGAGATAGACGCAGGCGCCCGGCGCCGCCTCGAGCAGGCCCTCGCCATAAGCGCTCTTGCCCGAGCGGGCACCGCCCAGAATCAGGGTGAGGGGTGGCAACATCGTCGTGTCCGGGTCCGTTTTCGCCAACGGGCGCATCCTCCCTCCGAGGACGTGTCCGCCGCCGGGCCCATCCCGACGGCCGGACGGCCATCTGCCTGAGGAGGTCTCCTGGCTCGGGGTCAACGGTCACGGCGCCTTCCCAGCCGCCTCGCGTCGCGCGAAGCGATCGGTGGCTTGTCGCCGTTCCCTCGCCCTTACAGTTGCGGGGGCAGCGCCGGCCTTGGCGCGTCGATCTTTCGCACCGCACCGGCTTCCCTCTTCTCGACCGAACGAAGCTAGCACGGCCGATGCCGGCCGCGCCAGGGCTCTAGAGCGTTTATCGATCTGACGGAATCGAAAGGGATTCCTGTTTTTGTTGGATTGTGATTCCCTTAAGGCATTGGATCGGCTTGCCTTGAGGTATGTGATGACACGTCCCTATTCGATTGAT